>JAEIGA010011628.1_pt1 | contig 13364 bp, 11 predicted proteins | sample 9270691 | NCBI WGS metagenome assembly JAEIGA01 (sample SAMN17057246, study PRJNA624740) | gut metagenome | biome: biome; isolation source: fecal sample | host: Bos grunniens | place: China: Xizang | collected 2019
CAACGCTTCGCGTCGGGCCCCTCCCTCTAACACGGCCGAGGGTGGCCATGCCATCCAAACTTACCCTATCGCCTCCGTTGCACACGCACAATAGCCCTTCGATATCATTTTTCGGATATCATGAGCCACAGCTATCGCAGCAAACTCTGCCCTTACAAGTTTCCTTCCTTAGTCATTTCCTCCAGCTGAAATATCTCGTCTGCATGCCTCTCTTTCGACAAGGTGATGAACACCAATGACACCAGCAGACCAAGCATACCTATTTCATTAACTGGATCTGTCACTGTCATACCGAACCATTCGCTTGTGCTGGCAATATCAAGCGTAAATAGAGCCGGTACGTCAACTGTGAACCAATTGCCCTCTCATGGACCGCACAGGAGCCAGATGCAGGCTGCAAGGAAAGGCAGACCTACACGGGCAAAAGATTAACATTTCGTGCATAATGGTCATTTTTAGCGACCATCATGTACAGAAACCTGCTACAGAACGCCTTAAAAGGTAGATTGGAGTACATAACAGGCAGCAGAAACGACCGATATGTACAAGATTGGCACTGCTATAATTATAAAAAAGAGAAAAATGTGACGAATCTTTTTTATGATTGGACAATGAAGTTCATGAAAGTTGTCATCTTTATGCAAAAAAATGAAAGAACTGAAACTTGAAGAATTATCTCAAGGTAATTTCTACCATATCTGCACTGATGGCACAGACTGCTCTACTATCATGTTCAATGAAGAAGACTACAGAACTGCCCATAATTATCTGGCATTAACATCATGGAAACTGGATATTCCTGTCTTATCTTATTGCATTATGTCAAACCATCTGCATGTTCTGGTTCTATGCAGTGAAAGGACAAAAGCAGTAAGATTCATAAGAAGATTCAAGCAGGTGTATTCCATATATCTGTACAACAAATATGGCATGAAAAGGTCAGTGAAAGGCATTAATGAAAGCATCAGTCATATAGGGGACATTCAATACTTGAGAAGATGTATAGCATACATATTACGGAATCCTATCAGTGCAAAGATATGCAGACGTATTGAAGATTATCCCTGGTCAAGCTACTCATGCTACTTCTGTCATGCTTCACCCGATAAGTCCGGCAAGAAGGTATCCGAATTGAATGACAGGGAAAAGAGAGCTATCCTGAAAACTGGAATTGACCTGCAAGATTGCCCCCTTACATTGAGATCTGACGGCACAATCCAAGATAGTTCATTCATAAAAAATGATATGGTAGAAATGGCATTTATGAATTCCGGGAAAGCATACCTGTCTTATCTTGGTCACTGTAACGATTCCCAGATGGAGTATGATCTGGCATACAAACCGCTTATGAGGACAAATGACAATGATTTGATTTCAGCTTGTAGAAAACTGACCGAGCAGTGGTTTAGCGGAAAGGATATTTCATTACTGAACAGTTCGGAGAAATGCAGAATGATCAAGAATCTGTACTTCAATAACAAGACAAGTATTCCTCAACTGTCACGCATACTTGGACTTTCAAAAGAGTTAGTCAGAATGACATTATCCAAATAATGTACATAACAGTCATTTTGAGCGACCGTCATGTACAGAAACCGGCCACAGAGCACACTTAAAGGCAGATTGGTGTACACAATGGTGAGCAAAAACGACCGACATGTACAGAAGACGCAAAAAAGAGAGAAAGGAGGACATCCTTTCTCTCTTTTTTATATCGCATATGTGTTACTCTGCTGCTTTGAGGCGCTCTGCGTTCTCGGCAATCTGGAGCTGGTCAAGGACATCCTGGATTGCTCCATCCATGAATACCGGAAGATTGTACATTGTGTAGTTGATACGGTGATCGGTTACACGTGACTGTGGGTAGTTGTATGTACGAATCTTTGCTGAACGGTCACCACCAGCTACCATAGTTTTTCTCTTTGCTGAGATCTCTGCAAGATACTTCTCATACTCCATATTGTAGAGACGTGTACGGAGCTCGGCGAGAGCCTTGTCAAAGTTCTTGAGCTGTGACTTCTCATCCTGACACTGAACCACGAGACCTGAAGGAATATGGGTAAGACGGATAGCTGAATATGTTGTATTCACTGACTGTCCACCAGGACCTGAAGAACAGAATGTATCCTTACGGATATCGTTCATGTTAAGCTCAACGTCAAACTCATCTGCCTCTGGGAGCACCGCAACCGAAGCTGCTGAAGTATGAACTCGACCCTGAGTCTCAGTCTGAGGAACTCGCTGCACACGATGAACTCCTGACTCATACTTCAGGACACCATATACGCCATCACCTGATACCTTACATACGATTTCCTTGAAACCACCTGCAGCACCTTCTGCCTGATTTGTGATCTCCATTCTCCAACCACGTGTTTCGCAGTACTTAGTGTACATACGGAAAAGGTCACCAGCAAAGATAGCAGCCTCGTCACCACCTGAACCACCACGAATCTCGAGAATGGCATTCTTACTATCCTGTGGGTCAGCCGGAATGAGAAGAAGCTTGATCTTCTCCTCCCATGCTGGAAGTGTAGGCTCAATCTCTGCAATTTCCTCCTTGGCCATTTCTCTGAGATCCTCATCCTTCTCATTTGCAAGAATCTCCTTAGCCATTTCATAATTCTCAAGAATTCTCTTGAACTCGTTTCCAGCTTCAATGATTGGAGTAAGTTCCTTGTACTCCTTGTTAAGCTGAACGAACTTCTTCATATCGGAGATTACCTCAGGATCAGCGAGCTGCGCCTGAAGTGACTCGTATTTCTCCTGAAGGCCCATTACCTTCTCCAAAAGTGAATTTTCTGCCATATTTATATATTCTTTTAATCTATTCTCTTTATCCAGCAGCGGCGACGTAACCATAGCTGCTTGTTTTCATATTTTTCCCAGACATTGACAGCCTTGTTTGTCTCAATCTGTGGATTGGCAACTGCCCACTTGACACCATTCTTCCTGTACTGTTCTGCCATCACGCAATGGAACACTGCCGAAATACCGGTATTCTGCCACTTGGGAGCCGCACCATTGAGCATCAAGTCAATATTCTCAAGATCATTCTTTGCCTTCAATGCATGATACCAGCCGAAGGGGAACAATCTGCCCTTTGCCTTCTTCATTGCCTCAGAAAGCCATGGGGTCGATATTCCGAAAGCCGCAACCTCATCATTCTCATCAAGAAGCACACAGCAGAGACGTTTGTCCAGCTGACCTGCTATTTCATTGATCTCCTCATCGATCTCCTCCTGAGTGAACGGTACAAAATTATATACCATGCCGTCAAAGCTCTCATTATATGCCTTGAAGAACTTGCGGAAGTTCTCCGGATCCTTCTTCATGCTGTCGAAATCAGCAACACGAAGATTGTATCTCTCCATCAGTCTGGCTGCAATATTCTGCATCTTTTCAGGAACCTGCTGGTCTGCTGCCATCCTGTACTGAATCCAATCGCACTCCTTTTCAAAGCCCATCTGCTCCATAAGGTCGCAGTAATAGGGGTAATTGTAAAGGCATGAGAATGGAGCCACCTTGTCAAAACCCTCAACAAGCATACCCTGGCGACCGAAAGTATTGTACTGAAGCGGTCCATGAATCTCATCCATGCCCTGAGCCTTGGCCCATGCTGAAGCTGTATCGATCAGAAGTCTCGCAACCTCTATGTCATTGATGGTATCAAACCAGCCGAAACGCACTCGTTTAGTATCATACTTCTCGTTATAGCGTCGGTTGATGATGCCGCATATTCTTCCGACAACCTTCCTGCCATCCTCCACTATCCACATCTTGCGTTCACAATGAGCAAGAGCTGCTGAATGCATCAGGTTTCTGGCCTGACCAGCATGCAGAGCCGGAACATACTGCTCACAAGACCTATAAAGCTCATCAGGAAACTTTATGAATCTCATGAGGTCCTTTCTGTTTGATACTTCCTTGATCTGATATGCTGCCATAAAACAAATGCAGGTTATACCCTGTCTGATACAACCTGCAAATATAGCAATTAGTATGTTAAGTTAAAACAACTATTTACGAGATACTTCATCAAGAGCAGCACGAGCTTCTGTAATGATCTGCTGCCATGGCTGAGTGTAATCTGTAGGGTCTGTAGCACGTATCTTGGCAAGTGCTTCATCAACCGGAGTCATATCCACTCCCTCCTTGCGAAGCTGGCGTACCATCTCGGCAACCTCAATACCATCGATAAGACGCTCGAAACGAACAGATGAACGGTTATATGGATATACGAAATATGTATCACCACTCATCCAACCGCCGTAACGTGAGTCATACTGAGGATCGGCAGCCCATGAGTTATATGCCCAACGAAGCATTCCGTCATAATCGTAAGCCACATTATACCAACCCATGATTTCGCTCTCGTATGGCTGAGAAGTTGAGAAGGTATTAGGGAATGAAGGTGAGCAGCAGATATAGAATGTAGTATAGAATCCATTCTCACGACGCATGTTCATATCCTCCTCACTTACAACGCTCTGACGCAGTGCCACGCAGACATCCTTCATCATGGTGAACTTCTTGTATGAAGCATGGTTATCTGCAAGTGCAAAGCCCATCTCAGGTGCACATGACATCAGGACATCAGCAGCAGCCTGCATAGCCTCAGGAGAACGCTCATCCATTGCGATATTGGTAAATTCAAGCCAGCCTTTTTCTGCCAGATGCTTCTTGAAATCAACAAGGAAAGGCTTCCATATCTTAGGGAAGATCGCCGAGCCTGGCTCTGCCTTCACAGTAACGACCTCTGACTTGGCCTCATCAAAATATTCAAGTTCGCAATTCCATGGAACCATAGAATAACAGTTGACCTCTCTGTCGATACCAAGATCGAGCATGAACTGCACCCAGCGGTCAAAGACAGCATAATCATAGCTCCATGAGCCATCTGCATGCAAGGTCCACTTGATCATCGGCTCGTATGCATCATAGCACTGATGATTCCATGGATCCTTATTGAGAGTTGCAGTTACAACCTTCTGACCGGCATCAGCAAGACGCTGCATCACAGGCTTCAATGCCTCAAAATGGGCATCGCTCCAAAGCTCAAGTCCCTGAGTGCGTGCAACTGAAGTAGGATGCTGCCACAGATCAAGATGATAATTCCACTGGTCAGGAGAAGGAAGTACATGGTTCACGACCTCCACTTCGAGAGGAAGAACCACCTTACCTTTACCATTATAGCTGACTGTAACATTTGAGCGATAAAGACCTGCCTTTGCATCCTGAGGGATATTGAGGCACACCCACACCGGACGTGCAGTACGAGCAGGCATATCGAAACGTGAAAGTGAGTCAAGCATGTCAGGAGCAATCTGAGCAGGAGTCTCCCCTCTTCTGTAATGCGAATCCTCCATGAATCTTGGAGTCAGCTGATCTGCGAGAGTATAGCGTACGAAATGAGTCTTGGCTACAGAAGCAGGCATTACAGCTCCATCTGCCTTGAACTCATCAACCTTGCATTCAAGTCCATCCTTGGCCTCAGAGCTCCATACCAGAAGCTGAGCCGATGCACGTTCACCTTTCCATACAGTAAGCTTATATGCTTCTGTTGTCAGATCTGAAGGCACCACACTTCTGCCATATCTGTAATCCGGGCTTCCCCATGCAGCATTCAGTCCGGCTGGGACAGCATCCCACTGTGCAGCCTGTTCAGCTGTAAGAGCTACCGGATCTTCCGGCTCTACGAAAGTTTCGACTTTCTGATATTCGGAAGCGCAGCCCATAAGTACGGCTGCTGTTGTAAGAGCTGTTAAAAATTTAGCAGTCTGTTTCATAGAATTATTGTTTAGTGTTAATATCCATTTCCATAAGTCCCTGAACCACAGCCTGAGCACATACACAGCCAAAGACAGCCGGGATATATGATATGGTTCCTACCTGGGATTTCTTGTTCCTGTCCTCACATGGTACGATAGACTCTCTGTCAGGCAGTTCCTCCGAGAACACCACCTTGAATCCCTTCTTGATTCCCATATATCTCAGACGCTTGCGCACTATATAAGCTAGAGGGCAGTTGAATGACTTCGACACATCAGTGATACGGATCTTTGTTGCATCATATTTTGCTCCTGCACCCATTGAAGATACCAGAGGAATAGCATTATCCATGCAGTATTTTATCAGGTGCAGCTTCGGTGCAAGCGTATCTATGGCATCAACAAGATAATCAATCTTATAGCCACCCAGAACGTCTGCAACTTTATCAGCTTCAAGATATTCCTTTATGATTGTAAGGTCCAGTTCAGGATTGATATCCTTAAGACGCTCCGCAAGCACATCGCATTTAGCTTTGCCTACTGTCGAGTCCAAGGCAAGGAGCTGTCTGTTCTTGTTAGTAATGGAAACATCATCACTATCCAGAATTATCATATGACCTATACCGGCACGGACCACCATCTCCGCAGCATATCCACCAACGCCGCCTACTCCTATGACAGCTACAGTCGATCGGCGGAAATGCTCCAGCATCTCATCACCGACCAGCATTGCTGTCCTTTCTTGCCATTCGTACATTTTTCCTTTGTTTAGATTCTCACTTCACTTTGCTCCACAGAATGACAAATGGACTAAAGTCCTTTTGCCTTGCCCTCATCCCAGATAGCGTCCATTTCAGCAAGGGTCATATCGGTAAGATTTCTGCCCTTGCGTATTGTCTGCTCTTCAAGATATGTAAAACGTCTTCTGAATTTGGCACATGTACGTTCCAGAGCAGTATCCGGATTCAAGCCATAAAGTCTTGCAGCATTGACAGTTGCAAAAAGGAAGTCACCGAGTTCATCTTCTGCCCTGTCATACGCGTCAGCCTTTTCCTCAGCAGTCCGGGCAGCAGCTATAGCATCCAGTTCTGCCTGATACTCACCCATTTCCTCCTTCACCTTATCCCACACATCTTCCTTCTTCTCCCAGTCAAATCCGACACCACGTGCCTTGTCCTGCATACGATAGGCTTTCAGAAGCGGCGGAAGTCCGTCCGGAACACCGGAAAGTACACGCTTATTGCCATCCTTTTCCTTAGTCTTGAGCATCTCCCACTGCTTTATGACATCCTCGGCACCACCGACTTCAGCAGATGAGAAGACATGAGGGTGACGATATATCAGCTTGTCACAGAGGAAGTTTATGACATCAACGATATCGAAATTCTGCTTTTCCTCACCGATCTTGGCATAGAACAGGACATGCAGAAGCACATCACCCAATTCCTTGGAAAGTTCGTGTTCTTCACCTTTCAATATCGCGTCGCTCAGTTCATATACTTCTTCCAGAGTCTGAGGCCTCAATGACTCATTAGTCTGCTTCCTGTCCCATGGACATTTCTCCCTCAATTCATCAAGTACATCGATTATTCTACCGAATGCCTGAAGTTTTTCTTCTTTTGTATGCATATAAGATTCTTTATCTACGCAAAATTAAGAAAAAATCCTATCTTTGGCATGTTAATGACAAACATATGCGCAAAGAGATCCATTTCGTTTCAGCCGATGAAGCTGTCAAGGTCGTAAAGTCTGGTGACCATATTCATTTCAGCAGTGTAGCAAGTGCTCCACAGATACTTATTCAGGCACTTTGCCGTCGAGGAGAGGCCGGAGAACTTCAGGATGTACGTATCCATCACCTTCATACAGAAGGAGAGGCACCTTATGCAGATGAGAAGTTCAACGGAGTATTCTTCCATCAGGCATTCTTCGTAGGAGGAAATGTGCGTAAAGGTGTTCAGGCCGGTTATGCCGACTATATCCCTGTATTCCTCAGCGAGACCCAGAAGCTGTACAGATGCGGAGCCTTACCATGTGATGTGGCTATGATTCAGGTCTGCCCTCCTGACAAACACGGCTTTGTTTCCCTCGGAACTTCTGTAGATGCCACTCTTGCAGCCATCGAATGCGCAAAGACTGTAATCGCAGTTGTAAATAAGAATGTGCCTCGCGCATGGGGTCAGGCTATGATTCCTATGAGCATGATCGATATCTTTGTAGAGGACAACACACCTCTCGAGCCGGCTCATTTCAGCGAGCCTAACGAGGTGGAGATCGCAATCGGAAAGCATTGTGCCGCACTGATTGAAGACGGAGCATGTCTGCAGATGGGTATCGGAGCCATTCCTAACGCCGTACTTGCTCAGCTTGGCAGCCACAAGAACCTCGGAATCCACACAGAGATGTTTGCAGACGGTGTTCTTGATCTTGTTGACAAGGGAGTTATCAACGGTTCTAACAAGGCTATAGACAAGGGTAAGCTCGTGTCAACCTTCCTCATGGGTTCACAGGAGGTATATGATTTCATTGATGACAATCCGATGGTGTCAATGATGGATGTAGGATATACCAACGATCCTTTCATCATTGCTCAGAACCCTAAGATGACTGCCATCAATTCGGCAATCCAGATTGACCTTACAGGTCAGGTCTGCGCAGATTCAATCGGAACCAGATTCTACTCAGGAGTCGGCGGACAGGTTGACTTTGTATATGGAGCTTCACTCTCAAAGGGTGGTAAATCCATCATTGCAATGCCTTCATCTACTAACAAGGGAGGCAGCAAGATCGCACCGACCATCATTGAGGGAGGCGGTGTCGTGACCACAAGATCTCATGTACACCATATAGTTACAGAGTTCGGAGCAGTTGACCTCTACGGAAAATCACTTCAGGAACGTGCAAAGCTCCTCATAAGCATTGCTCACCCTGATCATCAGGAATCTCTGGACCGTGCAGCCTTTGAGCGTTTTGGTCCACATTACCATAGCGTAAATATCTAAAAAACAATCACGGGGGTCAAATCAATGACCTCCGTGATTGTTTTATACCATAGAACCAACTGCAAGGCAGATTGCCGTGAACAAGTATCTGCTCAAGCAATCCCGTACCTACATCATTGGCTATTTGGCAGCCTTTTTAGCCTTGCGACGTGCTGTCAGTTCACGCTGGAACTCACGAGCGTTCTTAAGATGCTCACTGTATGTAACGGCAAAACGATGTGTACCGTCAAATGCCGGACTTGCACAGAAATATATGTACTTGTGCTTTTCAGGATTCAGCACTGCATCCAGACAAGCCTTAGGAGGCACATTGATAGGAGCCGGAGGCAGGCCTACGTGCTTATAGGTATTGTATGGAGAATCCACAGTAAGATGCTTCTTGAGGATACGGTCCAAAGTGTAATCATAGCAATATGCGATGGTCGGATCGGCCTGAAGCTTCATACCGATCTTATATCTGTTAAGATACACTCCAGCAATCACGGGATACTCAAAGTTCTTCAAGGTCTCACCGCTGACAATCGAAGCCATCACTGACACCTGCATAGGAGTCAAGCCCTGAGCCTTTGCCTTATCCTTACGCTCCTGGGTCCAGAAAGCATCATATTCTTTCTTGAAACGGTCGAAGATATCCTTTACTGATGCAGTCCAGTACATCTGATATGTATCGGGGAGAATCAAAGCAAAGACATTCTCCGGAGTAAATCCATATTCAGCAAGGAATGCCTCATCATTGAGAGCAGCTGCAACCGCAGCAGAATCCACCATCATCTGAGAGCCAATCCTCTGGGCAATACGGTCCTTTTTTCTCAAGGTTCCGGAAAGGGTCATATTCTGAGGTGTCTGCCAGCCATATACCAGCATACGTGCCACATAGATGCTTGGCACAGTCGTGTCTATGACATATCTGCCCGGCTTCATGCCCTCTGCCGTACCCATCTTGGCAAAGGCGCGCTCGAGACTTTTCTGGCGTATGGTTCCGGCCGATACTGCCAAAGAGTCCATAACCTGCTGAGCTGTAGTTTCAGGATAGACGTACAACACATAATCCTTGGTAAAATTGGCCTCCTTATTATCTATCCAATATCTTCCGAAAAAGAAAGCGGCAACAGCTGCAAGCAGCACAAAGACAGACACAACAGTCAGTCCTATCTTCATTTTGAGAGTCATCTTTAATTCCTCAGCTTAATTATATCACCTTCCTTCGGTACATAAGTCGCATCGAAGGCATTCATCTTATAGATCTTGTCAAGTTTCACTCCATATCTCTGAGCTATGCCACGAAGACTGTCATCTGACTCGATCACATGCTTTTCAATTCCTTTGGCAGCCTCTTTCTTCTTGGCCTGCACATATACTATAGTTCCAGGCTTAAGCTTCATATCCAAAGGAGTATTGGCCTCTAGGTCGTTGAACTTGAGTATCTCCTTAGGGAAGAGTCCGAATGTCTTGGCTATGGAAGCATAGGTCTCACCATTTGTAGAATAGACAAAAGGCACACCATTCTGCGAATACATCTGACGGGTAAGGTTGAAGCTGAATTCTCCGTCAGGCTTCTTTTCTATAAGCTTGACAGTTTCCGCCTTTATTGGAGATTCCGGAATATGTCTTGGCTTCTCCTTATCCTTTTCTTTATCCTTCTTCTTGGCTTTCTTAGACTTGTCATGCTCGGCAGGATGCTTCTTTTCCGCATGAGGTTTCTTTTCAGCAGGCTTCTTTTCTACAAAGACATATTCCTCTACATCATCTGCCTCAAAGCTGCCATAGTCGGAAGGAGCCACGTCATATTTGTAAAGTTCATAGTCCTTGATCAGCTTGATGAGCTTTGTAGGATAAGCGGGATCTGTAGCATAACCGGCCTTTTTCAGACCATGCGCCCAGCCCTCATAATCATTCACTTCAAGGTCGAACAGGAACTTATATCTGTCGCGATAACGGAGGAAGTCGGAATGGTCACGGAATGACTGCTCCGGAGAATCATACTTACGGAAGCATTCGCCTTTCTTATCATCATCATGATAGACCTTGCCGCCCTGCCAGTTGTTATGGCATTTGATTCCGAAATGATTGTTGCCTTTTGTAGCCAGTTCGGACAATCCGTAACGAGACTCTAACAGGCCCTGAGCCAATGTGATGCTGGCAGGCACACCGCTACGGTACATTTCCTCAATGGCCAAAGCCGAATACTTATGAATATACTGTTCCTGGGGAGACTTTGCACTGTTCGGAGCCATGAAGGCACTACATACAAGCAAAGCTAAAGCGGCAGCCATGGGGAGCAGGACTGCCCTGAAAATATTTCTTGTCTTCATCAGTCGATTACAAATTCAAAACGGTCAATATCTGAAGTTCTTTCTGCAAGATGTCTGGTAGCTGGAGATATTCCGAAAAGAGGAGAATAGGTACGGACCTTTATCGTCTTTCCGTCAGGCATGAACTCAAGAATACGAAGCCAGCCATCACCGCCATTTCCTTCCCATCCGCCACCGAGGGTCTGAGTATCAAAGAGCATCTGGTACACATCCTTGCCGGAAGTGTTCTTGTCTACTCTCCATCCTATACTCCACTCGTATCTGTCCTTGCCATTCTCATCCACACCATGAGTATGGTGACCACAGAGAAGCAGACGCAGGTTAGGTACCTGACTTATAAGCTTTTCCCATATCTGCTTTCCTGAGTTATTTCCTTCCTTCTGGGTCAGAGGATATCCTTCCCTACCCTTGATTTCATTGTTGCAGTCTTCATGATAGCAGGACATGTAGGAATGAGTCGTATATATTACTACATGGTCCTTATATTTATCCGAAAGACAAAGTTTCCTGGCCCACTCTACAGCTCCATCGGATGGTGCAAACTCTGAAGTTATGACAAGTATCTTGCGTGTCCAGCCGTTAAGTTCAAATTCAAAAGCAGCATTCTCAAGGGAAGCTCTGCCCTCTCGGTTCGGATACTCTGCAACAAGACAATCCATCAGGACCTTACCTTGTCTCTCTGCCGGAAAATAATCCGGGAAGAAAGTATGCTCATCCTCTGCAGCCTTGAAGCCATAGTCATGATTTCCCGGACTATGGAGATGAGGAACAATGCCATCTATCCTTTCGAAAGATCTTGATACAGCCTCCCACATCTGGGTACTGGTCTGATTCAGCATATTCCTGTTCAGGACATTATTATCATTCTGCTCCACAAGGTCTCCCATGCAAAGAGCTGCCTTGATATTCAGATGCTCTGCATTATCTGCAATCCAAGCTGTCATCAGATCGAATATAGGCTGATTGAGATCATATTTGACATAGCCCTGAGGGTCACCCAAAAGGATCATTGTTGTGGACTGCAGATCGGTCAGATTCTGGCGATCGGCACGATGCTGCGCATCTGACATCACATTCGCTCCAAGAACAAGGAGAAGCGTAATTATAACTTTCTTCATATCTTCAATATTAAAGTGCTAAGATAAGCATTTTTAATGAAGTTCGATTACATCCATGTCGTGCGCCAGATACGATTCCGGGAAGACAGAGCGCAATTCATCAAGGAAGAAATCTACTGAAGGATAACGTGAGGAATAATGGCCGACTACAAGGCGTTTTACTCCTGCATTTCTTGCACATTCCGCAGCCTGAAGAGTAGTGGAATGGAAAGTCGAGACCGCCATATCATGCATTTCTGCCGGGAAGGTAGCTTCATGATACAGGAGCGTCACACCTTTTATCCATTGCTCCAGTTCAGGGAAAGGAGCGGTATCGCTGCAGTAGGCATAGCTTCGTGGCTGGTAAGGAATATATGCTGCATCTTCGTTAAGGATGACAGTTCCGTCCTCCCTATGGACATCCTCACCTCTTTTCAGGGTTCCGATTTCAGTCAGGTTAAGACCATATTCAGCAATAGCTTCCTTACGCACATTGTGAGGCGGCATCTTTTCCCTGATTATGAAACCATAAGTATCCACTCTATGATTCAAAGGAAAGGCCAGGAGTTCTGCAGTACGGTTCTCGTACAGAAGTTCCGGTTCAGACATCTTCAAGGGAACATAGTTGATCGGAAACTTCACTCCATCACCGAAATGAGACATGAAGAAGTCCAACACTGGAGCAAAAGCTTCAGGTGCATATATGTTCAGCTGGGATGAACGTCCGAGCATGCCCATAGTGGAAAGCAGACCGAAAATTCCGAAAAGATGATCGCCATGTATATGCGACAGGCATATGTGTTCGATCTTGAGGAAAGAAACTCCTGCCCTGCGCAGCTGCATCTGAGCACCCTCACCACAGTCAATCATAAACAAGCGCCCACGTACATCAAGTACTTGGGCGCTTGGATATCTTTCAGTAGTGGGCAGGGCCGAAGCCGTGCCCAATACTTTAAGTGTAAAATTCATAGATCTTACTTGCTCTCGAGCTGGCTCTTAAGAGCTGCAAGTGCATCGAGGTCACCGAGAGTAGTCTTCTCAATGTTAGAGTTGATCTTCTTCACAGCCTTCTTAGTGTTGTCAGCCTCAGCAGCAGCCTTCTCAGCTCTTGCCTCTACTGCAGCAGCATAAGTCTTAGCGTGTGAAAGAGTCATCTTCTTAGCGTTACGCTTGAGCTCAGTA
>JAEIGA010011629.1_pt1 | contig 13363 bp, 15 predicted proteins | sample 9270691 | NCBI WGS metagenome assembly JAEIGA01 (sample SAMN17057246, study PRJNA624740) | gut metagenome | biome: biome; isolation source: fecal sample | host: Bos grunniens | place: China: Xizang | collected 2019
GTATTGTAGAAGCGGGCTAACCTGTACGCACTAATCCGCGTATTGTGAACCCCAAAAATAACCGACCATATGATTCTCCGACAAGAATCATATGAAACTCCGACAAGAATCATATGGTCTATTGTTTAACCCTCAAAACACATTCGCTATGGCAAATGTAAAATATCGCGTCAGAGAACGCATCCCGTCAGCGGGACAATTTGGCACACACAGTTGGTATGCCGAGGCGGTGGTCGATAACATCATTGACAACAAGGCCCTCGCAAAGAAAATCGAAGCACGCGGCATCAGTCGTGCGGCGGAGATCAAGTCCATCCTTGAAGAGGCGGCAAACATCATCCTCGAAGAGTGTAGTGAAAACAACAGAGTGAGTCTGGAGAGCGGTGAAGGCGTGCTCATCTCCATCTACCCGCGCTGCAAAGGCTCGGTATCGGATGCGGATGTACTCGCACATCCCGAAGACTACGACAACGCGACCGTGGCCAAGGAAGAGCATGTGACAGCCGACAAGCTCCAATGGACGCTCGGCGCGTCGGTGGGTATCAAGTTCAGCAAGCAGTTTGCGATGAACAAACAAGCGCAGAAGGTCGCCTACAAGCCCGACCAGACGACGGCAGACCCCGAACCGTCCAACCCCGGCGGCGGAAGCAATGAAGAAGAGATAGGTTGAGTCTCGCAATCGTTCAGAAGGAGCACCCAAGCGGTGCTCTTTTTGTTATCTATTGTTTAGAAAAGTATGCAAAATTTTAAGAAAATGCAAGAAAATGCACGAAAAATTTGCATATATCAAATAAAAGCAGTACCTTTGCACCGTCAAATTCAAAATGAGTGGGCGGACAACCGCCAAAGATGCGGCTTTTTTTATAGTCTATAGTGTAAAAAAGCATAGTATCGGTACCCCGTGCGAAGGCTGTAATGGCTTAGCAATCCCCACTCAAATGGATTTGACAACGGGTAGTGCCGATATTTTATTATTAACAGTCAAAAAAATTTGAGTTATGAAAGCAGTTCACATTGAGGGTATTCAAAACCCTGTCGAGGAAATCTCCTCAAAGATTCAGCAGTATTTCCGTACCCACGGATTCAAACAAGAAGGTCAGTTTGACAAGTTCGGACCTACCAACGGCGATTGGTCGTTTGAGGTTTACGGAGCGATTGACGACCTGCAGGTGCAAGTGTGCTATCAGGACTACAAGCCGCGCAAGATGGTCATCCGTGATATTCTCGCGCTTGATCCACGTATCAGCAATGTCGATGTCTATCGCAGCCTGTCGAGCGAGAACTACCGCCGCGAGTTGGGCGAGATTGACATCAACGTGCCTATTTATGTCTATATAGACGGACAACTGATGCAAACGACCATTTACGAATACGTGCAATATGGAGCAAGGAACAAAGACTATACCCGCCGTTGAGACGTGGCGACCCGTCCGCGACTTTGAGGACCTGTACGAGGTGAGCAACCTCGCACGGGTTCGGTCGTTGGATAGAACCATCGAGCGAGTAAGCAAACAGGGCAACCCATTTACAATCGTAATGCGCGGTCGCATCATCAAACAACGCAAGAACGGCACGAATAATTATCTATTCGTGGCTCTCTACGATGGAGATAGGGTGCGCATTGCGCTTGTGCATCGGTTGGTAGCAGAAGCCTTCATCCCGAACCCCGACAATCTGCCGGAGGTAAACCATAAGGATGAGGACAAGACCAACAACATGCCGAGCAATTTGGAGTGGTGCGACCACAAGTACAATATGCAATTCGGTACGGGATTGCAAAGACGCGCTAAAAATCAAGGTAAGCAAATAGAGCAACTGACGATGGCCGGTCAGCATGTCGCGTACTTTGATTCTATATCCGAGGCGGCAAGAGCAACGGAAAACTGCAAGTCTCTCATCGCTGCTTGCTGTAGCGGAAAATATAAAACCGCCTACGGGTACCAATGGCGGTACGTATGATCTTTTATATATTATTTCACGCTTGAGGAGAGCCGTCTGCCTGAGAAGGTGGGCGGCTTTTTTGCGTTTATGCCCGAAAGTAACCCGAAAACAAGCATTTATCCGTATTGTGTAAAACCAAACAATATGGGAAAGACAAAAGAAATCAAAAAACTCCAAGAGGAGATGACCGATGAAAAGCGAGTTGAGCGTGCATTGGTCAAGTGTGCCGATGTCTTTGAAGAAGAACGGCTGAATTTTGCGGAAGCACTCGCAGTTGCCGGAAGCATGATCGTAAATGCTTTTGCAAATAAGGTGGACGAGTGCCAAAGCGAGTTAGAAGTAAACGCGACCTTTGAAGTAGCGGAAGTGTATCTGGCTAACCTACTGAAAAGAGTGCTGAAAGGAATGGTAGGGCAATAATATGCAAGTACGGTTAGACATACAAGGACTTTCCCAATTCAAGCAGCAACTTGAATCGATGATGGTACACATGGAGACTGGCGGTAGTCGTAGCCTGCAAGGTGGCGAGAAGAATCTATATAGTGCCATCCGTAGGTATATGAACGAAGCCGAAGCCGAACTCCGAAAGGCTACGATTCAGCGTTTGGGTGCTATGATGCCTAACGACCCGAGAGGTGCGCATGTCTCAATCTCTCGCGGTAAGGTTCGCAGCAAGAAAGGCATGATATACGGCACGGTTGGTATCTATCAGCCGAAAACAGCCGGAAGCAAAAAAGCGACCTATGTACCCGAAAGGACTTTGCGACAAGGGCAAGTAGGTGGAAACCGAAGACCGAGAAGTCAGCGAACAGATAGAATAATGTCTTACGGACCGCGAGACCGTGGATTTATATTGAGATTTTTGGAAGGTGGCACAACCTCACGAAATACAAAGTACGGCAATCGTGGTGCTATCGCTGCAACTCATCGCTTCTCAAGAGCAGCGGAAGGGAGTGTAGAACAAGTAACGCAGAGCCTTGTACAAAAGATAGACGCTCATATTTCCAAACTTATGTCACAAGGCAAAATGTAAGCAATATGGCAAAGAACCTCAAAAAGATACCTCGAATATGCGGGTCATGTATCTTTCATGATCTATGGCAAGGCTGTTGCACGAAAGACTTCGAGTGGATCGAGGTCGGATTTGACGACAAAGCCTGCAAGCATTGGGACCTTTCGCCTGATTATTCCTTCGACACAAACGACAACAACGATGAAGATGAATAGCGACTACATTATTGGAGACGACTACCAAGACCCGAAGCACGGATGCTTGGCGGTCATTGTGGCAATTCTTTGCACGGTGGCGATGTGCCTTATCTTTTCCGGCTGCAAGACGACCCAGCCGCTAACCCAGACACGGGACTCCGTGAGGGTTGAGTTCCGGCACGATTCCGTGTACATTTACCAAAAGGACAGCATCTTCCGCGACCGATGGCGAGCCGGTGACACCGTATTCGTGACGGTCGAGAAGTTCAAGACGCTGTACAAGGACAAACTGGTGGAGGTGCATGACACCATCGCCCTGACGCAGACCGAGCAGGTGGCGGTGAAGTATGTGCCCGACTACTACAAGCGCGTCTCGGCAGGCTTCTGGGTACTGCTGGTCATCCTGCTCGCTATCGTGGCGTTCAAGGTCTATAAGATTTACATCAAAATTCACTCAGGAGGGATATTATGAAACTAACCGTCAAACGAATCGCCAAGCGCGAGAACTACACCATCGGCAAACTGTACATCAACGGCGAGTACTTCTGCGACACGCTCGAAGACCGCGACCGTGGCCTCGAACAAGCCATGCCGCTCGACATGATCCGCGGCATCAAAGTGCCCGGCGAGACCGCTATCCCCGTCGGCACCTACGAACTGAGTATGCGGCACATCAGCCCGAAGTACTCCAAGAAGAAAGCCTTTGCCTTCACCGGCGGCGTGATGCCGCGTCTGCTGAACGTACCCGGTTACGAGGGCGTGCTGATCCATTCGGGCAACACGGCGGCGGACTCCGAAGGCTGCATCCTCGTCGGCGAGAACAAAGCCGTTGGCAAAGTGCTCAACTCGATGGCGACCTTCAAGCGGCTGTGGCAGGTGCTCAATGACCACCGCAACGAACCCCTCACCATCACGGTGCAATAGTAACCCTGACCGCTTGGGTGAAAGCGGGGTCTATATTGTAATTCCATGGGACCGCTGCCTTCGGGTGGCGGTTTTTGTTTGCTTGCGACATGGATGTCGGGAGCAAAATCGGCGATAGTTACCCGAAAACGGGGATATGTGCGTATTGTAGAATGGGAGCAATAACAGTACAAAACAACGTGCATCTGGAGCGGTTGCTGACGACCGACCCGACGATGGAGAAACGTGTACAAGAGATTGTACGCAAGGTGATTGCTGCTGCACGCAGTCAGGTGGCACAAAACGTCAAAGGTGAACTATCCAACGACCCTCGCCAAGCCTACCGTGCCGTCAAGCACGCCGTCTATAAGCGCATCCTCGGTGGTAGCGTCAGCATCCTCAACAAACGCCTCGCTGGCAAGAATCGCGCACCGCTGCCGCCTGTTGTACATAGGCTGCAAACAGAAACCAATAAGAAAGGAAATCACCGAGGCGGAAACCGTATTGCGCGGAGCAGCCGCACGGAAGACCTGCTCACCTACCAAGGCAGCGACCGTGGATTTATCCTGAGATTCCTGAATGCCGGCACATCATCCCGTAACAACGGCGTGCGTCCCACGGGTGCAATCGCAGCGAGAAACTTCTTCGAAAGAAACTCGCAAGCAGCGATGAGGAATGCCGCAGAGCAACTGACACAGTATATTGACCAACTCATCCAAGAAGAATTTAATAAAGCATAATATATGGCAGACGTAATCACCAGACTAAAGGTCGAATCCAGCGAATATGACTCCAAGATCAAGCGAGCGACCCAATCTCTGAACGAGATGACCACCGCCGCAGAACGAGAAGGCAACAAAATCGCAACGGCCAATAAAGAGAACATCGCTCTTGCTCAGTCACTGGGCAAGATGGCAACCGTATCTACCACCGCCCGTGGTAAGATGTCAGAGTTATCTGCTGCCATCGAATCCGCCACTATCCAATACAACCGACTGACTCAGGCAGAGAAGCAGGGACAGTTCGGTAAAGCTCTCAACGCATCCATCACGCAGTTGCAAGGTCGCCTCAAAGGCTTGCAAGGCGAGATGGCAGCGGTGCAAGGTAAGATGGGAATGGTGGGAGCCGGTGGAGGTGGTATGGGTATCGCTGCACAGTTCGGCTCCGGGCTTAAGTCTGCGGCAGCGATGTTCGGTCCTGCCGCACTCGCTATCGGTGGCGTGACGGCTGCTATCGGCGGCATGAAGAAGGTGATTGGTGACATGGTGTCAATCAACATGCAATTCGAGCAAGGCACCGCCGTTCTGGCTTCTATCATGGGAAAGACAACCGATGAGATAGCCGCCCTGACTAACCAAGCAAAGCAACTCGGTGCGACCACCCGCTACACAGCGATGCAGATCACCGAACTGCAAACCAACCTTGCGCGTCTCGGATTCAATGAGAGCGAAATTCTGAACTCCACGAAAGCCGTGCAAGCTCTCGCAACCGCTACGGGTGCCGACCTTGGTGAAGCAGCCAACCTTGCCGGTGCTGCCTTGCGTGGTTTCGGCATGAACTCCACCGAGATGGAGCGTGCAACGTCTGTGCTCGCTGTTTCGACTACCAAGTCCGCGCTGTCCTTCGAGAAGTTAGCTACAGCCGTGCCTATCGTCGCCCCTGTCGCTAAGCAGTTCGGCTTCACTATCGAAGACACCGTGACGCTGCTCGGTAAACTGAGCGATGCCGGTATGGATGCTTCGTCGGCTGCAACCGCTACTCGTAACATCTTCCTCAAGATGGCAGACAGCGGCGGCAAACTATCGCAAGCGATGGGCCGCCCTGTGCATAGTGTAGAAGAATTCGGCGAGGCGTTGAAAGAAATGCGCGAAAAGGGCATGAGCCTGAACGACATCCTCAAGATGGTGGGAGTGCGTAGTACAGCCGCTTTCGCAGTCTTTGCCGACAACGCCGACACGCTCAAAGACTTCAAGCAGTCCATCACGGATTGTAGCGAAGCGATGCACGACATGGAGGATAAGCAGATTAACACCTTGCAAGGATCCGTGACTATTCTCAACTCCGCATGGGAAGGGCTTATGCTGACCTTCAGCGAAAGCAATGGGACGATAAAAAAGGTAACGGACGGACTGACCAACTTACTCACGGCATACACCAACTGGCGCAAGCGTCAGCAAGGCGGTGACGCTGCTATTCAGACATACGAACTCGGTGTGTCGGATGAGCAGAGGAAAAACGCTACATCACAGATTGAGCGACAACGTTCGCAAGGTATGTCGGATGCTGACATCGCAAAAGCGGCAGAGAGCCGCAAGGCAGCATACGAGAAAGACCGCGACGCGATGAAAGACCTGCTCGCTCAATGGGAGAAGGCAGGCAAGCAAGGATGGGGTAGCAAGGCCGTGCAAGACCTTATGGGAGAAGCGGAAGCGCAATTCGGCAAGATGGATGGCGCACCCTATAAATGGGCAGAGCAGATGTACAAGATCATCGCCGGTAAGAATGACCGAATAGCAATGGAGGATTTTATCATAGGTTCTGTTACCGCTCCATCTGCGACCGCTGCGCCTGCTGCTTCTGGCAGCGGAGGTGGTGTCGGTGGTACGGAAAAAGACCTCACATCTAAAAGACGTGCTCAAATAGAGGCGCAGATGCAAGAGGATATTGCCGCAATAGACAAGGCCAATATGATTAAACTCGACAAGGAAGCCGAGTATGAGGATAATGTCTATCAAATTAAGCGCGCAGCATTAGAACAGATAAAACAACTATATGCCGAAGACTCAAAAGAGTATGCGCAAGTAAGGGCAAAAATAGCCCAACTCGATATTCAGTACCAAGGCACTCAGACGCGCTTCGCTAATAAGGGCAACAAGGGCACAACAGCAAAGCCGAAGGAGGAAAAACTACTCAACTATTCACAGGAAGGCATCGCCAATATCGGTTCGCAGATCAAGGGCGCAATGTCCAAGTCCGAGATAGGTTCGGAGGGCTACCTGTTAGCCGCTGACCAACTGCTCGACTTCACCACCTTTGAAAATTTACTGAAGGCTGCAACCGAAAGAGGCATACAGCCCGACTCCGAGTGGATGTCGTCGCTCTTTGAGGACATCAAGATTGGTGCCGATGTGGACGGAGAAACATGGCAGGCGGTGGTGGATCATATCAACGAACTCATCGAGGGTACTGAGTTCCCGTCTATCGACTTGGATGTCAAAACGGGCAACGTCAAAGCACTTGACAAACAAATAGGTAGTCTTGAGCAAAACCTAACAGGTGCCATCAATGTCTTCGGACAACTCGGCGACGCAATGCAACAGATTGACGACCCGGGCGCAAAGGTGGCAGGCATCATCATGGGGGCCATCGCCAACATCGCAGGCACGTTCGCTGCATCTTTGAAGGGTACGTTCACACCTTGGGACTGGATCGCGGCTGCCATATCTGGTACGGCCACCATGATCTCCACCATCGCCGCCATCAAGTCTGCCACAAGCGGGTCGTATGCCAACGGTGGTATCATTCCCGGCAACTCCTTCAGCGGCGATAACCTCACGGCAAACGTGAACAGCGGCGAGCTGATCCTGAACCGCAGTCAGCAGGACTCCATCGCCAGCCAACTGACCAACTCCAACCCGTTCGGAAACCTTGCACTCAGCATGAACTTGAAGGGCGAAGACATACAAATCTGTTTAGACAATAACCGCATGCGTCGCGGAAGATAACTATGGCTCAATACATCAAATATCAAATGCCGTTCGCTGACATAGAGGGTAAGCAGTACCGCGTGAACATCTACGGCGAGACCAACGGCACACCGCCTGCCACCATCCAACTGCAAGCAGGCGACAACCCGCTTGTGATAGACGAGGACACGAGCGACGACATCTTCACTCCTGTCCGCACGCAGACCGGCAACCTCGGTGTATGTACCAAACTGCCCGGCGGTGGGATGTTAGACTTGGCAGACCTGTTGCCGAGCACTAACCTCTCGACTCCCGTTCGGGTGGAAGAGCTGGTGAACGGATCATGGCAGGTGGCATGGCTCGGTTTCCTTTCCTGCGAGCAGTACAACCAAGCATACACAAACATCCCGGAGAATATCAGTTTGCCAATCAACTCCCTGCTCGAAGCGTGGAAGAGTTCGTATATCACCATCAACAAGGTGGAGACGGTGGCGGATCTGCTGAGCGAACTGATAAACATTCAGCCGGGCGAACACTTCACGGGAATAAACACGCCGCAGGACTACGCGATATTCGAGAAGTACATCAACACATCCATCTTCATCGAAAAGAAGGAGTACCAGAACGAAGAATCTACGCTGTATGAGTTGCAAGGCAGCAGCGCGCATGCCATCCTTTCGGCTATATGTCAGTTTATGGGATGGACGGCTCGCGAGGACAAGGGTGTGCTCTACTTGGAGGTGGTGCAAGGATATGGACAGATAAGCGGCACCGAGACGCGCAACATGTCGTCGCTCGTATGGTGGGGCACGAATCACCAACGCAGCATCCGGCAGGGCAAGCGCATCGGAAGCGTCAATGCCAAGTTGGCTGCATTCGAGATAGAGACAGGGCTGGCAGGCATCCCGTTCGGTTCGTTCAACTATGAGAAGTACCAGCAGATAGCACCGCCTCTTCAGACGGGTCCGTGGGTTTATTTCCTGCCGTCGTCCAACACCGATGCCTACAGCAACATGACCATCCGACTCCTTGCCGGTTCGCTCAAGATGGGTATTCAGTACGACCAGTCCTATCCGTATGCCTTCCTGCCGCTATCGGATGATATTCATGTGAACGAGATGATTGAGCAAACCATCCCTTACACGGACGATTATCTCCCTGCGCGGCAACCGACCTCCTACCACACCATCTATGCCGGGGCTGTCTATGCACGTATGCAATTCGACCAATCCAACGAACCCGACCCCGTTCACCAGAATACCAAAGACGGTCTGCTCGTATCCCTCTTCCCCGGAGCGTATGCCTACACCAGCAACCGAAGCCCGATCTTTGAGATGCTGAGCGTACAGAACTTCGCGGTCATGGAAGACGGGTATATCAATATCAGCACCGAGTTGCAAGCCTTCCTCACTGCACCGTCTGTTGGTGTTTTACAAGCACAAGACCGCATCGTGATGGACTTGCAAGTGGGTGACAAGGTATGGAACGGCTCGGCTTGGGTAGATGCAACAAACAACACCGCCAAACTACTCATGCAACTTGCGCAAGACGGCACGAAGTTCAAAGGCAACTGGGATGCGTCTATGGACATCGACGAGACCGACGGCTACCTCATTCCGAACTGGTACACCGAGAACGGCGTGAAGAAGCGGGTCATGGGACGGGTGACGCTGCGCATCTATCCCGAGACATACATCCAAGATATAGCTACCGCGCAACGGTCGAACTTCATCTGCAACATCTTCTTCGAGGAGTTGTCGTTTGATTACATCATGGTGCGCAGCGTCAAACTATCCGACCGAAGCGATAACAACTACCGCCGGACTATCAACACCGAGTTCAAGGAGGACGTGGAGATCAGCACCGAGTTGGCATCGTGGTTCAACAACAACCCGTCGCCTTCGCTCCTGTATAACGACGACCAGACCCCGATGAAGACGCTGCCGTACCTCACGGAAGATGGAGAAACGACTATCAGCCAACGCCCGGAGATGAACCTGCTCGACCGTATGCAAGCGTACTACAGACAGCCACGCACCATCCTGCAACTGCCCGTCAAGCATATCGAAGACAAGCCGCTGCCGCTCCTGCGGTTCAACGGACTAAACGACGGCAAGGTATATGCACCGATGGCTGAGAGTAACGACTACCGCACCAAAGAAAGCAAGATAACATTCATCGAAATACCAAACAACGAATAATATGATACACGGAGAAAATCTCATATTGGCCATCAACGGCACCCCGCTCGCAGCATCCAAGTCATGCTCACTGAGCAAGTCAGGTTCTTTTATAGAAGTAACATCCCCGACAGACGGAGCGTGGGAATCATTCGTTCCTTCCAAGAAAGGGTGGAGTATGAGCAGCGACTGCCTGCTGGCCACGATGGACGCATACCTCACCCTTGACGCTGCATGGAAGGCAGGCACGGCTCTCACCATCCGATTCTTCAATACCGAGTACGACGAGAACGAGACCGGCACGGCATACATAGACAACCTCGATTTGCAATGCGCCAAAAACAACCTCGCCAAGATGTCCGTCAGCCTCAAAGGCTCTGGTCCGCTCGCTCAGTATGCCGGCACGAACATCCCGTTCACCAAGTCGCTGCTGCAAAACGGCAAGTACTATACCTTCATGTATGATGGTAATTACACTATCGCAAATAGTTCAAACGGCAAGGTCTATGGCGGCTCCATATCGCTCAGCAAGCGGACGGTGGTGAAAGTAACCGGGTACGGATGCGACCTGTTCTTCTCGCAAGATAGCGAACTGATTGAAAAAGCCACCAACGGCGAAAACATCCTGAATACGGACTACAGCGCACGAACACGAGGAGATGCGAAAGTGTGGCTCGATGCCGGCACATGGTACATCGTAGTCTCGAACGAGACCTACACCTCCGACCCGAACTTGAAAGCCATAAGCATATAAACTTTTTCATATCTTTTTGTACTTTCGAAGTCCCCTTCTCGTGAGAGTCGGGGCTTTTTTATGCAATAGTAACCCGAAAACGGGGATATGTGCGTATTGTAGAAAGCAAAAACAATGAGACAATGAAATTCCTAACACTCGATTACATCCAGAAGCATTCGCGTATCGACGGGAGTTGTGAGGCCGAGATCCTCAACCTCTACGGCGAAGCAGCGGAAGAGACCGTGCTGAACTACCTCGGCATGTCGCTCGACGAGCTGAAGGCTGCACACGGCGGCACCGTACCAAAGCCCGTCGTACAAGCCGCGTTGCTGCTCGTGGACACGTCCTATCAGTACCGCTCGCCCATCACTCCGGGCAACGTCAGCCTCGTGCCATATTCGTTTGACCTCCTGCTAAAACCCTACGTGAAGTTATGAAACAGTGCATGCACAAGATAGAGACCGTCAAGGTCCCCAAGGGCAATGCCTTCGGTCTGCTGCTGCCGTTCAAGACGGCGCGGTGGGAAGACGCGGAGCTGGTGCCCGACAACATAGACATCCGCTATCTGGAGGATGTGGTGATCACGATTGACGACCAGCCGTGGGAGGACTACGAGATGGACGAACGCGGGCCGATAGTGCATATCGGTGCGGACGACTTCGACCTCGGTGCGCATAACGCCACCATCGAAGCGACCTATGCCGGTGTGGCTATCCGTGGTGCGTTCTACGAGTGCTTCACCATCGTCGAGTGGTCGTTTGAGTCGAATGTGGAGCAGCACCTGCCCGATTCGCCGCTGATTGCCGAGACCTCGTATGTCTATATCGGCATCACGGACGATGCGGAGTTGGAAGCACTCAAGCAGCAGTACCGCGAGGCAACGGCGGCTTGTGAGACCGCACGGCTCGCCTACGAAGCCGCCAAGGAGGAGTTCGACGAGAAAGCGGAGCAACTGAACGACGTGGCGCAGGAGACGACCCTTACGGAGGGCATTCAGTTCGTGCTGCAAGGGCTGGCACCGAAAGCCACCGCGCAGCAACTGACCGATGCCACCGCGTCCATCCTGACCGCCATCTCGCACATCGACATCGACACGACGACCCTCGCCAAGGAGCAGACGCTGACCAATGCGCTGCAGTCGGTGCTGACCGCGCTCAACCCGAAGGCGACGACCAACGATGTGACCACAGCCAAGGACGCGATACTCGAAGCATTGAGCCACATCAGCCCCGAAGACCCGTACTCGCAGGCTCTCGCCCAATTCTTCGGTTTGCCTCAGGCAATGCCGGAATACACTTACGCTACCGATCAGGAGGTCATCGACATCGTGGATGACGTGTACAACGATTATTTCCCGACCACCGCACAGACCACCGCACAAGCCACCGAGCAAACCACCGAGCAAGCCACCGAACAAAACAATAACGACTAAAACATTACAATTATGCCAGACAATAACAACCAATCCAAAGTAGTGCTCCTCGAATCCGTCCGGGTAGGAGCCGCGCACCTCATGCAACTCATCGCAAGCACCATCCAAGCCGCAGTCGCTTATGTCATCGGCAAGGCGGGAGTGGTGTACGTCGAGACCGAGGAGAACGTGCAGACGATTCTCGATTTCTTCAACACCCACGACCTGACTGTCGGCAGTGACACGTACCGTTACATCGGCGAGGTCGAAGCCGGAGAGGCACCTGCCACGGGGTTCGTCTATCAGTTCGGACGGCTGACCGATGAGGAGGGACATGTATCGCAGGTAGATGTGGTGTACGGAGACCGCCGCGACTACGACGACCTGACGGAGGGCGACACGGTCTATCTGGACGGGGAGCCGGAGACGGTGACGGCGGTGGCGTTACCTACCAAGGGCTACGTCAATCTGACGGGATTCGACGACCCGTTGCAAGTTGTTGAAGGAACTAATTACATGAACTGATGATAGCGCACGGAAGAAAACAGATAAGCGAGATGGTCTATGCTCGCAAGGCATCGGAAGGCGGCGGAGCGGTTCGCTTAACCAATATGATCCGCGGCGGTGCGGTGGTCTTCGGGGAATTGAGACCGTTCGGTTGGCTGACGGATGCGACCAAGCAAGCCATCCTCGGTGCGTTTGGTGTATCGGATGGCAAGGCGGTGATTAAGGCGACGAACGCCTACTTGAACGTCATTGCTGCGACCGATCCGACCAAGGCGCAGGCTCTGGCGGACTATCTCAATTCAAGCCCCGAGAATTGCTTAGGATATATCAATCCTCGTTATCTCATAAGCCAAACGTCCTCAAAAGACTTGCTCTATGTCTATGAACATGCAATGGCTATCAATATCGCAGTTTATGGAGGAACAAGTGCCGCAGTTTCAAGGATGCAAATCACGATAGATGGGGCTCTCGTGTATAATAAATTGCAATCAGAGACAGCATACGGAGGAACCAATAGCGGAGGTGTTGATGTCTCAGGTGTAATCAATACGGCTCGTATGAACGCATCAGCCGACTGGTGGCGCGTAAGTTCTCGCGGCTATGTCGCTTACAACGGCACATGCTACACGGATTGGCAGCAGATATTGCATATAGAACGACTAAACACACGGCAGGAGTTTGATTTAGTAGGAATGCAAACCCCCTCCTCCCAAACCCCCTAACCCCATCGAAGCGCATCAATAAACACATCGAAGCGCATCAACCCGACAACGGAAGCGCATCGACTAAA
>JAEIGA010011630.1_pt1 | contig 13363 bp, 14 predicted proteins | sample 9270691 | NCBI WGS metagenome assembly JAEIGA01 (sample SAMN17057246, study PRJNA624740) | gut metagenome | biome: biome; isolation source: fecal sample | host: Bos grunniens | place: China: Xizang | collected 2019
TAGAAGATATGATACAAGGTGACCACGTTTTTCGAACATTTTGGTGCAGATTTCAAGAAATATCAATCTTTTTTGTATGCCCCGACGAACTTTTGAGCAAAAGTTATCATTGGTGACTCACAAACTCAATAGCGAAGGTGCGTTCATAGCAAAAGCGGAAGAGAAAATAAAAATATCGGTGCAATAAAAGCACCGATATTAATGTTTTTTAAGATGGTTGTTTTTCAGCACTCTCGGGGACTTCCACAGGTTTCAAAGAGGTTAAATCAGCAGGCTCCTCTTCAAACAAAACTTCGCCTGTTTCAATGTCAACGGAGTGGATTAGATTAGCCAAAATAATCCAGCGCCCGCGGCCACCGTGCTTGGGGTCCCAGCCTGGACGGTCTTTCTTGTTATGGCAAGTGTACATATGCAAAGTACGGCCGTCGTTCTTTTCAGGGTCTAAGTCCTTACCCTGATGGTTACGGCCATATACAGCATATTGAGAGTTCATAGCGCTACCATAAGCATCAAAAACATTGACACCTGTTTCCTGGCCAATGTGATAGCACTCATACATTTCCACAGCGTACTCACTATTAATTACCTGATATGTGTCAATACGGCCGTCGATGTTAATATAAACATAAGCACCGACAGGTGTATGCCACATAGTAGTCAAAGAACCAAACCAGTGTCCAAGGACAAAGGGATTTGTATCATCGACGACGCCATAAGCACGTTTCGTATAAATGACGTCATTACTATCCACAGCTCCCTGTGTAAAGCTAGTAATAGCAAATTTGCAGAAAATATTGGCAGAAGGAATATATAAGTAGTTCTTCTCCATAGTGATTGAGTATTCTTCTGAAACCGAGCGACCACAGTCCTGACATTCGTGATGACGAATACCAGATTCGAAAGGTGTGGCGTACTCATCTAAAACCCAGTCACCCCAATTGCATTCCAATAATGCGATAGGTAACTCTTCAGCGACAGCTTCACATCTTACACAAACCAAATGCTCAATACCTTCTTCTGAACATGTGGGCTCCTGAATAATTACAGATTTCGTTTCGGCGTGAGAAATCTTATCAATAGGTAGATATTGAACCAAAGAACACAACTTACATGTAGCTTCGTTAATGCCGACCTCATCGCATTCAGGCTCAAGGATTAAACGCAATTCATTGTCGGTATGAGAACAAACATAAACACGTTCATCTAAGAAATTACAAACAGAACATTCACGAGTTTCTTCGCCGTTTGATGTAGGTGTTGGGTTAGTTGTCAAAATATATTCACCAAATTGATGGCCTGCGGCAGGGACAACGATTTCCTCAACCACAGAGTTACAATTCTGACAAATTTTTTGGTCCAAGCCATCCTCTACACAAGTTGCTGCCTGCACAGTTTGCACTGTCGTTTCTGCATGCTTACAGGCAAATATCGGAGGTAGAAGCGTAAACGAACAATAGACGGCTGTCATTAATAACAGCGTAGTTAATAGAGACTTATTGTTTTCTTGGGGCATATATTATTTTTCCTTTCTCAACCCTTTCCATAGGGAATTTGTTATAGAATAGAACAATAGAAACTCATATTTTTCCATATATTTGCATACTTATTCATATAGACACATATTTCCAATGAATAATATGCACTTGCGCAGCCATAATAATTGTTTTAATATTTTACTGGTTGAATAATGTATTTTTGAGATGTACGTATTGTTACAAAAAAAAATAATTAAAGATGACGTACAATATGAATGAACTGTTGACTTTTACCCCTGAAGCTTGCTGGAGAACTCTCTTTGGACTGCTGGTGTTCATGCTGCCGATGGCAGCTGTTGCCTCTCCGCTGACTCCTCTTGTGGAAAAGTGCGAACTGCGTAGACAGCAGGGTGGCTGGAAGGGCATGACCTGGGCAGGTTTCGGCCTTGTCCTGTGTGTTTTTGTGCTGACGGTTGGTGCTGTCGCAGGCTACAAGGCCTGGACGTATCAGCCTCTCCAGGACTTTCTGACTGTGTTGATTCAGGACCTTTTGTCCATGTAATCGACAGCCCTCATCGCAAGATGGGGGCTTTTCTTTTTTGCCATTTTTGGATTAACTTCAACTATTTTATCAATGTATCACACAAACAAAGGAGAATACTTATGAACACTATTTTCAATTTTATTATTCGACTGTGGTTCGCCAGCACAATCTTAGGTTTGTCCACTATTGCTTGCTGTACACCTTTGGCCCCCGTGGCGACATGGTGCGAAAAACAGCAGCAGAGAGCAAAGACTCCCAAGTTATATTGGCGTTGGGCATGGGGAGTTATTGCTGTGGGATTCATTGCCCTCTTTGGCAGCATTGCTCTTAGCATTTGTATCATGCGGCTTCCCCAGGTCCAGGGTTGTATCCAGTCCATTCTGTTTTGGTTCACATCCCTAACTTAATAACACAAAAGCCAGTCGTAACGACTGGCTTTTTCTTTACTCTTTTGGCCTTTTTCATATTATTTGTTTTATGTTTTATACGCAAACCATATTTGTACAACAATAATAAAAAGGAGGATATACAATGGATATGGTTAACAGCATTCTTTCTAAGCAGGAATTCGTGGAAATTTGGTGGGTGGCACTGGTTTTGCTGCTCCCGATGTCTTTCGTTTCTTTCTGCGTCCGCGGTCCCCTCTATTTTGTTCGGGCTCGCATGACTCACAAAACCTGGCGTGGCATCGCTTGGACTCTGTTCGGCGGCTGCCTGGCTGCCTGCGTCATCACCGTGGGTCTCGCACTGAGTGTCTGCTGCTGGAAGTATCAGCCTCTTCAGGATTTCATGACCGCCGTCTCTTATGATGCGTGTGCCGTTACGCGCACCGCTTCCTTCGATATGGTCGAGGTCGCTGCAGTTCTGATGACACTGACTACCTATGTTCTGGCTATTCCCTGTACACTGGCCCTGTTCGGTTGGCCCATCGCTCGCCTGAGTACTTATCTCATTGGCCGAGTCAAGAGTGCCCCCGCACAGCGTTACGCCAATGTGCTCCGCATTGCTATAGTTGCTGCCCTCGGCATCTTCTATTGCGTGTGGATGGTTGAAGGAGTCTCCATGTACTTCGACATGTTCCCCGCAAGTTGGGCATGTGAAGGCTGGGTGACCGCCTTTAACTCTATCAGCTTCTAATCGCAACAGAGCCCCGACCTTCGTGTCGGGGCTCTTCTCTTTTATTAAGAATTCCAAATTGGTGAAATTATTTTAGAGTTAGCAGCGAAATTTGCATGTTTTGTAACGGAGCTGACGTTCCATCCTGACAAATCTATGGTATTACCTGGTCTCACAGGATAAAACATGGCTTCCATGTCGACTGCACTCGAAGTATCCCATTTTTGTATATTGCCTGGATTAAAATTTGTATCAGTTGATGCATGCCAGAACATATGATAAAACGACGTTACATTAGAAACGTCCCATTTGCCCAAATCCCCAACATACCAACTGGCAGCCCTGCGTCCCGTTTCGGAAAACATACCCGCTAAATTGGTAGCTTGTGCCATTTGCCAAGAGCTAACGTCTCCAATATGCCATTCGGCAGAGTGCTGACCAGCGCCAACAAACATATATTCAAAATTGCGACATTTTGCAACATTCCACTTGCGCAAATTACCTATATCCCAAGATTCGGCTTCCATGCCGCACCAATAAAACATACCAATGAAATTTTCACAAGACGAAACATTCCATCCGCCTAAATCTCCGATATGCCAATTAGTAGCTTTTTGGCATGCTGTATACATAAACCAATAGAATGTCTTTACTTTGCCAACGTCCCATTTTGACAAGTTCATTCCAAAAATAGCAGAATTACGCGCTGTCCCTAAAAACATTCTGGACATGTCAGTGACATTTGAAGTATCCCAATATGCAATATCCAAAGAAACCATATTAGAATTAATTCCAAAATAAGAAAAAGCGCCCGCAAACGAAGTTACCTTAGACGTATCCAGGCTGCTTGCTAATAAAATTTCCACCGTTTTATATCCACTATATTTCTCGCCATTAAACAAGTCAGAACTATCCACAGGAGCGCGAACATTTACACTGGGCTTTGTGGAAGCTACATAGCATGTAGAACCTAGCATATATGCAATTACGCCACCCTGTCCATCGTCAGAAACATCCGTGCCTGTTGCGTTGACATTTGTAGTAAACTCAATAGTCTTAGGAGAGTTTGCTGTCACGAATGCACCCAGCTTCGCTTTGCTTAATAAGGTTGCGCCTTTATCAGATTCTGGAACATAATCTCTATCTGGGGTTGGAACTCTACCGCCACCTGTCAAAGCGCTATTGTCATAAGAGGGTGTTTGCTGAACAGGAGGAGTAACTGCTTCTGGCTCCTGACCATCTTCAGGCATTGTATCTGTACCCGTTCCCATACTGGCAGGACAGTTCTCATCTAAGTTGGTTCCATTCCACGACCCATAAACCTCAGCATGAGGCATACCATTAACACGAGACCATTTGATAAAAATGGTATAGCTGGAGTTACCGTAGGTTTGAGATGTTAGTTCTATGTGTTCGCCGATGCTCTGAGCCAAAGTGTGATGCATCAATCCAGACGAAGCACTGCCATTGGAAGCATTCTTCAAAGAGCATTGCACATCTTTTAATTGGGCGCCTTCAATTATACGAGTTGGTGCAATAGAGCCATTGCCATAAGTCATATCATTAACTATGGCGTCGGCGATACTATGTCGCCCATCTTCGCCAGGATTAAAAGTAATAGTCGTTGCTCTACCTGCCCCGTCAGGAGCCCAAAATTCCTCATCGACGTATTGAGCGCCATAAACGCCCGAGCTGTCTGAATAAGTAATAAAATTATTATCAACACGATATCGATACATTTCGTCCAATGTATTAGAATCGCTCAGGGCCAAAACGACCGCTTCTAGAACCTCATCCATTGCTGAATTGTCCTTTTGAGCGCGTGAATTTTCTGTATAGCGTAATAAGGTTGGGGCTAAAACGCCCAATAATACAATGAGAATAGCAAGCACAATTACTATTTCAATCAAAGAGAATCCTTTCTTATTTAGTCGCATACTTTATACCTCAGTATGTATTTGCAATTAATATAACTGACATGCAGCATCTTGCGATTGTCACGATAAGCTATATTTTTGCCTGATTCCTATATATTACATATGTATTTTATAAAGGAGGATAAAAACAAATATGCAAGAACTCTTTGAGACAACCCAAAACTATATAACGTATGGGTTATTTGGAAGTTCATATGTCCCTGTGCTCTATTTAGCAATAAAAACACTTCGCCGTGCGAAATGGAAGATTAAACGAATCGTTTCTACCGTCGTTCTGCTCGCTGTGTATACGCTGATTTTAATATGCATTGGTCACGCAACAGGCATTATCAATATCGAAAACATAATACATACCTTTTTAAGTTGAAAACAAATGGCTGATTCTCTCGAATCGGCCATCTTTTAATGCTTCTTGCTATTTTTAGCTCGTTCTACTATTTTATACATAGCCCAAATTGGAGAAAGGATGAACAAACAAATGAAATTAGCAAACAACTATCGGGTTACTCTCAACACTCTGGTACAGGTCCTCTCTGAATCTATCAAGGGATTGGCCAAGGACGTCGGCGGCTTCGCGGTATTCCGCAAGAAGGCCCCGATGAAGATTATGGTTGTCGGTCGAAGCGGCAGCGGTAAGGATACCCTGGCCAACATTCTGAAAGACACCTATGGTTATTCTCAGCTGTACTCCACCACGACTCGCCCCCGCAGAACCCCTGATGAATCAACTCACGTCTTCGTAACTGAGGAAGAGGCAAATCAGATGACTGAGCGTGTTGCTGAAACTGTTATCGACGGCTATCAGTACTTCGCCACCAAGGGCCAGTTTGAAGAGTGCGATATTTATCTCATTGACCCCAGAGGCCTGGATTGTGTCTGCAAGAATGCCCCTGACACTCCTCTGTATGTTGTATACGTAGAGGCCAGCCAGGAAACTCGTCTGAGACGGGCAAAGGCACGTGCCGCAGACCCCGAACTGGCAGAAAAGGTTTTCTATTCCCGTCAGACAAGTGAAGACGCTCAATTCACTGAGTTCGAAGCTCTGATTAAGGATAGAGAAGCCTTCCAGAAGGTATATCCGACCACCCGTCGTTTGCGTGTTCTCGCGAATGACAACGACGACATTTCCAATATTCAGGCATTCGCTCAGATGCTGGATTGGGAGGTCAACAAGTAAACAAGAAGAGGCTCTCAATTATTTGAGAGCCCTTTTTATTTTGTAAACAAAGAGAGACTCCTACCGAAGCAAGAGTCTCTTTTCTTTATGCTGCATTGTTGTGCTTAAAATTATAGTTGCGCATAGCCCATTGATAGTCGTAATTATTCTGATAGATAATATTAGACTGAGTAAGCCACTGAGTAATCACAGTAATTTCATCCCCAACAGCTTCATTAGCAAAAGCTTTGAGCTGCGCCAGACGGAATTCCTGTTCATTTCGTCTCAACTCAATACAAGCAACATATTTGCCTGTATTCTTGTTCTGAACGGAAACAATAGTGCATGCTTTACTGACTGCGAACCTGTCGTAAGAGCCTACGCAAATGTGCATAGACTGGCCGATATTAAACAGAGTCATAGTATCGGGAGCGACAGTAAACACAAGATTGTCAATCTGAGTGTTAAAGACCTTCTCCTCATCTGCCATGGGAATGATTTGATTCTGTTCGGCGCGCAGATTTTTACTGAACATATCATGGAGCTCGGTTAAACTGCCAGGATTTTCAGGTAAGCGATACTGATTACGAATGAATCTGTTATACATTCGGACAGTATCTCGGAGCTGATTATATTCTCGAACAGAAGAGGTTAAGAATTTTGTAACACTGCTAGCAGGTTTGCCCTGAATATAATGCTTAAACATGCGAACGGCATCATCCTCCATATAAGGAAAGATTCGCCACAGGTCCTCATTATTATAGGACAAATCATCGACAACAGTATTCATCACATTGATATCTCTTATGCCCATTGCATACATCCACTTATAGTAAAGATACAGAGCAGCTCGTTCAAGAAGTCGTCTTCTGATACTGGGTTTCTGCATATACTTAGGGAGCCAAGCAACTTCACCTTTCGTGGCGAGTTCTCTGAAACGAGGGATAAGATTGCGGATAGCCATCGGACCATTACCCAGTCTATGAACTCTAAAATACAATAGGTCAAGATAATTATATCCCCGACAATCCCTGCAATAAAACATTTGAGGGATGTTAGAAATGTGACAATCGCGACCGTTGAACCGTATGTTGGCATAGTTCCCAGGGCTATAAGATGTTTCGTATCCGAGTTTTGCCATTTCTTCTGCAAAAATCCGACAAAAATCTTCATGGGCCCGATGAGGAACCATAGAGCCGAATTTATCGCTTACAGTTATCAGAGCTGCTTTCTGACCACAAACTTTTACATCGACATACTTACCGTCTCTGTATTTGGGACGTTTTGCATAAACCAGGCCTTTCTCCAGGTTAAGTACAATACGTTGATGAGCCAGCCTGGTGTGAACCCAATATTTTTCATACATAGTACCACCTTTGACTTCTTTGTGTACGATGTCAAAGGTTAAGTTTTTCTGGGTGATGGGCCACCATTTTAAAGAGTGTAGCTCCAAGCGAGGCGCAAAGCCCAACTCAACAGCCTGATACTGAATACCATTCATGAGGACGTATTCACACTGAAAAGTCTCACTGAGTCGAGGCTCATCATCCTCGCCATACCAAATATCAACATCTTTAAAATATCGCATAGTCATTGATTTTCCGCAATGGGGACAAACGCCTGTATTGATGACATAAGTCCTTCCCTCTTCATAGGGAAACCCCCAATCTTGCAAACGAGCACCTTTTTCGCAGTCAGGACACCACAGAATTCTGTTTATGCCACGAGATTTGCCGCCCCGAATTTCGCGAGAAGATTTAAAGGGAACGCCGTTTTCGTCAACATATTCATTCATCCAATAGAATTCATGTTCACTGTATTTGATGACATTAGGTTTTACGCTCATTTTTACCACCTTTCATTTGTTGTATATTGTGCGCCTGTCTCATATTTTTACTATATATGAATTGTCTTAAAAAACATAAACAGAGTCCAGGCAATTCACCGTGAACTCTGTCTACTCTTAAAATTTACACATAATTATAATCGGGTTTATCTTTAAACCAATCCATCTCTTTAATTTCAGCAATTTCAGCCCGCATCATGGAACACATATAATCAAAACCATCGTCATGATACCGTTCGTACCAACGCTCATAATATCTTTCGATGTCAGTGTCACTCAGTTTACTATCTAGTTCCATCCAAATGAGGAATTTAATCATTTCTGCGCACTCATTTAACAAGTTAGCTCTTTTCTTTTTGAGAGCTGTGCGAGCCTTCTTATAAGCCGTTTGCTTCTTGTGGACGAATTCTTCATTCCACGCTTTGGACTGCGATGGGTCTTCAATATGCCCATTATTTATCCAAGGTAAATCAGGTACATAGGGCACACTCAAATATTCTTTATATTTTCGCTGGACGTCATCCCAGTCAATATTTGTGTTTGCAACACTTTCAAATTTACTCATAATATTTTCCCTGCCTAGCCACAGTATTTATTTTTATTATAGCGAATAACAAGAAAAAACAGACTCAAAAACAAAAGAAAAACAAGTCGTTTTAACATAATTACAAGATTATACAATAGCGCTCTAACAGTTACAATTGATAAAATTTCAAAATACTGCATATTTTCTTCTTTGACTGTCAGCAAAACGTTTAAAATGAGAAAATCCCTTTATTTTTATACATTTGGATGTATAATACGAAAAGAAGAACATTAATCAAATTAAGGAGTTTTAAATAAATGAGAGATTATGTTATTATGACTGATAGTAGCTGCGACCTGCCAGTAGAGTTGCTGCAGCAAAACAACGTTCATGTGGTTCCTCTAGGTGTCACCATTGGAGAAAAAACTTTCAAGCAGTACCCTGATTATCGCGAAATGTCTAAGAATGAGTTTTATAAGGCTCTACAAAATGGAGAGACAGGCCATACAGCAGGTACCAATATCCAGGACGCTGCCGAAATGATGACCAACATTGTTAAGAATGGCCAAGATATTATTTATCTGTCTCTGTCTTCTGGCTTATCTTGTTCTTATCAGAACGCCTGTCTGGCGGCAGAAGAGGTCTTGGAAGAATATCCTGATGCCAAGATTGCAGTGGTTGATTCACTAAGCGTCGCCACAGGTCTAGGCCTGCTGATTTTGAAGGCTGCACATTACAGAGATGACGGAATGGACTTTAATACAGCACTGGAAAACATCTATGATAATATTAAGGACGTGCGCCTACAATTCGTCGTTGAAGACTTGGATGCACTGCGCCGCGGCGGCCGTATTTCTCACTTGACCGCGTCTGTGGGCTCCATGCTGAACATTAAGCCTTTGTTACATATTGACCCCGCTGGTAAAATTCAGAGTTTTGGCAAAGCTAGAGGCCGAAAGGCTGCGCTGAAACAGCTCAGTAACGACATGATTATGAGTGCGCGCGATACAACAACCTTTATTATCGCCCACACGGGAGCTTTGGAAGACGCAGAAGAGATGAAGACTACGGTCGAGGCTGCACATCCTCACGCAAACGTAATTATCACTGAGATTGGACCTGTGGTTTCCACTCATACGGGCATGAAGACTATGGCCTTCACTTGTATGTAATAGTTCTTCTTAATAAAGGTTCGAAAACATATAAAATGGAGTTAAGGAAATGTTTTTCGGATTCGGAAAGAAAAAGGAAGAAAAAATAACAGGAACGTCATTAACAATTAATGAAAGTCTTCTTCAGATGCAGGACCTGGAAGTTATTAGGTGTATAAATGTTCAAGCTCATTTTAACACAAAAGATGAGGAACAAGCCAAACTAGCGACCCATGATATGATTAGACAGTGTCTAATTAAAATTGGACACACTGTTAACAGCGATGATGCGCTCAATCAGAAAGAAAAATTTGAAGAGGCTGTAAACGTAGAGGTTAATAGAATAATTGCTGACCAACCTTTTTTGTGCGACAAATTATCCATAGACACCATTAGCTTGGTTGAGCGAAGGAGATGAGTCGTTATGAATGCAAAAGTACAAAAAGGCTGTAATGGAATTTCAAAAATAGCCTCTATCTGGTTTATACCTGAGGGAGAGCCACTTGGAATCGTATATTTCGCTCACGGGGTAACAGAATACGCAGAGAGACATGCTGAACTACTGCAGTATTTATCTGATGCGGGATATGTTGTTGTAGCTAACGACCATATGGGACATGGACGCAGTTCGTCCAAAGCTCGAACATATTTTACAGGTCGAGGAGATAAGACTGGATGGGAATGCGCAGCAGAAGACGCATTTCGATTAATCCAAATAGTTAAAGAACAATATCCAGATTTACCTGTACATGGAATTGGTTTTTCATTAGGCTCTTATCTGGTAAGGTTCATGGCAATGAAGTATCACTATTTATTCAAAACTGTCACGCTCATCGGAACAGGCTATCAAAAGAAAAGCACAACTTTCTTTGGTAAACTGATAGCGAAACAGCAATGCAATAAGTATGGTGAAAAGGAATGTACAGAACTCGTTGACGATTTGGCATTCGGGAGATATAATGGATATTTCCTGGATGACGAAGATGACTATTATGATGACGAATATGAGTATGACGATGAAGACGACTATACTAGAGCGTTGTGGTTATGCTCTGACCCAGAAGCCAGAAAAGCATATGTGGAAGACCCCCGAGTTACAGATGGATTTACGGCAGGGCTCTTCTTTGAAATGCTGTGTGCAATAGAATATACTTGCGATGAAAAACGCATATCCAGATTAAGAGGTAGCTGCCCTATATTGCTATTATCTGGAACGGAAGATGCCTCTGGCGATTTCGAAAAAGGCGTCAATGAGTTAGAAAAAATTTATCGTAGAAATAATCTGCGAGTACGTAAAATTTTCTACAAGGATATGAGACACGATATTTTACACGATTTCTGCAAACAGAAAGTATTTAGAGATATCGCTAATTTCTTACATAAAAACACGTAAAAACAAAAGGCTGTCCTCAGGAACATTATGTCTGCGGGATGGCCTTTTACACTCAAGAATTATGAAGGAGAAAATATTATGAGCGAATGCGCAACCTTTACTTACAAGTTTGACAACCTGCGGGATGCAGAAAGAGCTGCACATGTTATTAAAAATTGGGCGGAAAAAGAATTAGTTAACCACGAGTGGGTAAAGCAACTGTTTCCTGTGAACGAGACAATTCTATTTGTAGGCAATAATACAGCAATTTCATGGTTGGAATATGATGAGAAATTGAGCAAGCTTGCAGAGGTCATTGTACAGGATAACCCTGATGTACTTTTTACAGGTGAGCAAAGCTTTATTAATTCTATTACTGGATATGAGATTGCCGAGGAATTTAAGTGCAATAAGGGTAAGGTCGCTTACATGTACGTTACTCGATGCACTTATTGTGGAAAAAGTATGCCCATTAATACAAAAGACCTCTATAACGTAGAGGAGATGTCGTTTTGTTCCAAAGAATGCGCCAAATCTTGGATGATTGATGCCATTCTAGAAAACCCTGATTGTGAATTGGAATATGATGAACTAGAGGCGATGGAAATTAACGAAGTACTCGAGCTGTGGGAAGAATATCGTTAAGCGATACTTTCTACTATAAATATTCCATCTTACAAACACAAGGGGAGAATGGCAACTCCCAATGAAAGGAATGATAAAATGAACACACAGCTTTTGTACGAAGCAGAACACTGGTTGGCAATGGTTGAGCCAGGCGTTCAGAAGGCAGAGCTAGCCAAGTTTTGCACAGCTATCGATAGGACTCTGATTAAAGAATTCATTAAGCAGGGCTATTACTCTGAAAAGAGAGATTTGTCCGAGTCCGCATTGAAAAAGTCCAGGACAGATGTCTCCATGGAAACCATTTTCGAGAAGCTGGAAAAAGAAAAGGCTAAGAAAGAGACTCTCGAACCTTGGAAGGCAGCGGATAATTGGCTGGAAAATGCCAGAACAATTATGCAGAATTTCTTGGATGAATACCCCATCGGCTATCTGGATGAAATGTATATCGACGAATGCGGTATCATTCATGTGGATATCGGATGCGCAACGGGCGATAACAAAGACGGTCGTTGGGTCGAACAAAGAGAGAGATTGGAAAAGGTTGGTTTAATACTGGCCGAAAGAAAGTTTTCTTCTCATTGTTATTTTGAGGCTTCTGGCAATAACGTCGAAAAGGTCGTAGCTTTATTCAATAGAGGCCCCGAACATGTCGACGTCAATTTCAACATTCGCTTTGGTGAAATCGAGGCGGTTAAGCTTGAAATGCAGGCCGAAGCCATCGAATCTTTTGGTGTTGTAACTATCGCTCCTGTTGATTCTGAGAATGCTTATCGTCTCACCATCAGTGACCAGCTCACAGAGTCTGAGGCACAAATCGTCAAAAACGAAGTGCAATCTTTCTGGAATGCTGTTGGATTCCTGAATGATGCGAGCTTGGATAAAATGCTCGTCTGTCAGAACCTCGAAATGAGCCTGTCTCTGTTGAGCCAGATGCTAGAAGTAGAAACCATCATCAACAACAATATTGCAAAGAGATATCTCGCCGAAAGAGAGGCAGCAAAGGAATACCATGCGCTTGTCAAGAGTATCGGCAATACTTTCAATCCGAGAGATATGAGAGAAGTTGTTGTGAATTTGGTTAGAAGCATGGAACATTATATCCATAAGGAAGTGGGACTTAATGTCAAAGACATTAAGATTTACCCTTCTCACTATGGTTGTATGTGGGCCCAACTCAAGTATTCTACGCCAAGACGCTATCGCAAGAGTCAGCAGGCGCCTCGCCCTCAGGATGATGTAACCCAGTGGGACATTCACCCTGAAACCAAACATCTGCTTGACACAAGTAAGAATCGCAAGCAAATTGTAGATTTTTGCAAAAAGCATGATATCAGTATCCTGAATATGCATTCTGCCTATAACACAGTGGCGCAGGATTTCATTATTCAAACTTTGGATGTGAATATCATGGACCTGAATAAACTATTAAACACCTGAACAAGAGCGCACTCTGAAATAAAGAGTGCGCTTTTCTTATATAACCAATGGCTGGCCCTCTAAAAAGCAGCAGAAGAAACTATAATATAGTAAACAGAAGTATTTATTCTGCGCAAATGGGAGATAATTATTATGCATAGAGCAATTGTAACGCCTGAAAGAATGGAAAGAGTGAA
>JAEIGA010011631.1_pt1 | contig 13361 bp, 16 predicted proteins | sample 9270691 | NCBI WGS metagenome assembly JAEIGA01 (sample SAMN17057246, study PRJNA624740) | gut metagenome | biome: biome; isolation source: fecal sample | host: Bos grunniens | place: China: Xizang | collected 2019
GAAGCAGAAGAACAGATTATGGTGGTGAATATGCCGCCACGATTTGGCAAGTCAAGAACGGCCACAAAGTTTGTGCAGTGGTTGTTTGGTAAGTATGGGGTCAGTAAGAAGGTGATGACGGGGTCATACAATGAAACCCTTTCAGGAACCTTTGCAAAGTCAGTCAGGGATGTCATAGCAGAAAAGCCTACAGAAGGGGTTCTGGTCTACAATGACATATTCCCAAACACCAGAATCAAATATGGTGAAGCTGCCGCACAGAAGTGGTCACTGGAAGGCAGCAGTCAGGCAAACTATCTGGCAACAAGCCCAACAGGCACAGCAACGGGTTTTGGTTGTAACATTATGATCATAGATGACCTGATCAAGAATGCTGAAGAAGCCTACAATGAAAACACCCTTCAAAGACAAGTTGATTGGTTCAATAATACAATGATGTCCCGTACAGAAAAGGGGTTCAAAATCATCATAATTATGACCAGATGGGCAACACAAGACCTTGCTGGTTATATCTTGGAAAACTTTGAAAATGTGGTTCATGTAAACTACAAAGCGGTACAGGATGACGGCACCATGCTTTGTCCAGAAATCCTGTCCAAGGCTGACTTTGATCTAAAGACCAAGAACATGAACAAGGACATCATTCTTGCAAACTATCAACAGGAACCTGTGGATGTAAAGGGCAGACTGTATACTGATTTGAAAACCTATAGTGAAATACCAGTGGACACTACTGGCAAGCCACTGTTCAAGTACATTCTGAATTATACAGACACAGCTGATGAAGGTGCGGACTTCCTAAGTTCCATCTGCTATGGCATGCATGACAACTTCTACTACATTCTGGATGTGCTATACACCAAGGATGCAATGGAAGTGACAGAACCTGCAACAGCAGAAATGCTGACCAGAAACCATGTGGGCTGTGCCTTGATAGAATCGAACAATGGTGGCCGTGGGTTTGCAAGAAATGTGCAGAAAGAGTGCAAGCAGCTGGGGAATAATCACACAGTCATCAAGTGGTTCCACCAGAGTGAAAACAAGGTTGCCAGAATCCTTTCAAATAGCACTGGGGTCATGAACAATGTATTGTTCCCTGTGGGCTGGCAGGACAAGTGGCCTGAATTTGCCAAGGCTATGCTGAAATACCAGCGGGAAGGCAAGAATGCCCATGATGATGCACCTGACTGCATAACAGGTGTATATGAAAACCCAAGACCAAAAGGAACATGGCTGGTATGATGAAGGACTACTGGGAATATAGGCTGATTGATGGCAACTGGTCGCACAGGGCTGTGGCATATTGCACTTATAAGCATGGCTATTTGACACCAGCACTGATGAAAGTGCATAAGTGCGAAAAGCGGCAGTGCCAGCGGCTGCGAGAAATGAAAGAAGAAGAAAAAACGGCCTTTTGAGCCGTATTTTTTATGCAATGAAGAACTAATCAAAACGCAAAATAAAACCGCTGTATAAGGCTTTGAGAAGCCCACAGCAGCAACTAAAACAGAAGGAAGGTGACAATATTGCTGAAGGTTGAAGAAATTGTACAATTCATTCAGGATGATGCCACTTCAGAGAAAAAGCGGGCTGCAAAAGTAGGCCAGCGGTACTATGAAGGGGAACATGACATTCTGAACTATAGGATGTACTACTATAATGACACAGGTCAGCTGGTAGAAGACAAATACAGGTCTAACATTAAGATTTCACACCCGTTCTTCACGGAACTGGTTGACCAAGCTGTGCAGTACATTCTGTCTGGCAAAGAAGGCTTTGTCAGATCAGATAACCCAAAGCTGCAGAAGGAACTTGATGCATACTTCAATGAAAATGAAGACTTCACTGCTGAACTGTCAGAAGTTATCACAGGAAGTATGGCCAAGGGCTTTGAATATATGTATGCCTACAAGAATGAAGATGACAGACTGGCATTCATGTGTGCTGATTCCATCGGTGTGGTAGAAGTAAGAGCCAAGGACACAGATGACCACTGTGAATATGTCATTTTTAAGTATGTGGACAGGATTGAAAAGGGCAAGAAGACCATCAACAGAATTCAGGTGTGGAATGACAAGGAAACCTATTTCTTTGTACAGGAAGACAATGGTGACCTGCTGAAGGATGAATCTGTGCCAATCAATCCAAAGCCACATGTAATCTTTTCAGAAGAAGGCAAGCCAGAACGGTATTTTGAAGGCTTTGGCTTCATTCCGTTCTTCAGGCTTGACAACAACAAGAAGCAGGTTAGTGGACTGAAGACTGTCAAAGAACTAATTGATGACTATGACCTGATGGCCAGCAGCCTGTCCAATAACCTTGTGGACTTTGACACACCAGTGCATCTGGTAAAAGGATTCCACGGGGACAATCTGGATGAACTGCAGCAGAATCTGAAGACCAAGAAAATGCTTGGTGTAGATGAAGATGGTGGTCTGGACATCAAGACAATTGAAGTGCCGTATGAAGCAAGAAAGGTGAAGCTGGAACTGGATGAAAAGAACATCTACAGGTTCGGCTTTGGTCTGAACACTTCTGGACTGAAGGACACAGCTGCCACCACCAATATTGCTATCAAGGCAGCATATTCCCTGCTTGACTTAAAGGCTACTAAGTTTGAAATCAAGCTGAAGCAGTTCATGCGTAAAATCCTGAAGATTGTTCTGGCTGAAATCAATGACAAGAACGGCACTGACTACCAGATGAATCAGGTATATTTCACCTTTGAACATGAAATTATGTCCAATGCAGTGGAAAATGCACAGATTGAACTGACAACAGCCCAGAAAAGACAGGCAGAAATCAACACAATTCTGGCACTGGCAGACAGAATTGACAATGAAACACTGATGCAGCTTATTTGCGAACAGCTTGACATTGAATATGAAGACATCAAAGGCAAGCTTCCTGACCCTGATGAAGCTAACAACAGCCTGACGGGTGCAGCAGCCACACTGGCTGAACCTATGGGCGGTGGTGTAGGTGAATAAACGGCAACGGGAAGTTGAAAAAGCCAAACTGGCAGATGAAAAGAAGGTTCTGGATGCATTAAGAAAGCAGTATGAACAGGCTGCCAAGGATGTACAAGGCAAAATCAACATACACACCAATAAAATCAACATAATGCTGAATGAATGGGATGAACTTGATGATGTGAAGCAGTCAATCATACAAGCCCAGATATACCAGCGGAAGTTCCAGCAACAGCTGAAGGCACAGCTGGATGACATCATTGACAAAATGGACAGCAACATGTTTGAAACTGTTCAGGAATACCTTGACAAGTGCTATGTGACTGGCTTTGTTGGCACTGCTTATGATCTGCACGGGCAAGACATTCCAATCATCACACCTATCAACCAGAAGGCCATGCTGGAAGCTGTTACCCTTGACCCAAAACTGTCAGACAAGTTGTATGGTGAATACATGAATGACATGAAACGGGAAATAAGGGGCGAAATAAGCAGGGGAATAGCCACCGCTGACAGCTTTGCCAATATTGCAAGAAATATTTCCAACAAGACCAATGTGGGGCTTAATAAGACCATGCGAATTGTGCGGACTGAAGGCCACAGGATTCAGATTGATGCTGCTGTTGAAATGCAGTACAAAGCCAAGGCTGCAGGTGCTGATGTACTGAAGCAATGGGATGCCACACTTGACGGCAAGACCCGTGACAGCCACAGAATGGTTGATGGTGAACTGCGTGAACTGCATGAAACCTTCAGCAATGGCCTGAAGCATCCAGCTGATTCTTCTGGGGGTGCTGCTGAAGTTGTCAATTGCAGATGTGCTTTGTTACAGAGGGCAAAATGGGCTTTAGATGATGAAGAACTTGAAACCCTGAAGCAAAGGGCAGAATACTTTGGCCTTGACAAGACTGAAAACTTCAGAGAATACGAAAATAAATACCTAAAAGCAACGCAAAAAATAAAAGTTGCCGAAGGTCAGATCATAGTTGAAAAAGCAAATATGGCAGAAGTTCCACTGCCAAAGTCTATCAGGGAAAAAAATAAAAAATCTACATTTATTCCTGCAAAGAGCATTGAAGAAGCTACAACGGTTGCAAAAGAACTTGGTGTGAAATATGCAATATATGATGACCTGCCACTTGAAACTGCAAATTTATTCAATGAAGCACTGCTGACTATTCCTAAAGAAGCAAGGCCTGTGTTTGTTGGAAGTTCAAAGTCATTAGAACAATATCGTGGTGCAAAACTACCAAGAACCAGCAAGAATTATTATGGTGTTTCTATTTACACCACAGACATCCGTCTTGGCATGAATGAATATGATTGGGACACCTATGGAAATATGGTGGGCATCAGTTCATACTACAAGACAGCAGGGAAAATCACTACAGCCAAACAAGCTGCACAAGAAGCCTATATGAAAAAGCATGATGGAGCCAAATGGTTTTTCAATGAATATGGTGAAAGCACACTTTTTCACGAAATGGGGCATGCTTATGCTGACAAATATGGTTTGCCAGATGGGTTTGAAATGGCGGCAGAACGATGGGCAAAAGAATCTGGCTGCGACATGTTGAAAAAGGTAAATGAAGCATGGGCTGAAGCATGGGGGGCATACCATACAAAGAATCCTGATCTGCCAGATTATATAAGTGAATACATCAAGGCTGCTTCTGTGCAAAAGACAACGAACAAGGCAAAAGCTGTATTGCCATTATTTGACGATGATGGTATAATAGCGGAAAAGATTGAACAGTTCAGAAAAGACTTTGAAGCTGGGAAAATCAGCACAAAGATAAGTTATCAAAAGCAGGGTAGACACATAAAAGGCAGAAAAGAATTTGAAGCCTACAAAGAAAGAATGTTTGCAAAGGTTGGCAAATATCCGTCTTATGTGCGTGAAGACTTGACAAGCAAGGACTTGGAAAGACTGGTTGTGCCGAAGCTTCAAGGAAATGTTCAGGTGAACAGCAACTATGAATATCGTGAATTTGTAAAATGTGATGAAGTGATTGGTTATTATTATGACAAAGCACAAGGAAAGTATGTGGCCACAAATGTGGCACAGATTAAGTATGCTTTGGGCGATAAGAACATTCACATCATTCCAGTAAAGGGTTTGTAAGGTGGTGACTAGCATGACAGTAGAATTGAATATTCTTGACAGACTTGAAAATGAAAAGGGCTTTGTCAGACTTGTGTTGGCTTCAGGGGAGATTGTATACGGAAAGCCCGAAATGATTTGCTGGGCAGAAGATGAAGATGGTGATGACACCATTGAAGAAATCATGTTTGAACCGTATTTCAGCTTCAACAATGTGAAAACCTTCTACAGGTTGGAAGACATTGAATCATACGAACCTTGCAATGAAGAAGATATTCCACCATATGAATAAAAAAGCACCTTGTAAAAGCCTTGTAAGGCCTTGTAGGTGCTTTTTTAGTACCTAAATAAACCAGCACCCAACAGGGTGCTTTTTTTATGCAAAGAAAGGGGAAAGAAAAATGTGTGCAATTACAAAAGAATGGCTGAAGGCAGCCACAATGCGTGCCGTGAAAACTGTAGCACAGACAGCAGTGGCCACTATTGGAACCACAGCAGCCATCACTGATGTGGACTGGGTTCTGGTAGGCAGTTCTGCACTGCTGGCAGGGGTTCTGTCCTTACTAACAAGTATTGCAGGGCTTCCTGAATGCAAAGAAACCAAAGAAGGTGAAGTATAATGGCAACATTTAAGAAAAGAATCAAAGAGCCAAGCAACACGGACAAGCACTGGATTCACACTTCACAGGGCGGGCTGAACAGCTGCATCCTGATCAAGGGAAATTCATGCTTGCCAAACTGTGTGGGCTATGCATGGGGCAGATTCTATGAAATCACTGGCAAGGTGCCAAAGCTTAGCAGAAGAAATGCTGAAGACTGGTACAGCTATGTGGCTGATGGCTACAAAAGAGGTAAGACACCAAAAGTGGGTGCTGTTATCTGCTGGAGAAAAGGCAAGGCTGGTGTCAACAGTGATGGGGCTGGTCATGTGGCTATTGTAGAACAGGTCAATGAAGATGGTTCCATCCTGATTTCTGAAAGTGGCTATGGCAGCTTCAGATTCAGAACCAAAACACTGAAAAAGCCATACAGCATGAATGGCTATGTGTTACAAGGTTTTATCTATAACCCTATTGAATTTGAAGAACCACTGGAAATTGACGGCAACTGGGGTGTTGAAACCACAAAGAAGACCCAGAAGGTGCTGAAGACTGTTCAGGATGGCATTGTTTCCAATCAGATCAGCAAGCTGAAAAAGTACATGCCAGCAGCAAACAAAACTTCTTGGAAGTTCAAGCTGATGGGCTATAGTGGCGGGTCTGCAGTCATCAGGGCAATTCAGAAGCTTGTAGGGTCTAAAGTAGACGGCCACTGCGGTGAAGAAACTGTCAAGGACATGCAGACATTCTTGAAAATTAAAGGTTTTTATACAGGTGAAATCACTGGGAAAATGACCATTGCAACAGTAAAGGGCTGGCAGAAATACATCAACAGCCGCTTATAAGAAAAACACATCAATACAACCATTTTCGTGGACACACGAAGATGGTTTTTTTATTGCCCAAAATGCGTCAAGGCTTAAACTGTCCGCAAATTAGCCCTGTGTTAAGGCTTGAAAACTGACACTTGAACACGCAAGGACAGTGTTCAGAAAGGAAAAGCATGAAGTTAGAAGAATTGTTGGGTGCAGATTTATATGCACAGGTTCAGGCCAAGCTTGATGAAGTCAATGCTAATGAACCAGACAAGCTGAAGCATGTGAGATATGCAGACCTGTCTGAGGGTGAATATGTCGGCAAAGGCAAACACGATGCACTGCAGGCAAAGTTTGACGGCCAGACACAGGAACTGACAGCGGCACAAGACCTAATTGCAGAACTGAAGAAGGGAAGCAAGGGAAATGACCAGCTGCAGTCCAAAATCACTGAATATGAAGGACAGATGCAGCAGCTTCAGGCAGAACTGGCAGAAACAAAGTTAAAAGCAGCCATCAAGGTGGCACTGCTGTCTGAAAAGGCAGTAGATGTGGACTATCTGACATTCAAACTGAATGAAAAATTGAAGGAAAAGGGCGAAACCCTTGAACTTGATGAAAATGAAAACATTAAGGGCTGGGATGACAGACTGGCAGGGCTGAAAGTGCAGTTCCCTACTATGTTTGAATCCAGCACAAAGAAAATTATTGAACCAAATGTTCTGCCTACTAGAAATGAACCAGACACAGGGCTGACACAGGAACAGTTTGCAAAGATGGGCTACCAGTCCAGATTGAAGCTGAAACAAGACCAGCCTGATGTCTATGCAAAGATGATGGGCAGAGAATAAGAAAGGATAGGTAAAAATCTATGGCTATTACAAAATTAGAAAATTTAATTGATGCAGAAGTTATGGCGGATGCTATTTCTGGCAAAATGGCTTCCAGAATTGTTGTTTCCCCATTTGCAAAGGTGGACACTTCCCTGCAGGAAAAGAATGCTGGTGACACTATCACTGTTCCACAGTTCAGCTACATTGGTGATGCTGAAGATGTGGCTGAAGGTGTAGCATGTGGCACTGTTCAGCTGACTGCAACCACTACCACTGCAAAGGTAAAGAAGGCAATGAAGGCTGTTGAACTGACAGACGAAGCAGTTCTGTCTGGTTATGGTGACCCAGTAGGTGAAACCAATGGCCAGCTGGCAAAGTCCATTGCTGCAAAAGTAGATGCTGATGCAATGGCTGCACTGCAGACTGCACAGCTGAAGTTTGATGGTTCTGGCAACAAGATTTCCTATGCAGGTATTGTTGATGCAGTGGACATCTTTGAAGAAGAATTCAATTCCGCAAAGGTTATCTTTGTACACCCTAAGCAGGTTTCCGCTTTAAGAAAGGATGCTGATTTCTTAGCAGCAGACAAGCTGGCTGAATCCGTAAGAGTGACAGGTGCTATTGGTAAGATTGCTAACTGTGAAGTTGTTGTGTCCAAGAAGGTTCCAGAAAATAGCGGTGCAACAGGCTATGTTTGCCCAATTGTTAAGCTGAATGAATCCACTGACACTGAAGATGACACACCAGCAATGACTATTTACATGAAGAGAAATGTAAATGTAGAAACCGAAAGAGTAACACTGGAAAGAAAGACAATTGTTTCCGTGGATGAACTGTACACTGTGGCACTGTCCAACGCTTCCAAGGTTGTACTGGCAACATTTAAGAAGTAGGGGTGATTCCCTATGCTGATGGCGGTTGAAGAATTAAAAACCTACATTCAGACTGAAGATACAGATGCAGTGCTGGCGGGAAGACTGTCAGCACTGGAACTGACTATCAGAAGGTATACCAACAACAACTTCATCAATAGGGGCTACATGATAGAAGCTGACATCAGGGGCGGTGTGTTCATTTCTGAAGCATTGATTCCATTTGAAGTGGGTGACACTGTCATGATTGCAAATGCAAAGCTTCAGAATGGCTGCCTTTGCACTGTGAAGGAAGTGTCAGGTGACACCACTTTCGCAGTCAATGAAAGGGTGGCTGATGAAGACAATGTGCTGATCTATCTGGTAGACTATCCGCTTGATGTGAAAATTGGTGCAGTCAATATTCTGAAGTGGCAGCTAAGAAATGAAGCGGCCAACAGCGGTGACAAAAGTCAGAAGGCTATTCAAAGTGAAAGCCTATCAAGATACAGTGTCACCTATGCAGCTGATTCCACTGAAACTGACATTTCAGCAGATTTTGGTGTACCTAAGAAACTTGTGGCTTTTCTGAAGATGTACAAAAAAGCCCGTTTTTAAGGGGGTGCTGGGAAATGATTCACGGCAACACAAGAATGGACATTCAGCTGCGAACTACCAGCCACAATATCATTGGTGAACCAGTGCATGAATGGGCAACCAAGCAAACCCTTTTCGGCTGGCTTGACCTGCAGAATGGTGATTCAAACTACACCAATTACAATGCCAAAATTCAGGAATCCAGTCATGTATTCATTGCTGATTATGTGGCCATTGATTCCAGAATCAAGGCTGAAAATTGCAGGGCGGTCATTGATGGTCATGTGTATGACATCATGCTGATTGACAATCCAATGAACATGAATAGGCACTGGGAAATTTTCCTGAAGTACACAGGGGGTCAGTAAAATGGCTGTGGAATTCCGTGACTTTTCAATAGAAGTCAAGAACATCATTGATGACACAGCTGTTGCTTTTCTGTATGAAGCCGCAGGGGAACTTGAAGCACAGGTCAAAAGAAATGTGCCAAACCATGGCAGATGGTTTACTGAACAGAAAAATGAGTGGACATACAAGGTTGATGAAAGCAAGCTGGAAGCAGTTGTTGGAAACCCTTTAGAAAGGGCAATCTGGACTGAATATGGCACTGGTGAAGAAAGTGAAAGCCCAAAGGGCGGCCGTCAAGGTTATTGGATTTATGTGAAAGGTTCTGGCCTTGATGACATGGGCGGCTATACCTACAAGGGCGGACAGTCATACACACGGGAAGAAGCTAAGAAAATTGTGGCCATGATGCGGGCTGACGGTCTTGATGCACGATACACCAAAGGGCAGCAAGCACACAGACCATTTCAAAAGGCATACAACAAAATGAAGCCTAAAATCAAGAAGATGGCAGCGGAAAGGTTCAAGGATATGAAATGACAATAGAATCATTGAAAGCTATTTCAGACGGGATGGCAGCCCTTGGCCTAAGTTATGCATTTATGCGGTGGGAAGGGGAAAAGAAAGACCCCTACTTTGTAGGGGAATATCAAGAAGTTCCCATGACTACTGAAGACGGAATGCAAGAAACTGATTTTATTCTGACAGGCCGAACAAGGGGCAGCTGGCTGGACTTAGAAACAGCTAAAAAACAAATTGAAGAATATTTCCACCCGATTTACGGGAAAAGGGTCAGCACTGAAACAACAGGGTTGGCCATTACTTATGAAAATGGTTTTGCGGTTCCATCCGTGGAACTGGAACTGAAGAAAATTGAAATTCACTTGAATGTGAAAGAATGGAAGGTGATCTAATGAGTATTAAAAGCGGAATCACATCTGCAACACCATCAAGAATCCTTTTCGGTGCAGGTGTTTACTTTCAGGGCATTGAATACAGCGAAACAGTAGCACCTACTGAAGAAGCAATCAAGGCTGCACTGCTGGGTGCCACACAGGATGGCGGCACATGCACAATCACACCTGAATTTTTTGCACCTGAACTGGACGGGGCTTTAGTGTCCGTCATGGAACTGGAACAGAAGGTTGGTGAAAAGGCAAGCATGGAAATCAGCTTTGCTGAACTGACTGCAGAAAATGTGAAGCACATGGTGATTGGCAAGGCGGGAGAAACCACTGACAAGGAATATGAAGTCATTACTTCTGCAGAAGGCCTTGGTGCTGGCCATTATTACAAGGGCTTTGGCTACTATGGAAGCCTGATGGATGGCAGACCAGTGATTATTATGTTCAAGAATGCACTGTGTACTTCTGGCTTCACTACTGACAACAAGAATAAGACCAACAGTGTGTTTAAAGGCACTATGGAATGCCGTTCTGACATTGAATATGGTGTGACCAAGCTGCCATATGCAATCTTTATTAGAAAGGCTGACGGATGGACAAAGGTTGACCCATCTGAAGCTACTGCATAAGGAAAGGATGTAAACAATGAAGGAAAATGTTGAAAAGACAGTTGCAGAAGAACAGAAGAAACCATACACCCTGCGTGAACTGTGTGATGAAGACTTATACACAGTGCTTGCAATTGTAGGTGCAGTGATTCCTGATGATGCAAAAGAAACATTCACCCAGATTGTGAATGGACAAAAGGAAGTCAAGGAAGTAGGCGGCATGGTTGCTTTTGACATGGTAAGGCTGATTCTGAAAAACTTCAAGGCCGTGAAAGGTGATGTATATGCATTCCTTTCTGACCTTTCTGGCATTCCTGCAGAAGAAATTGCCAAGATGCCTTTTGGTACTACACCAATGATGCTGAAGGATGTATTTGAAGATGCAAAGAATGCAAGTTTTTTCATGGAATTTTCCAAATTGTTGTAATTGGTGAATTTGAATTCTGGGACTTGGTGTACCAAAGGTATGCCAATCCCAGAGAAATCATCAACATGTATATTCAACGCAGACAATTTGGAAAGTTTGTGACAAAACTGCTTGAAAGCAAGAAGAAAGAAGAAGTGGAAAAGCTGGAACATGATAATGACTGGAAGCTGTGGGTGATGTACACCCGTCTTTGTCCAGAAAAGTCATTCCCTGACTGGAAAAAAGAAGTTCTGGTGCAGCCTACAAGGAAGCATGGGGGCAGTGACACTGATCTGAATGATGAAGGCATCCAGAACATTATAGACGGCCTTTTCACAAAGGAATAAAGGTGAAATCAATGGAAATATTCAGCCTATTAGGAAGGATTTCCATTGATACTACACAAGCTAATCAAGCAATAGATGATACAACGAATCATGCAGAAGATGCAGCAACAGAACAGCAAGATGCATTCAGCAAGATAGGGTCAGCAGCTGGCACACTGGCAAAAGGTGTGGCCACTGTTGGCACAGTCATGGCTGGTGCATTCATAGCAGCAACAGAAGGTACTAGGGAATACAGGGTATCAATGGGACAGCTGGAAACAGCTTTTGGAACGGCAGGACATTCTGCTGATTCTGCAAAATCAACCTACATGGATTTGCAATCTGTGCTGGGTGACAGTGGACAGGCAACAGAAGCCGCACAGATGCTTGCAAACCTGACTGACAATGAAAAAGAACTGGATGACTGGACACACATTCTGACGGGTGTGTTTTCAGAATTTGGTTCAGCATTGCCCGTGGAAGGCTTGGCAGAAGCGGCTTTGCACACTGCCAAAATGGGAGAGGTGCAAGGCAGCATGGCCGATGCACTCGAATGGTCAGGAAAATCAGTTGATGATTTCAACAAAGAACTGGCCAAGTGTTCAACAGAACAGGAAAGACAGCAGCTGATCACCAAGACAATGAATGAATTGTATGGTGAACAGGCTACAAAGTACAAGGAAGTCAACAAGGATGTCATGGCTGCAGAAAAGGCACAAGCCAAGCTGACAGATGCTATTGCACAGGTTGGGGCGGTGGGTGAACCTATCCTGACAGCTATCAAAACAAAGATGGCTGACATGGCAGCAGCTGCGGTTCCGCTTATTGAATCCATGGTGAACAAGTTCAAAGACCTGCGGAAGTGGATGCAAGACAACAAGACCACAGTTGATGCATGGGTTGCTGTCATTATTGGTGCTAGTGCGGCTGTTGGAACCTTTCTTCTAATACTGAACTGGGGTGCAATTATGACTGCGGCTGCAAATGCCATTAAGACAGTCAGAACGGCCATTTTAGCCATGAATGCAGCAATGTTGGCCAATCCTATTGGCTTGGTGGTTGCATTGATTGCAGGGCTTGTGGCGGCCTTTGTTTACCTATGGAAAAACAATGAAGGCTTCAGGAAGTTTTGGCTGGATATGTGGGAAAAAGTCAAGTCCACCACATCATCAGTCATTTCTGCCGTGAAAAACAAGTTCAATGATCTGCAGGATGGTCTGAAGAAGGTCAAGAAAGTGTTTGGTGATATTCAGAAGACAGTTTCAGATAAGATGGAAGCAGTCAGAAAGAAGGTCAAGTCAGTAATTGACAAGGTGAAGGGATTCTTCCCTTTGAGCCTTGGAAAAATCTTCAGCAATATAAAAATACCTAAGATTTCAGTAAGCGGTGGTAAGGCACCTTTTGGCATAGCTGGCAAGGGAAAACTTCCAAGTTTTTCAGTCAAGTGGAATGCAGAAGGGGGCATCTTGACAAAGCCGACAATCTTTGGTATGGCGGGCAACACTTTCCTTGGTGGTGGTGAAGCTGGTGATGAAGCCATTGTACCTATTGAAAAGCTGCAAGCATATATTGATGAATCTGTCAACAGCAGGAACAATGAACTACTTGTGGGGCTTGAAATGCAGGTTTCAAGGCTGATTTCCTTCATGCAGGCATTCTTCCCTACAAACTATGAAATAATGCTTGATACGGGCATTCTAGCGGGTCAGCTGGCACCAGAAATGGACAACAGACTGGCCGACATTTACAAACAAAATAGACGAGGAAATACAAGATGAATGCACGGGGAAACCCGTGTATTTTTTTATAGCAATAAACGCAGAAAGGGGTGATTCTATGCTTGAATTATTCCGTATCTTAGGAACTATCGCCATTGACAACAAGGATGCACTTGGGGAACTGGATGAAACCGCCAAAGAAGCGGAAAAGTCCAGCGACAAAATGGGGAAATCTTTTGAAAAGGTTTCAAAGGCGGTTGGTGCAGCAGCGGTTGCAGCGAC
>JAEIGA010011632.1_pt1 | contig 13361 bp, 7 predicted proteins | sample 9270691 | NCBI WGS metagenome assembly JAEIGA01 (sample SAMN17057246, study PRJNA624740) | gut metagenome | biome: biome; isolation source: fecal sample | host: Bos grunniens | place: China: Xizang | collected 2019
ACATGGGTTGGTGAAGCGCTTTTTGAGTTCTGTTATTCATTGAAGGAAATCACATTGAACAAAGATTGTACATTTGGTCACATGGCTATGAGTAATAAGCCTGACATGAAACTAGATAAAGGCATATACACCTTCTCCATGTGCGACAGCATCGAAAATATAATACTGAACGAAGGGGTAACTGAGCTTCCAAGTATTTTTGGAAGAAGATACAGTAATGAACATAGCTCAAATATAGTCAAAACACTGAAACTAAAGAGTATTACAATTCCAAGTTCTTTGGAACGAATAGATATATCTATAAATTCAGAAATCTACAGATTTCATAGTGAGAAGGACTGGTGGCAAACACACCCAGGATATATAAGAAACGCAAATTCACAAATATACATAGGAGATACCCCTATAGTATGGCCAAGTGGGGATGTTGTAATTCCAGACGGAGTTACAAGAATAATGGGTGGTAAATTTTACTATATTTATAATTCTGAATATGTAAATGCCAAAGTTACAAGTATCAAAATTCCTAATAGCGTAACAAGCATTGGAGGGTGGGCTTTTGAAGGGTTGACCTCTGTTAAGGAAATTACAATACCACAAAATATTGAATACATCGGCGAGTTAGCTTTCAATAATATGCCTTCTCTTGAAAGTATTACTGTAGAAAGCAATTCACCAGCGCAAATTGAACCTAAAACATGGGGAAATGATGAAGGGTTCTACGATAGAGTAATTCTTTACGTACCCATTGGATGCAAAGCACTGTACGAAGAGCAATGGACTGGTTTTAAAGAAATCATTGAGCTCGAAGGATTAAGCGTTGAATCGATAGAAGGAGAAGAGCAAGAGAAGAATATATATAACTTGAATGGAGTAAGAATAAAAGAGTATAAGGCTCCCGGTATATATATTGTCAATGGAAAGAAAACAGTGATAAAATAAGACACTACCCATTATTTAACATTGTGAGAGTGGTTCATTCCGGTGAGCTGCTCTCACATTGTTGTTTGCAGAAAGGATTACAAAAACAGACAAAGCAAGTATCAGGTAACAAACTTTTCTTAAAGTTTTAAAAAATAAACTGACATTATTACATTTATCGAAATTTATTGCTTAAGTTTACAACTGAATATGCGAAAACTGTTTGCATTCACTGTGAATGACCTAAGATTTTACACACAGTTGCACAATTTTCGCTAAAGCATAACTAACATTTTCACAAGATGGAAAAGGAAAGACTTTTCAATGAGTTCCAACCGGTGACATCCGAAGATTGGAAGAACAAAATCGTAGAGGACCTTAAAGGTGCCGACTATGAAAAGAAGATGATTTGGAAAACAGCCGAAGGATTCAATGTTAACCCATTCTACCGCAAGGAGGACTTGCCGGCGGGATGCGAGAACGAGCTTCCCGGTAAATTCCCGTTCACACGCGGAAACAAAGCAGACAACAACTGGCTTGTACGTCAAGATATCGATGTTATTGATGCAACCGAGGCCAATGCCAAAGCCAAGAAACTGATTGACGAAGGTGTTGAATCGATTGCATTCAAGGTAAAAGGCAAGTCGGTTACACCCGAATATATCCCTACCCTGCTCAATGGTATTGATGCCGAAAAGGTGGAGTTGAACTTTAACGTATGCCCCGGCAAGGTGGTTGAATTCACAACCTTGCTTGTAGAGTACTACAGACAATGCGGTTTCAACCTCGAAAACATACGAGGCTCAATAAATTACGATCCAATTGAGAAGGAACTTTTCGCAGGAAAGGTTCTCGAGAACTATACCGAGGTTATGAAGGCCTTGATTGAGGCTACCTCCGCAATGCCGAAGATACGTTGCATTGGTGTGAACAGCGGTAAATTGAACAATGCAGGAGCATACATTGCACAGGAATTGGGTTATGCACTTGCCTGGGGTAACGAATACCTTACCACAGCTGTCGAGGCAGGAATACCTGTTGATGCCATAGCAAAAAACATCAAATTCAATATGGGAGTTTCAAGCAATTTCTTTATGGAGATTGCCAAGTTCCGTGCAGCACGTATGCTATGGGCAAAGATTGTGGAACAGTACTCGCCCGAATGCAGATGCGCATGCAAGATGATCATACATGCCGAGACATCACAATTCAACCTTACTCTTTTCGATTCATATGTGAACATGCTCCGCACGCAGACCGAAGCAATGAGTGCGGCCATAGCCGGTGTTGAGTCAATAACAGTTACACCATATAATGCCGTTTATGAGGAGGCTACCGATTTTTCTACACGCATAGCAAAGAACCAACAACTTATTTTGAAACACGAAAGCCACCTCAACAAGGTTACTGACCCTGCCGGAGGTTCATACTACATAGAAAGCCTTACTGCTTCAATCGCAAACGAAGCATGGAAAAAGTTCCTTGCGATAGAGAACGAGGGTGGATTCCACAAAGCTGTTAAGGAGGGCAAAGTAAAGGCAGATATAGAAAAGACTGCCGAGAGCCGTCGCACTGCACTTGCAAAGCGCAAGGAGATTCTTTTGGGAACAAACCAATACCCGAATTTCAGCGAACTTTCCGAAGGAAAATATCCAAAGGATGCCGCTTGCGGATGCGGTTGCCACACCGAAGATAAACAGGGCATCACCATTGCCACAAGACGTTTGGCTGAGGAGTTTGAACAATTGCGTCTGCAGACCGAAGAGAGTGGTCGCAGACCTAAGGCCTTCATGCTGACAATAGGCAACCTTGCCATGCGTCAGGCAAGAGCACAGTTCTCATGCAATTTCCTTGCGACAGCCGGTTACGAGGTTATCGATAACCTTGGATTCAAGAGTGTTGAAGAAGGCGTAAATGCCGCACTCGAAGCAAAAGCCGACATTGTTGTCATTTGTTCGAGCGACGACGAATATGCCGAATATGCAATACCGGCATTTCAGGCTATTGGCAACAAGGCCATATTCATTGTCGCCGGTGCTCCTGCATGTATGCCGGAACTGCAACAGGCAGGAATCGAGAACTTCATTCATGTAAGGGTGAATGTCCTCGACACATTGAGAGAACTTAACAGTAAGTTGGGTATTTAAATCATACAGCCATGAGAAAAGATTTCAACAATATAGATATTTTCGAGAGTGCAACGGTTGTATCATGCGCTTCGACAGCAATGCCCGACAACGTTTGGGAAACAGCAGAGCATATTAAGGTCAAGCCAATATATACAGCCGAAGACCTTAAGGATATGGAACACTTGGAGTATGCAGCTGGTATTCCGCCTTTCCTGCGCGGTCCTTATTCGATGATGTACACATTCCGTCCTTGGACAATACGCCAATATGCGGGATTCTCTACTGCCGAAGAGAGCAACGCCTTTTACCGCCGCAATCTTGCATCGGGTCAAAAAGGACTTTCCGTAGCATTCGACTTGCCCACACACCGCGGATACAATCCCGACAACGAACGCGTGGTAGGCGACGTGGGAAAGGCAGGAGTTTCCATTTGCTGTATGGAGAACATGGAACAGCTGTTCGACGGAATACCATTGAACAAAATGTCGGTGTCAATGACCATGAACGGTGCAGTGTTGCCTGTTCTCGCGTTCTACATAAACGCGGCATTGGAGCAGGGAGCAAAGCTCGAAGAGATGGCCGGTACAATACAGAACGACATTCTCAAGGAGTTCATGGTACGTAACACATATATATACCCACCGGCATTCTCTATGCGCATAATAGGTGATATCTTTGCCTACACATCGCAGAAGATGCCTAAGTTCAATTCGATATCGATCAGCGGTTACCACATGCAGGAAGCCGGTGCATCTGCCGATATTGAACTTGCCTACACTCTTGCCGATGGTTTGGAGTATGTACGTACCGGAGTTGAGTCGGGAATTGACATTGACGCCTTTGCTCCACGACTCTCATTCTTTTGGGGTATAGGTATGAACCCGTTCATGGAGATTGCAAAGATGCGTGCGGCACGTATGCTGTGGGCAAAGATTATAAAGAGCTTTAACCCAAAGAATCCAAAATCAATGGCATTGCGTACACACTGCCAGACATCGGGATGGTCTCTCACCGAACAAGACCCATTCAACAACGTGGGACGTACCGTAATAGAGGCTATGTCGGCTGCAATGGGTCACACACAGTCACTTCATACCAATGCACTTGATGAAGCCATAGCACTGCCAACAGACTTCTCGGCACGTATTGCACGCAACACACAGATATACTTGCAGGAAGAGACCAACATTTGCCGTGTAATAGACCCTTGGGGCGGTTCATACTACGTTGAGAGCCTTACACAGGAGCTTGCCGAAAAAGCATGGAAACTCATACAGGAGATTGAGGAACTCGGTGGCATGGCAAAAGCTATCGAAACAGGTATCCCGAAAATGAGAATTGAAGAGGCTGCGGCACGTACACAGGCACGTATTGACAGCGGAAAGCAGATTATCGTTGGAACAAATGCATATCGTCTTGCAGAGCAGGAGCCTATCGATATACTTGAGATTGACAACACTGCCGTACGTAAAGAACAGTTAGAAGCCATTGAGCGCAACCGTGCATCGCGCGACGAAGAGGCTGTAAGAGAGGCTCTTGACAAGATTACAGAGTGCGCTGAGAGTGGCGAGGGCAACTTGCTAGAATGCGCTGTTGAAGCAGCCCACCTGCGTGCTACTTTGGGAGAGATATCAGATGCCTGCGAAAAAGTTGCAGGACGTTATAAAGCAGTAATAAGAACTATTTCAGGCGTGTATTCAGCAGAAAGCCGTAACGATGAAGACTTTGAGAAGGCTTGTCGTTTAACCGAAGAGTTTGCAAAGAGAGAGGGACGACGTCCCCGAGTTATGGTTGCCAAGATGGGCCAGGACGGTCACGACCGTGGCGCAAAGGTTGTCGCTACCGGATATGCCGACTGTGGCTTTGACGTAGACATGGGAATGTTGTTCCAGACACCGGCCGAGGTTGCACGCCAGGCTGTGGAAAACGATGTTCATGCAGTGGGAGTATCATCCCTTGCTGCAGGACACAAGACACTTATCCCACAGTTGATTGAGGAGCTCGAAAAGCTTGGCAGAGGCGACATTATGGTATTTGCCGGCGGTGTTATACCGGCGCAGGACTATGAGTTCCTGTACCGTGCCGGAGTGATTGGAATATTCGGCCCCGGAACAAGCGTTGCAAAAGCCGCGTGCGAACTGATGAAGATATTCCTCGAGAAATAAATGAACTGACAAGAAACAGAGTCCTTAAAGGCATAACGCCCTTAAGGACTTTGTTACGCAATAGATTGAAAGAAAAGAATGATTGTTTGTATTGCAGAGAAACCTAGTGTTGCAAAGGAGATTGCCGACATATTGGGAGCAAGAAGCCGGCACGACGGATACTACGAAGGAAACGGATACCAGGTAACCTGGACATTCGGACACCTTTGTACCCTGAAAGAGCCACATGACTACACTCCCATGTGGCAACGATGGAATTTGAGCAGCCTACCTATGATACCGCCACGATTCGGTATAAAGCTTATCAACGACAGGGGTATCGAGAAACAGTTTGCCACAATTGAGCGCATAATGCAGAGTGCCGACATGATTGTGAACTGCGGTGATGCCGGGCAGGAGGGAGAACTTATACAACGTTGGGTTATGCAGAAGGCACAGGTGAAATGCCCTGTAAAACGTCTGTGGGTATCGTCGCTTACCGAAGAGGCCATACGCGAAGGATTTGCCACACTCAAGGACCAGAGCGAATATCAGGCACTCTATGAGGCAGGCCTCAGCCGTGCCATCGGCGATTGGTTGCTTGGCATGAATGCAACACGTCTATACACAATAAAATACGGCAAGAACAGACAGGTACTCTCCATTGGACGTGTACAGACCCCGACCCTTGCGCTGATTGTAAAACGACATCTTGAAATAGCGAACTTTGTTCCACAGCCCTACTGGGAACTGAAGACAGTTTACCGCGATACCACGTTCAGTGTTACCGAAGGACGTTTCGACAGCGAAGAGAAAGGTCGTGAAGCCCTTGAGAAGATTACCGGTGAGCCATTTACCGTAACCGATGTTACAGCAAAGAATGGTACGGAGTCGGCACCAAAACTTTATGATTTGACATCGTTGCAGGTGGATTGCAACAAGAAGTTCGGACTATCGGCCGAGCAGACATTGCAGACGATACAGTCGCTGTACGAAAAGAAAGTCACCACATACCCACGTGTTGATACCACCTTCCTCAGCGATGACATATATCCAAAATGTACCAATATTCTAAAGGGATTGCGCGACTACCAGACGCTTACCATGCCATTGATGGATAAGCCACTGATAAAGTCGAAAAAGGTTTTCGACAACAAAAAAGTTACCGACCACCATGCCATTATCCCCACAGGAGTATATCCGCAAGGACTTACCGACCTTGAAAAGAAGGTATATAACCTTGTTGCAACACATTTCATTGCTGTGTTCTATCCCGATTGTAAATTCCGCACCACAACGGTGCTTGGCGAGAGTGCAGGCGTCGGATTCAAGACAAGCGGCAAGGTGATAACAGAGCCGGGATGGAGAGTTGTTTTTGCCGGGGAGACAACCGATGATGACAAGGAGAAAGAGAGCATCCTGCCGGAATTCATTGTGGGCGAAAGCGGACCGCACACTCCCGGGCTTGCAGAAAAATGGACTCAACCACCAAAGAATTATACCGAAGCGACACTGCTACGTGCCATGGAAACAGCAGGTAAGCTCGTTGACGACGAGGAACTGCGCGATGCCATGAAAGAGAACGGTATAGGTCGTCCTTCAACTCGTGCGGCAATAATAGAGACTCTTTTCAAGCGCAACTACATACGCCGCGAGAAAAAGAACATCGTTGCAACAGAGACCGGCATTGAACTGATTGGACTGATAAGGAACGAACTGCTCAAAAGTGCAGAACTTACAGGTCGCTGGGAAAAGAAACTCCGCGACATCGAAAAACGGCAGTATGAGGCAAAGACCTTCATCGAAGAGCTGAAAGAGATGCTGAATGAAGTTGTAACCAGCGTACTCCGCGACAACAGTTCTCTATAGCATAAAAGCCTTGCGACTGCAAGGCTTTTATTATTATAATCCGACATTTTGTTTTGTTGTACTACTTGTCGTTCTCTATCAATTGCAGGAGTTTTTCGATAGCCTCCTCTTCCGGGATATTTTTCTCTACGCACTCTTTCTTGCGATAGAGCGAAACCTTGCCACGCGCTGCACCTACATATCCGTAATCGGCATCAGCCATCTCGCCCGGGCCGTTGACAATACAACCCATAACACCAATCTTAAGACCTTTAAGATGTGCTGTAGCAGCCTTGATACGTGCAAGTGTGCCCTGAAGGTCGTACATTGTACGTCCGCAACCGGGACATGCGATATACTCAGTCTTGCTTATACGCGCACGTGTCGCCTGCAAAATGCCGAATGCAATTGAATTCAGTTCAGTAGCAGTACCGACGCTGTTTTCCAACCACAATCCATCGACAAGACCATCGATAAGCAACACACCCAAATCTGCAGCCGCCTTAAGGCGAAGTGTCTCAACAGACTCTTCATTATATCTTCTGCGTATAACGACAGGGGCTGCAACACCATTGTTGACCAGAGTATGTACAATAGCTCTCAACTCACCTACAGGGTTGACATGCTCTGATGAAGCCACAAGCACAACATCCTTCAACGACTTTATCTTTTCGATATTCTCTACAGTCAAGTCATTGAGGGTTATTCCTACAAATGCACCATCAACTGCATCGTATATCTGTTGCAGGCAAATATCAGAAGCAAGGAAATCGGCCTTGACATCAGTATCATCGGTAACACCGCCAATAACTACCGGTACATTCTCGCCACCGACAATACCTACAGCAACAGTTGCACGACGGAGAGGTTCTTCATAGTCGAAACCCTCGTAAGCCTTAGCCTCTATAGCTGCATGCCCTGCACGGACAGCAATATAGTCAACAAGTTCCTTTGCTACAGGAATCTCGTTCTCAGGAGCCTCTGCGAGCGAGACACGCAGGGTGTCGCCTACACCGTCGGCAAGCAAAGCGCCGATACCTACTGCGCTCTTTATGCGGCCGTCCTCGGCATCACCGGCTTCGGTAACACCAAGATGAAGAGGATAGGAAATACCCTCCTCCGCCATCACACGCGCAAGACGTCGCACTGTAGTAACCATCATTGACGTATTGCTGGTCTTGATTGACACGACAACATCCTTGAAATCCTCATCGCGGCATATACGAAGGAACTCCATGCATGACTCCACCACACCCGACGGGGTATCACCGTAACGGCTCATGATACGGTCGCTCAAAGAGCCGTGGTTTACACCTACACGCACAGCCTTACCCTCGACCTTGCAGAGGTTCAGGAATGCCACAAAACGCTCGCGAAGGCGTTTCAGTTCTTCGGCATATTCGGCATCGGTATAATCGATATGTTTGAACGTACGTGCAGTATCGACATAGTTACCGGGATTTACACGCACTTTGTCGGCATATTTGGTTGCAGTATCGGCAACCGATGCATTGAAATGAACATCGGCAACAAGAGGCACTCTGTAACCGCGTGCAACAAGCTGTTCCTTGATATTGCCAAGGTTGATGGCCTCGCGGTTGCCCTGCGTTGTCAGACGAACAAGCTCACCCCCCTTGTCAACTATACGAATAACCTGCTCCACGCTACCATCGGTATCCATGGTACCGGTGTTGGTCATCGACTGGACCTTGATGGTGTGTCCGTTGCCAATCTTTACACCGCCGACATTTACTTCGACAGTAGCACGGCGGCTATAATTGAACAGATCAATATCAATTTGTCTTGTACTCATATTTCAACTCCTTCAAATCCTCGTTGGCCTTTTCGATCTTCTTCTTAAGATTCTCTTTATATTCAGCCAAGCGTGCAGCAAGAGCCTCATCGGCAAGTGAAAGCATTTCAACTGCCAAGATAGCGGCATTCAATGATGCATTGACTCCAACTGTAGCCACAGGAATACCCGGAGGCATCTGAACGATAGCGAGCAGAGCGTCCATACCGTCGAGTGTACTGTTGATGGGCACACCTATTACAGGCAGTGTTGTACTTGCCGCTATGACACCGGGCAAATGCGCAGCCATACCTGCAGCGGCAATGATAATTTTCACACCACGCTCCTTTGCACCTTTCGAAAAAGCCTCAACAGCTTCGGGAGTACGGTGTGCCGAGAGTGCGTTAACCTCGAATGGAACCTGCATCTCGTTAAGGAAATCTGTTGCTTTCTTCATTACGGGAAGGTCCGATGTACTTCCCATTATAACACTTACTATTGCTTTCATATATTCAGTTTTTATTTTATGTTTAGGATTATTATGGTCGCTCCTTTATCACACCTTTGCGGTATGCATACAACAGACGCTCAAGGTCGGCAATCTTTATCATAATTCCGCGACCGATGTCGGTATCACGTACCTTTTCGCGCTCTCCTACCATCTCGACGATATTTATCGTTCCGTCAATATCTGTTCCGTTGAGGATAGCCTCCTCGGTTGAGGTAAACGGAGTCAATTGCACAAGTTCGAAGCCACGGCTATGGTAAACGAGAGTATATCCTGCGATGCCGGTACGGTTGTGGTATATCTTTGAGAAACCGCCGTCGATGACCATCAGGCGACCGTCGGCCTTTATCGGAGTCTCGCCCTTGCCAACACGCACGGGAACGTGACCGTTAATGATATGGCGATGATTGCCCTTTACACCAAACTCATCCAATATCTTGTCGCACACCTCTGCATTGTCACGCAGTATGTAGTACCAGCCTTTAGGCTCTTTCTGAACCTCCTTATCGTCGAGCAGATAACGCTCGAATGTTGCCATTCTTGCCTTGCCGAACAACGGTGACTCTGGACCGCACCACAGATACCAGAAGAAATCGGCATACTTGTTGCGTACCTCTATATCGACATCGTTGTCAAACGCTGTACGTGCCATACGCTCCACCTTTTTCAGTAGCTCCTTACCCTTTACAGGAACACCGTCAAAGACAACTTCGCGCATAGAACCATCCTCATTTATGGGAACAGCAGCATGGAACATCAGGTTCGAATTGTATATCATATACATACCGCCGCGCATGAGCAGACAATTGACATGGGTCTGCAGACGCTCACTACGCATAAACGAATGGCGCAGACGGTCAATAACATCCTGCTCTTCAGGAGTAAGGGCGTATGGATTGGCAGGGTCGAGTGTAGGCCACAACTTGTCTTTCATCTCATACTCCTTGCCTTCGATAACAATGACACCCTTTTCCTTGTTTATGCCTTCCATCAGACAACGGTCCATCATATTCCATTCGGGATGCTGCATAGCTATCAGACCTGACAGTTTGAATTCTATTACAGATATTGCTTTATGCATCTGTGCTATAAGACGTACATCCTTTTCGGTAAAATTGGTACGTTCCTCATCAACGCGTGGCTGATATATCTCGCACGGGTCATCGGCATACTGCTCCATAGCAAATGTTGCCAACGGAACCATATTGATTGCATAGCCATCCTCAAGGGTTCTCATATTGGCATCGCGCAACGACAAGCGCAACACGCTTGCAATACAGCATGTGTTTCCTGCAGCCGCACCCATCCACAAGACATCGTGGTTACCCCATGTAATATCAAGATGGTGATATTCACAAAGGGCATCCATTATATGATGCGCACCGGGACCACGGTCGAAGATATCGCCAAGGATATGCAAGCGGTCAATTACAAGACGCTGTATAAGATAGCACAATGCAGTGATGAAGTGATCGGCACGGCCTGTACCTATTATCGTATCGATAATTACATTGAAATATGCCTGTTTGTTCTGGAAATCCTTTGCCTCGTGCATCAACTCCTCTATGATGTATGCATACTCTTCAGGCAGGCTCTTGCGCACCTTTGAACGTGTATATTTTGATGATACGTCACGGCACACCACTATCAGACGGTTCAATGACTCCGAATAGTAATTTTCCAGATCAACACCCGACTGGCGCACCAGTTTCAATTTCTCCTCAGGATAGTAAATGAGCGTACAGAGGTCTTTCTTTGCTTCCTCGCTTATTGCATCACCGAACAAATCGTTTACCTTACGTTTGATATTACCCGAAGCATTGCGCAAGATATGCTGGAAAGCTTCGTGTTCGCCGTGTATGTCGGCAAGAAAATGTTCTGTCGGCTTTGGCAAATGGAGTATCGCCTCAAGATTGATGATCTCGGTTGTCACGCTTGACACTGTAGGGAAATCACGTGCAAGCAGACGCAGATATCTGAGGTCTTCCTTTACCTCTTCAATAGTTACTTTTTGTTTTGACATGACTCAATTATTTATATCAGTAACGTCATTTTGGGATACGACATACCTTTTCAAGGTATTATCGCAAATTTATAGATATTTTCTTAAACGAACAAAGATTACGGACTATTTAAAACAGCTTTTCACGATTTCCTCAACCTTGCAACCGGGATATGCAGCTGTTCGCGATATTTGGCCACTGTACGGCGCGCAACGCTGTAGCCACGCTCTGCAAGTTTCTCCTGCAGCACCTGGTCGGTCAACGGGCAGTTTTTATCCTCACCGTCAACAAGTTCCTTTATCACGGCAAAAAGTTCATATACCGACTGCTCCGTTCCGTCATCCTTCACCACTCCGTCACTGAAGAAATATTTCAACGGAGAGACATTCCAAGGAGTCTGCACATACTTACTGTTGCTCACACGCGAAATTGTAGAGATGTCAAAACCGGTCATCTTTGCAATGTCCTCAAGAATCATCGGTTTGAGATAGGCCTCATCACCACCGTTGATAAAGTACTCCTTCTGCTTCGCTACAATGGCACGCATTGTGGCGAGCATGGTATTCTCGCGCTGCTGAACTGCGCTTATGAAACCTTTTGCCGAGTCAATTTTCTGTTTAAGGAACGTTGCGGCAGCTTTCTGCTCCTGATTTCCGCTGGCAAGTTGATCATCAAGCATCTGCACATATTCGTCGCATACCCTCAATTCGGGAACATGGAAATTGTTCAATGACACATACACATTGTCATCTACCACATCAAGCACGAAATCAGGGATAATCTGCTGACGGCTGAAACCCACATTCTCACTCAACGAAGCACCAGGTCGCGGATTCAGACGCACTATATCGGCAATAGCCGTGCGGCACACTTCCTTGTCAACACCCAGCCTATCTGCCAATTGTTCCCATCGCTTTGCCGCGAAATCATCATAGAATTCACCGACAATACGTTTCTGCAATGTCATATCCTTGCCGTTATCAATACGTTCAAGCTGTATCATCAAAGACTCCTGAAGAGTCCTTGCCGCTATACCGGCTGGTTCGAAACCCTGAATAAGTTCAAGAATTCCGAGAATCTGCTGCATGTCGGTCATCACATTGCCGTATATCAGCAGTTCGTCCTCAATCTCCGAAATATCCTTGCGCAAGAAACCGTCCTCATCAAGCGATCCTATGATATATTCCCCTATACTCTTTTCTTGCGGAGTGAGACGCAATTCGCCAAGCTGTTCAAGCAACGTATCACCGAACGACATCGAATCGCCTATGGCATAATCCGTACCATGACCATAGCCGCTGAACACAGGAATTTCGCCGTTACCGCTGTAATCATCATCACCATCGTTCGAGATTTCGGAGATGACATCATCGGATGCATTGCTTTCGCCTGGTATATCATCACTATCAACCACCTCCAAGGCCGGATTGTCCATAACCTCACTACGCACCCTGTCCTCAATCTCCATGGTAGTGAGTTCGAGGAGCTGAACAGTAAGCAGTTGCTGCGGCGACAGCGTCTGCGTCAAGGTCTGTTCATGTTTCTGTGTTTGTGAAAAGGTGTTGTTTGCCATTCAGGATATATATCAATACTTGAAGCTGCTTCCTCCGAGGAATTCGCGTACCACAGATGTAGGAGGCAGTTCATTGTCCTGCAAAGGTACTACATATTCCAATAAATGCAAAAGTCTTCTTGCCTCGGAATACTCTTTTATATTCTGCGGAACAGCACGCAATATTGGTTCGGCATGTGTCCTGAGCACCGCAAGTTCATAGAAATGTGATGAATTGAACATGACATCGGCATTCTCCTGATAAGGGAATATCCACTCCTCCTCGCCTTTGCGCACATCGGGCCATCGTTGGATTGTCTCCACAGCCGAGTAACCACGATATTTTGCATCGCGTAGCATACGGCGCAACAGACGGTTATCCGACGTTGATATATAGTTGTGGTAATCGAGCTTTATCGATGTAAGGGCCGAAACGTACACACGGAACTTCGCGCTGTCGGGAA
>JAEIGA010011633.1_pt1 | contig 13360 bp, 11 predicted proteins | sample 9270691 | NCBI WGS metagenome assembly JAEIGA01 (sample SAMN17057246, study PRJNA624740) | gut metagenome | biome: biome; isolation source: fecal sample | host: Bos grunniens | place: China: Xizang | collected 2019
GGATAAGCCCGCAGGGCTTGCAACCTATCTTTTATAAAAGAGGATAAATTATGAGTAAAACGATTGTAATTGCGTTTGCAAACAACAAAGGCGGCAGTGGCAAAACGACAACCTGTTCCAACGTCGGCTGTGCGCTTGCTTTGGCGGGCAAGAAGGTGTTGATGATTGACGGGGATATGCAGCTCAACCTCACCATTTCCTTCTTCGATGAGGAAACGGCGTACGAATACGCCAAGGGGGAAAAGAATATCTACCGCGCTATCGTTGGGGAACGCGATTTAAGCGATTATATTGTGGAAACGGGGATTGAAAACCTTGACATTATCCCTTCCACCTCACTTATGAGTTCGATTGAGTTCGATTTATTCGCAAAGTGGCAAAGAGAGACGGTGCTTAAAAAGTGCTTGGAAAGAGTGCGCGCGAAGGGGTATTACGATTATATCCTTATCGATTCGCCTCCCACGCTTGGCGGTTGGGTAATGAACGTAATGTGCGCTTCCGACTTTGTGGTAATTCCCGTAGAAGCAAGCCCTTGGGGTTTGTTCGGTTTGGCAAATATGTTTGATTTTTGCGAACAAGCCAAGAAGATTGCACCCAAGCTTGAGGTGCTTGGCATTGCCGTCACCAAAGCGGACGAACGCAAAAAATATTTCAAGCAGACCTTGGAAACCTTGCGGGAAATGGAAGCCGCGCCTTTGTTTGAAAACTACGTGCGTGTAGATAGCGCAGTGGAATGGGCGCAGGACAATTCTAAACCCGTCGTCGTATATAAGAAAAATAGTCGCAGTGCGACAGAATATACAAAACTTGCAAAGGAGATTATGGACTATGCCAATCGGAAAGAACGCAATTAAAAGAGTGGAAAACAACGGCTATTCGAAGGTGAAAACCTCTGCACCCGACATGGAGAACAGTAACGTGATTGCAAATCCCGATCCTCAAACGATAGAAAAAATGGTTGCGCCCGTAGAAAAGGCGGCAAAGAAACCCGCGGCGAAAAAGCCTGCGGCTAAAAAGACTGCGCCCAAAGCGCCCACGGCAAAACCCGTAGAAAAAGACGGATTTATCCGCGTGGAAGTTGGTAGCGCAATGCCTTATTATTTGTTATAATTTAAAAGCTAAAATCGGTTTTGAGGGCGGCAGGTACGCGTTCAATGCCGATTTTTGAGCTTTTTTCGTCCGTCGTACGCACGTTTTAGGGCGGATTGGAAATATAATTTAAAGGAGCAATATCAATGAGAGAAGTAGATAAAAAGTATCAATGTATTCCATTTTGGTCTTGGAACGATGAGTTGGACGAAGAAGGCTTGGTGGAACAAGTTGAGTGGATGAACGAAAACGGCGTAGGCGGTTTCTTTATGCACGCCCGCGGCGGTTTGAAGACGGAATACCTTGGCGAAAAGTGGTTTGACTGTATCAAGGCTTGTTCGGAAAAAGCGGAAGAGCTTGGTATGCACGCTTATGCGTACGATGAGAACGGTTGGCCGAGCGGTTTCGTTGGCGGTAAGCTTTTGGAAGACATTGAAAATCACGATAGATACCTCACGTTCACCATTGGCGAATACGACGAAAAAGCGCTTGTTTCCTACGATATGGAGGGGGCATGTCTGCGTCGAACCCAAAAGTCTTGCAAAAATTGCTTGAACGTATATCAACATTACGCGGCGTCCACGGCGGATATTTTGAACCCCGACGTTGTAAGTCAATTCTTGGAACAAACGCACGAAGAATACAAAAAGAGAGATACGTACAGCCTGAAAGGGTTCTTCACGGATGAACCGCAATATTATCGTTGGGGTACGGCGTACACCAAGGTTTTGGCACCGTATTTTGAAAAGACGTACGGTGAGGATATTTTAGACGGCCTTGGCTTGTTGTTTGTGGAAAAAGAAGGCTATCGCGATTTCCGTTACAAATATTGGAAAGCGATGCAGGACTTAATGCTCAACAACTTTGCAAAGCGCATTTATGATTGGTGCGACGAAAACGGCTACAACCTCACGGGGCACTACGTAGAAGAATCGTTTATGGGCGGTCAAATGTGGTGCTGCGGCGGCGCAATGCCCTTCTATGAATACGAACATATCCCCGGAATTGACTGGTTGGGCAGAGGCGGACGCAGTATCATTGCGCAAAAGCAGGTTTCGTCCGTAGCGGCACAGCTTGGCAAAAAGCAAATTATCACCGAAACGTACGGCTGCTGCGGTTGGGACGTTACCCCGCAGGAATTGAAGGAAATTGCGGAATGTCAATACGTGGGCGGCGTCAATTTGATGTGCCAACATTTGCTCCCTTACACCGAGCACGGTCAAAGAAAACGCGACTATCCCGCGCATTATTCCAAGGTCAACCCTTGGGTGAGAAAAAACTTTAAGGAATTCAACGATTATTTCTCGGTGCTTGGTATGCTTATCGCGGAAAGTGAAGAGCTTGTCAACGTGGCGATGCTCCACCCGATCCGCAGTACCTATTTCAACTTCAAGAGAATGGAAGAAGCCAACCGCCTTTGCATTGGTGAGTTGGAGGACGGATTGTTTTACGCCGCTGAACTTTTGACGAAAAAGCAAATCCCGCACCATTACTTGGACGAAACCTTGCTTGCGAAATACGGCAAGGTGGAAGGCAAGCAGTTGATTTTGGGTAAGTGCGCGTACGATTATCTCGTCCTTCCCAAAATCTACACGATGGACAAGACGACGGAAAAATTGCTTCGTGAGTTTGTAAGCGTGGGCGGTAAGGTGTTGTTGCTTGACGAAAAACCCACCTACCTTGAAGGGCAGGAATTCGTTTACGATTACTTGGAAAGCAACGTTACGTGGGAAGAAATTATTGCGGCGCAGCCCTATACGATGGCGGAACATCCCACCGTCCGCACAATGATACGCAAGGATGAAGAGGGCAAAACGTTTATCTATGCCGTCAACGTCGGCACGGAAGAAACGGAAGTGGAATTTTCCGTCAAGGGCGCAAGCTCCTTTGCTTCCTATGATATTTTGAAGGATGAATACACGATTGTGCCTACCAAGGTGCATTTTGACAAAGGCGAATCCTTCGTACTCTATTTGAGCAACGAAACGCCCGCTCAAAAGAAGGCGTTGAAGCCTTTGACGCTCGGCAAAACCTATTCGGTTGTCGGTGTGCCCGAAAACTATATTATGCTCGACTATATTCGCTATTCGACGGACGGCGAAAATTACAGCGAGCCCGTACACCACATGGGCGTATTCAACGAAATGCTTGCACGCAGATACGCAGGTAAGCTGTACTTGAAGTATGAGGCGAACGTGGACGTTGTGCCGCAAAAGTGCGTTTTGCTTGCCGAAGATACCAACACCGTTTGGGTGGAAGTCAACGGCAAAAAAGTGGAAAGCTGCGGCGTTTCCGAAGTGGAAAAGCCTTTGAAGAAGTACGACGTGGCAAGCCTTTTGAAGAAGGGCAAGAACGAAATCGTTATCCTTATCGACTACTTCCAAAGCGAGCAGGTTTATTACGCACTCTTCGGCGAAAACGTAACCGAAAGCTTGAAAAACTGCCTTGCATACGACACGGACATTGAGGCGGTTGCACTCAAAGGCAGCTTTGGGGTCTATGGCGATTTCAAGGACGGCAAAAATCCTCGCGTTTTGATTGGCGACAACCTCTATATCGGCGCGCAAAAGACGGTGGTTACGAATATGTTGACGGACGGTTTCCCCTTCTTCTCGGGCGATATCGTATTAAAGCAAACCGTTTGCGTAGAGGACACCGATTGCGAGCTTGTCGTAGACGAGCGTTTCCAACTTTTGGAAGTAAAGGTAAACGGCGTGTACGTAGGCAAGCTTATGTTTGGCAGCAGAATGGATTTGTCGAAGGTGCTTAAAAGGGGCGAAAACGAGGTGGAAATCGTGCTTACAGTCGGCAATCGTAACCTGCTTGGGCCTTTCCACACCATCGACGAAGAACCTCTTGGCGTTGGCCCTTACACCTTTGAGCGTATGGGCAGCTGGAAGGACGGCAAGAGCCCGCTCGTCCGTGAAGGCTACGGTTTTGTCAAGGGCATGGTATAATTGTGGCGCGATTACGCTACGTAGCTTACAAGGCTTAAATTTGTGTAAAAAGTAAAAAGGGCGGTTTGGCGAATAAGCCAAGCCGCTTTTTTGTTTCGGGAAGGCATTTTTTTTCTTTGGGTGTTTGACATAGCGCGTAGCGTTGTGCTATAATGATAAAAATAATCGTTTACATAGGTAAAAATTATGAAGGAATTGATGTTGACAAACAAAGCGATTGCGCGCGGCGCGTACGAGGCGGGGGTGAAGGTGCTTTCCGCCTATCCCGGCACGCCGAGCACGGAAATTGCGGAAAATTTCGCAAAACACGAGGGCGTGTATGCGGAGTGGGCACCCAACGAAAAGGTGGCAGTAGAGGTAGCGGTCGGCGCGGCGGTTGCTGGTGCAAGGGCGATGGCGTGCATGAAGCACGTAGGCTTGAACGTGGCGGCGGACCCTCTTTTTACCGCGGCATATACGGGGATCAACGGCGGTTTGGTGATTGTCGTTGCGGACGATCCGGGTATGCATTCCTCACAAAACGAGCAGGATTCCCGTTTCTACGCAAGAAGCGCGCATATCCCTATGCTTGAGCCCTCGGACGCAAACGAGGCGAAGGAGTTTGTCAAGCTCGCGTATGAAATTAGTGAAAAATTCGATACGCCCGTACTGCTTCGCGAAACGACGCGCGTTGCCCATTCACACGGTATCGTAGAGCTTTGCGAACGGGACGAGGTGGGGGTAAAGCCCTACCAAAAGGACGCGGCGAAGTACGTTATGATGCCTGCAAACGCCATCAAACGGCACGTGGTTGTCGAGGCGCGCGACAAGGCGTTGGAAGAATACGTTTGTTCCTTGCCCTGCAATAAGGCGGAATACACCAATGAAAACGAGGTGGGTATCGTTTGCTCGGGCGCGGTTTATGAATACGTAAAAGAGGCGTTGCCGAACGCGAACGTGTATAAGGTTTCCACCGTTCATCCCGTACCTGCCCCCGCCATTTTGCAATTTTCCAAGAAAGTTAACGGCTTGTACGTCATTGAGGAATTGGAGCCGTTTATCGAAGATACGCTCAAAGCGCGCGGGATTGCGTGCAGGGGCAAGGAGCTGTTCTCGTTGCAAGGGGAAATTTCCGTGCCGATGATTCGCAAGGCGTTCGGGTTGTTCGATGCCGAAAAGGAAAGGGCTACGTGCGAGGCTGTGCCTGCCCGTCCACCCGTGATGTGTGCGGGGTGTCCGCACCGCGGCGTGTTCTACGTTTTGAACAAGTTAAAATTGACGGTCAACGGCGATATCGGTTGTTATACGCTTGGTGCAGTGCCGCCGCTCTCGTCGGTGGATACCGTCGTTTGCATGGGCGCGTCCGTGGGTATGTCGCACGGGTTTAGAAAGGCGCGCGAGGACGAGAAAAAGACGGTGGCGGTGATTGGCGATTCCACCTTTTTACATAGCGGCGTGACGGGGCTTATCAACGCGGTGTACAACCAAAGCGGTATCACGCTTATGATTTTGGATAACTCGACGACGGGTATGACGGGGCATCAAGAGCACCCTGCTACGGGCAAGAATTTGATGGGGCAGCCTGCGCCCATCGTGCTTTTGGACGAGCTTTGCAGAGCTTGCGGCGTCAAGGATTTGCAAATCGTAGACGCCTATGACGTGAAGGCGGTAGAGGCGGCGGTTAAGGCGGCGCTTGCGTCCGACGAGGTGAGCGTAATCATCGCGCAAAAGCCGTGTGCGTTGCTCGATAAATCCGCGAAGCCGAAGGTAAAAGTGGAAGGCTGTAAAAATTGCGGACTTTGCATGAAGCTTGGCTGTCCTGCGATTAGCAAGGGCGAGAAGGGCGTGGTCATCGACAAGGCGCAATGCGTGGGCTGTGAAGTGTGCGCAAAGGTTTGCCCGTTCGGCTGTTTAACTTTGGCGTGAGAGGTGCGGATATGACGAATATTTTAATTGCGGGCGTCGGCGGACAAGGTACGTTGCTTGCAAGCCGTGTGCTTGGGAAATACGCAATGCTCAGCGGTAAGGATTGTAAATTGAGCGAAATTCACGGTATGAGCCAACGCGGCGGGAGTGTGGTTACCCACGTGCGCATTGGAGACAAGGTGTATTCGCCTGTCGTTTGGGAAGGGGGCGCGGACGTAGTGATTGCGTTTGAAACCTTGGAAGCGGCGCGTGTAAAGCATTATTTGAAGGCGGACGGCGTTTTGCTCGTTAACGAAGAGAAGATTTTGCCGATGCCTTGCATTACGGGCGCGGCGGTTTATCCCGACGGCTTGCGCGAAAAATTAGAGACGGAAAATGGTGCGCATTTTATCCCTGCGCAGGCTTGGGCGGTGGAAGCAGGGAGCGCGAAGGCGACGAATATCGTTATGCTCGGCGCGCTTTGCAAGCTCTGCGATTTGGATAAAGAGATTATGGCGCAAGCGGTGGCGGAGTGTGTTCCCGCGAAGTTTGCGGCGCTCAATTTGACGGCGTTTGCGTTTGGTTACGAACGCGTTTGAGGTTTGTTTTTTAGACGAATTTGGTGAGAGAAAGCCGAAAAAGAGGAAAACTATATGCAATATTTTCAACAAGAAATTGAGACGATGAGCGTAGCAGAGAAAAAGGAGCTGCAATCCGAGCGGTTGGTGCGGATGGTCAAGTACGTGTACGAAAATCAGCTTCCTTACCGCGCGAAGATGGACGCAATCAAGCTCAAACCAAGCGATATTAAGTCGATTGAAGATATTTACAAACTGCCCTATACCGTCAAGCAGGATTTGCGTGACGCATATCCGTTTGGGATGATGGCGGCGCCCCGCCGCGACCTTGTTCGTTTGCACGCGTCAAGCGCGACGACGGGTAAGTTGACGGTGGCGGGCTACACGCAAAAGGACATTGAAATTTGGGCGGAATGTGCGGCGCGTTCGTTGGTGATGGCGGGCGCGGACAAAGAGAGTGTGGTGCACGTGTCCTATGGTTACGGTCTCTTTACGGGCGGCTTGGGTATGCACTACGGCGCGGAAAAAATGGGCGCGGTGGTTGTGCCTGCGTCGGCGGGAAATACGCAAAAGCAAATTCAGTTGATTGCTGATTTCGGCGCGGACATTATTTGCTGTACCCCCTCGTATATCATTTATCTTGCGGACGAAATTGAAAAGCTCGGCTTAAAGCCGGGTGTGGATATCAAGCTCAAAGGCGGCGTGTTCGGCGCGGAAGCTTGGTCGGAAGGCATGCGCGAAACGATTGAAAAACGGTTGGGTATTCGCGCTTGCGATATTTACGGTTTGAGCGAAATCGCAGGCCCCGGCGTGGCGTGCGATTGTCAATTTAAGATGGGTATGCACATTCAAGACGACCATTTCTATCCCGAAATTGTGGACGTCGATACCTTAGAGCCTCTGCCCTATGGTGAAAGCGGTGAGCTTGTGTTTACGACCTTGACAAAAGAGGGTATGCCCCTTATCCGTTACAGAACGCGCGACATCGCAAGCTTGAACAACGACCCTTGCCCTTGCGGCAGAACGTCGGTCAAGCTCAACAAAATCACGGGCAGAAGCGACGATATGCTCATTATCCGCGGCGTAAACGTATTCCCTTCGCAGATTGAGAGCGTGCTTTTGAAGAACGCGGACGTTGCGCCTCACTACCACATCAACGTGGACCGCGTCAACAACTTGGATACGATGGAAATCGTTGTCGAACTGTCGCCGTCCGTTTCGGTGGACGAGGTCGCGCACGTGGAAGAAATCCGCAGAAAGCTGTCCTCGGATATGGCGTCGGCGTTGTCGGTTAGTGCAAAAATCACCCTTGTTTCGCCCGGTACGGTGGCGCGCAGTGAGGGGAAGGCGAAGCGCATTACGGACAAGCGTAAGCTTTAAAAACGACGTATATGCGTCGCATTTCATCGTCAAGTCACCACGTATAAGAGTGCATCTTTATCGCAAAAACGGAACTTGCCCTTGGTCATTTACGCAAAGTAAACTTCCAGCGGGCAAAACCCGTGTTTTGCGCAAATCTGCAACCCTTCTCTGTGGCTCCGACAGCCGAGTGGGTGTTAAAGTGCGCTCCCTGCAAGGTGCTCGCAACGCCTTGAACTGCTTGCATCTCCGCCGTTTTTGTGCGCGGAAGAATAAAATTGATAAAGGAGTAATATTATGGTAAAACAGGTTGCCGTATTTTTGGAAAATAAGGAAGGAACAGCAAGCGCGTGCTGCCGCGTTTTGAAGGACGTCGGCGTGAATTTGTTGGCGCTTTCGATTGCGGACACGAAGGATTTTGGTATTTTGCGTTTGTTGACGTCGGACAACGATAAGGCGGTTTTGGCGTTGCGCGGCGCGGGGTTCTTGTGCTCGGAAGTCGAGCTTGTCGGCTTGGAAGTGCCCGATAAGGCGGGTGCGCTTTCCGATTTGCTTATTTCGCTTGGCGAACATAACGTAAACGTGGAATATATGTATTCTTATGCGGAAGCGGACGGACATGCGAAAATCGTGTTTAAAACCTCGGCGGTGGAAAAGGCGGTTGCCTTACTTACAGAGGCGGGCGCGAAGCTTTTATAACCCAAAAAATAAGCATAATAAAAACACGGCGGTGCGGAATGCAAAGCCGTGTTTTTTTGTAAATGGATAGGGCAGGTACGCGTTTACGCGATAAGCTGCGGAATAACAAGTGCGCCGATGACCACTGCGCCAAGCGCAATTCTATACCAACCGAAAAGCTTGAAATCGTGTTTTTTAACGAAGTTCATCAAGAACTTGATTGCCACGAGGGAAACGGCAAACGCCACCGCGCAACCGATGAGAAGATAGCCGATTTCCGGCCCCGTCATCGTGCCCGCTTCCAAGAAAAATTTGAGGAGCTTATATGCGCTCGCACCGACCATAACGGGAATGGCAAGCACAAAGGTGAACTTGGATGCCGTCGTTCTATTTACCCCCAAAAGCAACGCGCCGATGATGGTGATGCCCGAACGGGAAGTGCCGGGAATTGCCGCCAAGAGTTGGAAACAACCGATAAAGAAGGCGTATTTATAGGAAAGCTCGCCCTCTTCCGTGATTTTCGGGGTGCGTTTTTTATTGAAGTGCTCGATGACGATAAAGGCTACGCCGTACAAAATCAAGGTGCAGGCGATAGAAAGGGGCTCGATAAGCGGGTGCTTTTCGCAAAGCTTTTCAAAGAGCATATCGGGCACCAACGCAAGCACGGCGGGGATACACGCTACAAGCACCTTACCCCAAAGATGAAGCACGTCCTTTTTCCAAACGATTTTCATTTTTTCACTGCTCATACCGTCCGTTTCCGCCGATTTTTCCTTGCCGAGCGGGAAAATCGACTTCCAAAACAAAATAATGACGGCAAGAATGGCGGCGAGTTGAATGACGTACTCAAACATTTCCGTAAAGCCCTCGGATACGCCCGTGATTGCCCAAAAATTATTAAAAAGCTTCATATGCCCCGTACTTGATACGGGGAGCCATTCGGTAATCCCCTCGATAATACCGAGCAAAATCACCTTTAAAACGGTCAAAAATTTCATAACGCCTCGTTTTTTTCTATACTTTATGATTTAACACTTGAAATTATAGCATAGAAAGGGTAAAAAGTCTATATTTTTAGCGGAAAAACGCAAAAAAAGCGGACTTCGCCGAAAAAAAATTCATTCAAGGTATTGCAAAGCGAAAAAAAATGTGGTATAATGCTTTTATAACAGATAAAATATGACGGGGGTACGTTTTGCGGCAGATTTATCGGTAAAAAACTAAAAAGGGGGACCGAAAAATGGCTCAGGGTACTGTGAAGTGGTTCAACGCGGAAAAGGGCTACGGCTTTATTGCCGGAGACGAGGGTGGTGACGACGTATTCGTTCATTTCTCCGCGATTGTGGCTGAGGGGTACAGAAGATTGAAGGAAGGTCAAAAAGTTTCTTATGAAACGGAACCAGATCCTAAAAATCCCGAAAAACTCCGCGCGGTAAACGTACAGGCATTGTGAAGCTTGACGAACTATCGTGAATAAAATTAACCGCACTAATAAGGTGCGGTTTTTTATTTCATAAATTTTACAAAATGAGCGTACCATGTACGCGTTGAATTTATTTCTTGGTGGGCAGGTATGCGTTGAAAATGCGCAATTTTTTGCGTTCGTTCTATTGACAATCGCAACAATTTACTATATAATAGTAAAAAAGAAAAGGGCGAGGGGCTCGCCGCTATCTTTTGAAGGCTAAATATACATTTACAGAGTACGTTAAAGTAAAAAATATTTGGAGAAAGAAAAATGGAAAGAGCAGAAGCATTACAATCGTTTAAAAATATTTTCGGCGCGGACGCAGAGGATTTATTTACGGCGGCAGGGCGCATCAACGTCATCGGCGAGCACGTCGATTATTGCGGTGGACAAGTATTTCCCGCGGCGCTTAATTTGCGTTGCAACGTTTATGCACGCAAGGTGGGCGGCAATAAAATCCGTATGGCGTTCCGCGGTATTGACGGTATCGTCGAGATTGAAACGGACAAGCTCGACAGCTATAAGGGGTTAAAAATCGGCAATTATCAAGCGGGCGTTGCGTACTTCTTGCAAGAAGAAGGGGTGGAAATCGTCGGCTGTGATTTGTATTACGATTGCACCGTGCCGTTCGGGAGCGGGCTTTCCTCTTCCGCCGCAATCGAGGTGGCGACGGCGGTTACTCTTTGCGAATACGCTGGGGTGCAATACGATAAGGTGCATTTGGCGCTCCTTTCGCAAAAAGCAGAAAATAAATACGCAGGCGTAAACTGCGGGATTATGGATCAATTTGCGTCCGCAATGGGCAAGAAAAATCACGCGGTGCTTTTGGATTGCGCTACGCTCGCCTATGAGTACGTTCCGTTGGAACTTGGCGAATATTGCCTCGTAGTTGCAAATTGTAACAAGCCGCATAACTTGGTGGAAAGCAAGTACAACGTTCGCCGCCAAGAAGTGGAAGCGGCATTAAAATTGATACAAACAAAGCTTGACGTAAGCTGTCTTGCGGAAGTAACGCCCAAGCAGTTTGCGGAAGTCAAATACCTCTTGTCGGGTGTAGTGGCAAAGCGCGCGGAGCACGTCGTTATGGAATGTGCGCGTGTGAAATCCGCCGTTTCCGCACTTAAAAAAGGAGATCTTATCGAGCTTGGCAGGTTGCTCAATGAAAGCCATTTTAGCTTGCGGGATTTGTACGAGGTAACGGGCAAGGAGTTGGATACCCTGTCGGCTTTGGCGAGAAGGGAAACGGAGTGCCTTGGCTCGCGTATGATTGGCGCAGGCTTTGGCGGTTGCACCATTTCCATCGTCAAAAAGACGGCGGTGGAAGGCTTTATCCGCAGAGTGGGCAAGGCTTATCACGACGCAATCGGCTATAAGGCAAGCTTTTACGAAACCTCTATCGAGGACGGCGTAACAGTAGAAAAGCTGTAAAAAGTATGGCGCAAAATTTAATAGGATTTACATAAAGAAAAACACCGAAGGAATTCGGTGTTTTTATATTCAACGCGTACATGGTATAGGCATTTTTAATAAAATTTGTGTTTAAAGACGGGTTGCAAGGGTTAAAAGACGCTCTTTTTGGTTGTCTTGCGGCGAGGTGGCGGCGTGCAACAATAATTTGTGTAATACCTCGGAAATACGTGCGGGCTGTATGCCAAGCGCAAGCAAATCCGTGCCGTTGACAGCCAACTCCTTTAAGGTGAAGGGGGTGTTTTCTTCTTTCATTTGCGTGAGCAATTTTTTCCAACGCGTGCAAGTGGGTGCTTCCCGCAAGTCGTCCATGCAAGCCGAAAAATCCGCTTGCTTTAAGAGCAACAATTTTACTAAAATGGGATAATGCTCGACGAAGAAACGGCGGAGCTTTGCTTCGCCCGTCTTGCAATCCATATCATACATATGCCACCGCACGAGCGCGCAAACGGTTTCCGTCGTTTTCTTGGGCGCTTTTAGGCGGTGCAAAATATTTTTTGCCAAAATTTCGCCCTCGATGGGGTGGTTGTAAGAATTTCCGTCGCGAAGGGTACAAAGCGGCTTGCCGACGTCGTGCAAAAGTGCGGCAAGGCGAATGCTTAACGAGGCGTATTTGACGGCGCGGAAAGAATGCTCCAACACGTCGTACTTATGGAAATCTATCCGCTGTTTCATGCCCTTGCCCTTGGCAAGCTCGGGCAAAATTCTTGCAAACACGCCTATTTGTTCGAGTAAGCGCAAACCTTGATAAGGGCCGTCTAAGTTGCCGTATTTTTCATCGGCGTGCAAAATTGCCAAAAGCTCTGTGAAAATACGTTCGGGGGAAATATCGTCGATAAGGGAAGCGTTTTGCGTTGCACCAAGCAGACATTCCTCGTCGGGTGAAAAGCCCAAGGTTGCGGCTTGGCGGGCTAGGCGCATTAGGCGCAGGCCGTCCTCGCCAAACACCTTTTCCGCGGGGGCGACAGTGGTAAGCTGTTTATGTTTAACGGCGAAAATGCCGCCGAGCGGGTCGAGATATTCGTCCGCTTTTATATCGTAGTAAATGGCGTTTACCGTAAAGTCGCGGCGGCGCGCGTCAAGCTCGATATCGTCCGTGAAATAGATTTCAACGGGTACATGGGTGCCTCGTACGTATTTATCGGAGCGGAAACAAGAGTATTCGTATTCCGTTTTATCCCTATCCTGCAGCTTGACTGTGCCCGTGTTTTTAAAGACGGATTTTACGAAAAAGCCGTGTTGAGCTGCAAATTCGGCAAAGGTTTCGGCGGGGGTGGGGGAGCAAATATCAAAATCGCACGTTTTCGGGGCAAGGCCCGCAAGGTGGTCACGGACCGTTCCGCCCACAACGTAGAGGGGGAAGGGCGCGTTTTGGGCAAGTGTAATTAAGTTCTGGGGTAAAATTTTGCGCATTTTTCCCTCCTTTTTTGAAAATTTTATAATATTATTATAACAAATTAAAAAAAGAATTGCAATTCTTGCGAAAGTGTTATATAATAGAATTGCGAAATTTTTTAAATTCCCTTTAAAAAAGGGAAGTAAAAAACTTGTTTGGTTATGGTTTGAGGGTTTTTTACAAAGGAAGGTTATGCTGCATATTATTTACAATCCCACAGCGGGGAAAAGAAGGGCGGCAAAAAACGTCGCTCAAGTAGAAAAAATTCTGCAAGGAAAAGGCGTGGCGTATGAAATACACGCTACTTGCGAGGTGCACGACGGGGAGCGTATCGCGCGGAACTTAACGGAACGCGGCGAGACGGAAATCGTAGTGCTTGGCGGCGACGGTACTTTGCACGAGGTGCTTAACGGGTTGGTAGATCCTTCCGTTTGTACGCTCGGTTTAATTCCGTCGGGGACGGGCAACGATTTTGCGGCGAACA
>JAEIGA010011634.1_pt1 | contig 13359 bp, 9 predicted proteins | sample 9270691 | NCBI WGS metagenome assembly JAEIGA01 (sample SAMN17057246, study PRJNA624740) | gut metagenome | biome: biome; isolation source: fecal sample | host: Bos grunniens | place: China: Xizang | collected 2019
CATTACCCTTTTCATTGATACTAAAATAGGAAGCACCCCATCCGTTGATGTTGTACAGCTCCTCCGAATCTTCAATGCGCCATTTTCTCATTTTTCGTGGTGTTTGATAGCGGTTAGTACTAATGTCTTAAATATTGAACTGTCGGCAGAATGCCTCGACCGACGAATCTATCTGTGTCTTGTCTTCAAGTTTGTCTGCTATGAAGGTATGCTGCGCCTTGCTGTAGTGCGGCATCCTTTTGCCGAGCTGTTCTACAATGAAAGCACGCAGCTCCTCATCGTTCTTCTCTCTTATCAGCGGGCGCTTGTGACGGGCGATGCTCAATCTGATGAAAAGCCTCTCTACCGGCACGTCAAGGAACACGGTGGTGCCTTGGGTGTTCATGTACTCTACATTGTCGAAGAAACAGGGTGTTCCTCCTCCGGTGGAGATGATTACATCCTCGAACTCTCCCACCTCGTGGAGCATGCGTCTTTCGATGTCGCGGAACTCCTCTTCTCCCTTCTCGGCAAAAATCTGGGATATCGTCTTGCGGAAGCGCTCCTCGATGTAACAGTCCAGGTCGATGAACTGTATTCCAAGCGCGGCGGCAAGGGCACGGCCCAGCGTGGTCTTGCCTGCTCCCATGTATCCTATGAGGAAGATTCTTGTCATTCCGTTTTATTTCTTTTTTGTGTATTTCCTCTTTGCAGGAGCCTTACCGCCCTCCTGCTGCTTGCTTACAATGTCCAGACACTCGGCAAGAGTAAGCTCGGCCGGAGTCACTGTCTTGGGGAGCTTGTAGTTGCTGCCCTTGTAGGCGATGTAGGGGCCGAAACGTCCGTTGAGTACCTGTAATTCAGGCTCTTCGTCGAACTTCTGTATCACGCGCTGCGCCTCGGCCTTCTGCTTCTCCTCGATGAGTGCTGTTGCCTCTTCAAAGGTGACGGTCATGGGGTCGTAAGTCTTGGGGAGCGTAACGTATGCGCTACCGTGCTTGATGTAAGGACCGAAACGTCCTGCACCGATTGTCACGGTGTTACCTTCGTACTCGCCCAGTGTGCGTGGCAGGCTGAACAGCTCCAAAGCCTCCTCAAGGGTTATCGTTTCAAGGGTCTGTCCGGGCTTCATTTGTGCAAAACGCGGTTTCTCCTCGTCGCTTGCAGAGCCTATCTGTACGATAGGACCGAAGCGTCCGATCTTTACCGATACGGGTTTGCCGCTCTTTGGGTCATTGCCCAGGACACGCTCGCCCACCTTATGCTCGTTCTTTGTCTGGATGATATTGTCAATTTTGGGCTCAAACTCCTTGTAGAACTCCGAAATATGGTCGGCCCAATGTCTCTTGCCGTCGGCAATCTCATCGAACTGCTTCTCTACATTTGCGGTAAAGTTGTAGTCCATGATCTCGGGGAAGAACTCCAACAGGAAATCATTCACTACAATGCCGATGTCTGTAGGTATAAGTTTTGCCTTCTCTGCACCAACGGTCTCCTTGCCCTCTTTGGCTGTTATCTTGCCGTTCTTTAGGGTGATGATGTCATATTTACGCTGTGTTCCGGCCTTGTTGCCTTTCTCTACATAGCTTCTCTGCTGTATGGTGCTGATTGTAGGCGCGTATGTCGAAGGACGTCCGATGCCCAGTTCCTCAAGCTTGCGCACAAGGCTCGCCTCGGTATAACGTGGGGGGTGCTGGGTAAAACGCTCTGTAGCCACAATCTCCTTGGCTGTGAGCTGGTCGCCCTTGTGTACTGCAGGGATTGCTGCTGAGTCGCCGACAACCTCGTCGTCGCTACTCTCGCGGTAAACCTGAAGGAAACCGTCGAACACCGTTACTTCGCCTGTGGCGATGAATGACTCGCTGTGTCCGCTGATTGCAATGTTTACTGTTGTCTTCTCAACCTGGGCGTCGGCCATCTGTGAAGCGATGGTGCGTTTCCAGATGAGCTCATACAGTCTCTTCTCGGGGATGGTTCCTTCGATTGTCGTATTTGTCATGTATGTGGGGCGGATGGCCTCGTGAGCCTCCTGTGCTCCTTTTGAATTTGTAGAATAGTTTCGGCTCTTGAGGTACTTCTCGCCATACATTTCTGTTACTACACCTTTACATGAGCCAATGCACAATGAAGAGAGGTTTACTGAGTCGGTACGCATGTATGTGATATATCCCGATTCATAGAGCCTCTGTGCAACCATCATTGTCTGTGACACGGTGAAACCCAACTTGCGTGCGGCCTCCTGTTGCAGTGTAGATGTGGTGAAAGGTGCCGCAGGGCTCTTCTTCAAGGGCTTTGTGGTAACGTCATCAATGACAAACTGTGCATCCTTGCACGACTCAAGGAACTTCTCGGCCTCATCCCTTGTCTTGAAGCGCTTTGAGAGTTCGGTGCTGAGCAGTTTCTTCTCGCCATCTTCCGAAGGCAGTATGAACTGTGCAGTAATGCGGTATCCGCTTTCTGTCGTGAACTTGTTTATCTCGCGTTCACGCTCTACGATGAGGCGTACTGTCACGCTCTGTACACGGCCGGCCGAGAGGGCGGGCTTTACCTTGCGCCAGAGTACCGGTGACAGCTTGAAACCGACGATGCGGTCAAGTACGCGGCGTGCCTGCTGTGCGTATACAAGGTTGGTGTCTATCTCGCGTGGGTTTTCGATAGCATTCAGAATAGCATTCTTTGTAATCTCGTGGAATACGATACGCTTTGTGTTCTCCGGTTTCAGCCCGAGTACTGTGTAAAGATGCCAGCTGATGGCTTCTCCCTCACGGTCCTCATCGGATGCCAGCCATACGGTGTCGGCCTTCTTGACCTCACTCCTGAGGCTGCTTACAAGTTTCTCCTTCTCGGCTGGAATCTCATATTCAGGTTCAAAGGTGCTTGTATTTATGCTGAACTCCTTTTTCTTGAGGTCACAGATATGTCCGTAACTTGACATTACCTTGTAATCCTTTCCAAGGAATTTTTCAATGGTCTTTGCTTTTGCCGGTGACTCGACAATAACTAAATTCTTCTGCATATCGATCTTCTGTTTTCTTTGTTTGTCAAGATGCGGAGAGCCCCCAACATCTCGATTGTGGCGCAAAAGTAGAAAAGTTTCTTGTATAAACGCACCAAAAAAATGAAAAAAAACTAAAGAGATTCCGGCTGTTTTTCCCTAAAATAATATATTATTTTAAATAGGAGAATTTTTTTCGTTTTCAGGGGTATCGTCTATGCTCATATGTGCAGTTCTGTTGCTTCTTCATGGTTCTCGTGACGCTGCTCTCTATGAACAAAGGACCCTGCATTTCTGCAAGATCCTTTGTCATGTCAGTCGGTGGCTGTATCAGAAATTCGCAGTCAAGCCTATCACGCCGTGTACACCGCGGGTGAGGTAGCCTGCATATTCATAATACTTCTTGTCGAGCAGATTGTTGCCCTGGAGATATGCGCCCAGCCATGGTGTGATGTTGTATGATACCCTTAGGTTGAGGTCATTCTTGTTGACAAGTCTTGTGCCCTCCTCTCCGTCGGTAAAACGTGTGAAGTTGTATCCGGCGTTCACTGTAAGTCCTCTCAAAGGCTTTACCTCGGTGTTCAGGTTGAGGGTAATCTCCGGTTTCATTACCAGAAGGTCATGGTTGTCACACTCCCAATAGTCGTAGCGTGCATCGCCCGATACCTTGAGCCATCCGCCATAGTCATATCCCACGCGGGCCGAAATATAAGCGTCATGCGTGTTCTTCTGTACAAAATTCGAGTATACGAATGCGTGTTGTGAGTATGTCTCAAGATACTCTACCTGCTGCAGAAGGTCGTCCTTTGTATATACATATCCTACGGCAAGGTCAATTGAAAGTGGCTCGAATGTTATTGTTGAACCTACGGCAGCGTCAAGCACCTTGTATGTGGGCTTGAGTTGTTTGCTCACCTCTTTGTCGAATCCCCAATAAGGTGTGATGCTCTCCAGCTTTGAGAAGTTGTTGTCAGTGCGTCCGCCTGTAGCCTTTGCAAAGAAACTCACATTGTTTGCGAAAGACTTCCTCAGTTTGATGTCGGGGGCGATTGCAAATGCTGCACCGTTGGCTGTTATAAGGTTCATCCTTGTGCCCAGACGGAGAGCCCAACCGCCAAGGTTGAAGTCCAGATACGGGTCAATGTCAACCGAGCAGTAGTTGTCGTAGCCGAATGTGCTCTTGCGCAACTCCTTGTTGTAAAGGAACATGTCCGCGTTAATCAGGATGCCGACCCTGCGCAACTCGCTGTTGTCAATGTCGTACCAGGCACTGCCTCCTGCATTGATGCTGTTCTCGTAGATGCCCTCTTCAATTCCGGTGGAGTACTTACGGTTGTTGTGGTTGAATGCGGTGTTGAAACTGTAGCCGAAGCCTTCGGTGGCCGTAGAGCCTCCGTTTACGCGGAAACCGTAGTCCATGCTGTTCTGCTTGTCTGTGACATATTGGCTGAATCCGGCATTCTGGTAGTTGAATACGCGGTTGTTGAAGTCTCCTGCAACTCCCAGCCAAAGGTTGTTGAATGTGTGGGTGTAGTCAATGTCGACAGCGCTGTTGTACATCCTTGAATCCCATTTGTTGTAGAGCCCATCAAGCTCTTTTTTGAAACCGTCCATTGAGGCGGCCATCTTGAAGTTGTCCCTGTCGGTGACATCAAGGTTGTAGCTTGCCTTGAGGTCGACTTCGTTCGTAACGCCGTAACCCAGACGTACATATCCGTTGTAAGGAGTCTCCTGACCGGGAAGCAACTCGTCGGTGTTCCTTTCGCTGACAAAGCCTTTGTATGGCATTGCCTCTGTAGTGAACTCATATTTGGGGGCGCTTGTTTTGCTGCCGTTGCTTATGTTAGGCGTAAAATTCTTCTTGTTTACTTTTATCTGTACAGGGTTGTACTCATTGTTTACGTTTACAACGGCCCTGAGGCTGTCGGTCTGTGCAAAGAGTGTACACGACAGCATTATAGCGGCAATTGCTAATATATTCTTTTTCATATTATCGCTCGTTAGTTTGTTTTATCCAATTTTGACAGGCGCTCTTCAATCATGCCTGCGATGTCGTCATCCTCGTTATAATTGTTCTGCAATGATATGAGGTACTGTCTTGCCTCCATGTTCTTGCCTTGGGTTATGTATACGTCCGACAAGAGCACGAAACTGCGTGCAAGCCAGTAGGTGTGAGGTGTGCTTGTCTCGATGTAATCCATTATCTCCTCCTCGCACTCCTCAAGCTGTCCGTCATTGAACATGAGCTCTGCAAGCAGGTACTTGCTCTCGGCGCCCTCTTTTGTGCGGGTGTCCTCGGCCAGCGGTTCAAGGTCGTCCATGGCGCTGTCAATGTCACCGAGTGCAATATGTGCCTTTGCACGGCTGAACATTGCTTCACGCTCCCACTCGGGCTCAATGCCGTTCTTGCCGATTAGCTGGCTGGCGCTGCCGATGGTCTCGTCGTGGTCCTTTATCTGTCGTGCGGCACGCATGATGTTCATGTGGGCTGCTGTACGGCGCTCGTCCTGGATGGTTGTGGCAAGAACCTCCTTGAATGCCGCAATTGAACTTGCGAACTCCTTCTTGCCGTAGAGTATCTCACCTGTTAGCACAAGAGCCTCTTCATTGAACTTGTTGTTGGGGTATCCGGTAACGGCCTTAAGGTTCTTGAGCGCTGCATCATACTCTTTGTTGTTGTGCTGTATGAGGCCAAGATAATAGTGGCTGTTTAGCCTGAATGCACCTTGTGGGAACTCGTTGAGATAGTCCTGGAATTTTGCCTCGGCCTTTGCCAAGTCTCTCTTGCTGTAGAATCTCTCGGCAGCGGTATATGCCAAGGTGTCGAGCTCGTTGCTGTTTATCTTCTGAAGCCCGCTTGTGCTTGAGACATAGTCGGCATACTCACTCACGTTGCCCATTTCAATGTAGATGTTCTTGAGGTCCTGCAATGCAATCTGGGCCTCCTCGCTGTGCGGGTACTGCTCTATGATATTCTTGTACGCCTTGATGGCATTGTTGTTGTCGCCTCTGCTGTTGTATACCATGGCCTTTTCGGTAGCCGCACGGCGTGCAAGCTGGCTCTGTGGAAAACGTTGCACAAGCTTGTCGTACATTGCGACTCCCTCTTTCTGCTTGCCCTGTTCAATGTATGTTCGTCCCAGTTCGTAGTATGCCTGCTCGGAATATGTGCTGTTGGGGTATTCCGCTATGAGTTCTCTCAATGCCTGTGCTTTACCCTCGTAGTCCTTTGACATTCCCAGTGTTATGGCAGAGCGGAACAATGAGTAGTCGGCATTCTTGCTGTCAATGCTTGTCGCCTTGTCATAATACTGCTTTGCGGTGTTGAACTGTCGCTGGTAGTAGTAGCAGTCGCCTATTCGGCTGTATGCGTCGGCTATGATGTTGCTGTCTTCACCCTTTGAATTCCTTACAAAGCGCTCGAATTCTGTACGGGCATTGCTGTAGTCCTTGTTCTGGAAAAGCACGTATGCAATTCCGTAGATCGCTTTGTTGCGGTTGCTTCCGCCCAATGCCGCTGACTGGCGGTACTGTTTGTCGGCACTGGCAATCTCTCCAACCTTGTAAAGTGCCTCGCCTTTCCAGAAAAGGGCGTCGGCATGTATCTCCTTGTCGTACTTTGCAAGTTCCAGAGAACGGTTCATATAGTCGATGGCCATCCTGTTGTTGCCGTTTATGAACTCCTGTACGCCAAGGCGGTAAAGGATGTTCTGCTTTGCCTTGAGTATCTTTGCCGACGGGTTGTTTATCTTGTTGATTGACTCGAGGGCTACGTTATAGCTCTTGGTATTCATGTAAACGTCTACAAGCTGTTCGCCTATTGTAGATGCATGCTTTGAGTTCGGATACTCGTTCAGGAATTTTTCGAAAGTCCTTACTCCTTCGCCGAATGCCGAGTGGTTGGCTTTGTGAAGACACATCGCATAGTTGTAAAGCGCTTCTTCCCTTACCTTGTCGCTGTGTGTCATCTGTGATGCAAGTTCAAAGGCCAGTCGTGCTCCGTTGGCATCGTTCTGCTCCAGCGCAATCATTCCTTTGTGCAGCAATGCATTCTGTGAGATCTCGTCATCAAGGGTGGTGCAGTTGTCCAACAACTCCTTTGCCCTGTCGAACTCGCCATTGTTGTAAAGGCTCAAAGCAAGTTGGTACATTGCTATGCGCTGTGGCTTGGGAGCGTTGCTTGTGTACAGGTCAAGTGCCTTGATAGCCTTGCCGTAATTGCCTTCGTTGAACTCTACTGCACCGAGAATCTGGTACATCTTCACTCCCTGGGGCTTGTCGCCGTGGTCTGCAATGAATCTTTCGGCGATGCCGCGTGCTGCCTCGTCGTTGCCACGTTTCAATTCAATGGCGGCAAGGTAGTAAGGTATGTCAAGGTAGTAGCTGTCGCTCATCTGTATGCTTTTGAATCCTGAATGAGCCTCGTTCAACCTGTTGTGCTCGTAGTCAATTACTGCAAGGTGAAAGGTTGCATCTGTCGCATAGCGCTTGCTCTCGACTTTGAGCCGCTGCAACATATCCACGGCGTTGCTCTCGTTGCCGGTCTCAAGCAGTGAGAGTGCATAGTATAATGACGCTCTCTGTCGTTCATCTTTTGCAAGACGGTTGAAATCGCAGTCGGCAAACAGAGCGCAGGCTCCCTCGAAATCTCCGTCAAAATAATGCGACTGGGCTATATATGCGTTCAACAGCTCCTTTTGTGAACTATTGGGGTATTCTGACAGGTACTGCATCATCAGTGCCTTACCCTTATGATGGTCGTTCTCGAATGTCGTGAGTGCTCTCTGCAGGTCATATTCCTGTCTTGTCCTCTCGTCAAGTCCGCGTGGATCGATTTTTTCAATGAGTATCAGCGCGCTCTTGTACTCGCCGTCGGAGTGTAGCCGCTGGCATTCTGCGATGGCTTTCTTGCCGTAACCGACCTCTGCGGCTGTCTGTGCAGTGGCTGCAAGGCCTAACGAAGCAAATGCTAATAGAACTAATTTTCTCTTCATTTTGTATATATGGTTTTTTGTTTTTACTCTTTGTGGTTCAGGATGCTTTTCAGTCTCTCGACTCCCTCCCTTATCGAACGCAGACCGAACAGGTTGCTGTCGAGCGTCTCTAGCGCCATCCATTGCAGCTCTTGTACGTCATCAGCAGCGCGAAGGGTGGCTTTGTCTGCTGTCCTGCACTCGAAAAAGAGGTCCATGGTGTGTATCTCCATTCCTGAGTAGCTGTATATGTTGGGTATGCTGAACAGGTATCTGGTGGCTGTCACTTTCAAGCCGGTCTCCTCAAGTACCTCCCGGATAACGCCCTCTTCGGCACTCTCGTGGCAATCACAGAAGCCTCCCGGCAGGTCCAGCGTTCCTTTTGCCGGCTCCTTTGAGCGTGTGGCAACAAGAATATTCCCTTTCCCATCAGTTATTACGGCTACATTTGCCGCTGACGGATTGAGATAATATACGAAACCGCAGTTGCCGCATCGTTTCGATTTGAAATCGTTCTCTGCGAAAGTGTCGCTGCCGCATTTGGGGCAGTGCTTGAAGGTGTCAAGTAGATGCATGAATTCCTGTTCCGTGTAATTTTGGCAAAGGTACTGAATTTTTATCTCTTTCTTCTCTTTTTTGAGCCTGTGTTTAGATAATTTAATTAATATTCGTTATTCTTTAATTACTATGACGCTTTTTGCTCATTTTTCTCTCTGATATTGCCAAAATACAAAATAAAAAGTAGTATCTTTGCAATGATTTATGTAATATGGCCTCTTGCGGTGTTGCGGGTGGCTGTCAAGGTTAAGAAAAGTATAAAATATTAAAACTCAAATATTATGGCAAACAAAGCATTATTGGTAATCCTCGACGGTTGGGGTGTTGGTAATCACGGTAAGGGTGATGTTATTTTTAATACCCCTACTCCATATTGGGATCATTTGGTATCTGTTTTCCCGAACTCACAGCTTCAGGCAAGCGGTGAGAATGTAGGTCTTCCTGCAGGTCAGATGGGTAACAGCGAGGTAGGTCACCTCAATATCGGTGGCGGCCGTGTGGTTTATCAGGATCTTCTCAAGATCAACCGTGCAATTGCAGACGGTTCGATCGCACAGAATCCCCAGTTGGTTGCTGCTGTGGAGTATGCAAAGAACAACGGCAAGAAACTGCATTTCATGGGTCTTACATCTGACGGCGGTGTACACAGCTCATTGGAGCACCTTGAAGCGATGTACAAGTTCGCTGCAGAGCAGGGCGTTGAGAACGCTTATGTACATTGTTTCATGGATGGTCGTGACACGGACCCCAAGAGCGGTGCAGGTTTCATTGAGCAGCTTACAGCAAACGGTCTCAAATTGGCTACAATCGTTGGCCGTTACTATGCTATGGACCGTGACAAGCGTTGGGAGCGTGTGAAGATTGCTTACGACCTTATCGTTAACGGTGAGGGCAAGAAAGCGGCTGATATGGTTGCTGCTGTCAAGGAGTCTTATGAAGAGGGTGTGACTGACGAGTTCATCAAGCCTATCGTGAATACAAACTTCGACGGCCGCATAGGCGAGGGCGATGCTGTCATCTTCTTCAACTACCGCAACGACCGTGCAAAGGAACTTACAGTTGTGCTCACTCAGGAGGATATGCCTGCTGAGGGTATGAACAGAATCCCGGGCCTGCAGTATTACTGTATGACTCCATACGATGCCAAGTTTACAGGTGTCCACATCCTCTTCGACAAGGAGAATGTAGAGAACACTCTTGGCGAGTATATCGCAAAGCAGGGCATGAAGCAGCTCCACATTGCCGAGACCGAGAAGTATGCGCACGTTACATTCTTCTTCAACGGTGGCCGTGAGACTCCATACGATGGCGAGGAGCGTATCCTTGTTCCTTCTCCAAAGGTGGCTACATACGACTTGCAGCCCGAGATGAGCGCCTACGAGGTTAAGGAGAAACTCGTGAATGAGATCAATAGCGAGAAGTTCGACTTCATCGTTGTCAACTTTGCTAACGGTGACATGGTAGGCCATACCGGCGTCTACAGCGCAATTGAGAAGGCTGTGCTTGCGGTTGATGCTTGTCTCAAGGATGTTATCGAGGCTGCGCGTAACCACGGCTATGAGTCAATAATCATTGCCGACCACGGTAATGCCGACAACGCAGTCAATGCTGACGGCTCTCCAAACACAGCACACTCGTTGAACCCTGTTCCATGTGTGTATGTAACAAACAAGGAGAACGCTACAATCGAGAACGGTATCCTTGCCGACGTGGCACCTACAATCCTCAAGATCATGGGTCTCGAGGCACCTGCAGAGATGACAGGTAAGGCTTTGATTTGATTGTAAACAATAAAATAGAAGGTCTCTAAAGTCTCTAAAGTCACAAAGGGCTTTAGAGACCTTTGTTGTTCAATATGGTACAGATTGGTGATACAATAGTCTCATTCGACCTTTTCCAAGAGTTTTTCTTCTGTAACTTCACGCATTGTAAAGGTGCGTGTTGTGTAGAGGGTGATGCCGGTGCACCGGTGCTCATGGACGAGGTGGAGAAACTGGAAGAGGCATATGAGGTCATTGGTGATGAAATGACCCCTGAGGCCCGCACTGTTGTTGAGGAACAGGGCGTTGTCTATAACGACCGTGACGGTGATCTTGTCACTTCAATTGTGAACGGCAAGGATTGCGTCTTTGCCTCACGTGACGAGAACGGCAACTGCATATGTCTCATCGACAAGGCCTATCGTGAAGGCCGCACCGGATGGCGCAAGCCCATCTCGTGCTACCTTTATCCGGTGCGTCTGCGTAAGGTCGGTGACTATGTGGGTGTAAACCTGCATAAGTGGGATGTGTGCAGCAGTGCATTCATAAAGGGACGTCGCAAAGGAGTGAGGGCTTATGAGTTCCTCAAGGAACCTCTTATCGAGCGTTTCGGTAAGGAGTGGTATGATGAACTTCTGGTTGTGGCAGAAGAGATGAAGAAGCAGGGGCTTCTTTAACTGAGTGAAAAGGCAAAAATATAAATATGCTGCAGAAGGTTTGTCTGCGGGTTTTTGATAAAATGATATGATACTTTCAATTGTTTATTTTGTTGTCGGCATTGTGCTTGTGATTCTCGGTGCCGACTGGCTCACAAAGGGCGCATCCGACCTGGCGCGTCGTCTCAAGATGAGCGAGCTTATGATTGGTCTTACAATCGTGGCTTTGGGTACTTCATTGCCTGAGCTTGTGATTAGTGTAGGTGCGGCGCTCAGTGGTAATTCCGGAATCTCTCTTGGCAATGTTCTTGGCAGTAACATCTTCAACGGGATGTTGATTCTTGGTATTGCGGCAGTGATTACACCCATTACATTCAGTGGCAAGATGCTTTCGCGTGAGATACCATTCAACCTGTTGGCATCAATCGTGATTCTGCTTGTGTCGGGCAGTATGCTTGTGGGTGGAGCTCCCGGGGAGTATATCACACGTTACGGTGGTATGCTTCTGCTTTGCTTCTGTGCGGTGTTCGTGCGTTATACTTTCAGCCTTAAAAGTGGCGATGAGGAGGAAACTGCCCAGCAGCCGATGTCTGTGGGTAAAATACTGCTGTTTATTGCCGGCGGTCTTGCTGCACTGATCTTCGGCGGCAAGATGTTTGTCAGCGGTGCATCTGATATCGCACGTGGCTTCGGCCTTTCCGAGGCTCTCATTGGTATCACCATTGTCTCGGCCGGCAGCTCACTGCCCGAGTTGGCTGTGTCTGTGAATGCGGCGCGTAAAGGCAATGTAGGCATTGCGCTCGGTAATGTGCTCGGCAGCAACATCCTGAATGTCTTCTTTATACTTGGCTGCAGTGCTACGATATCTCCGATATCACTTGCCGGATTCAGCCCTGTCGACTACTATGTGCTGTTGGCATCTTCGCTTTTCATATACCTGTTCTGCGCATTCTTCGGCAAGAACAAGATAACCAGAATTGAGGGCTCACTGCTTGTCATGGGTTATGTGGCTTATATTGTGTATCTTATTATGGGAATCTGATTTGCTTTTTTGGACTTAATTCCCTAATTTTACACGAATTTTTGAAATAAGACCGACAAGATGTCCGTAACGATAGTAAAAGTTGAAAACAATAGGCAACTCAAGCGCTTTGTGAAGTTCGGATATGAACTTTACAAGGAGTGCCCGTACTATGTCCCCGAGCTGTTCGAGGATGCGATGAACACGCTCCGCAAAGATCGCAATGCAGCCTTCGAGTTCTGTGATGCCGACTATTTTCTGGCATACAAGGACGGCGTGCTTGCCGGACGTATCGCTGTGCTTGTGAATAAGGTTGCCAACGAGAAGTGGGGACAGAATGCCGCGCGTTTCGGTTGGGTGGATTTCATCGATGACAATGAGGTGGTCGATGCTCTCTTTGCAACGGCAGAGAGGTGGGCGCGCGAGCGTGGTCTCACTGAATTGCAGGGCCCTCTGGGTTTTACCGACCTTGACCGTGAGGGTATGCTCATAGAGGGCTTTGACCGTTTGGGTACAATGGCAACGATATATAATTATCCTTACTATCCCGAGCATATGAATCGTCTGGGATTTGTCAAGGATGCCGATTGGGTAGAGTATCTGCTGAAGGTTCCCAATGAGAGGTGGGCAAAGGCGGAGCGTATATCGGCTATCGTAGAGCGTAAGTTCGGGTTGCGTGTAGTGCATTGCAGCTCACGCTCGGAGTTGGCCAAGCGTTACGGTTCAAAGCTGTTTGAACTCGTTAATGAGTGCTATGCTCCTCTTTACGGCTTTACTCCACTGACAAGGAAACAGATAGACCAGTTCATCAAGATGTATCTTCCTGTTATTGATCTGCGTCTTATCTCTCTTGTGGTGGATGCCGATGACAATCTTGTGGCATTGGGCGTCAGTATATATTCTCTTGCCGATGCATTGCGCAGGGCAAAGGGCAAACTTTTCCCGTTCGGTTGGTGGTATCTGCTGAAGGCTCTTTTCATCAAGCATCCCAAACGTCTTGACTTCCTGTTGGTGGCAGTCAAACCCGAGTATCAGAGCAAAGGGGCTTTTGCCATGGTGTTCAATGACCTGCTCGGCAACTATCTGCAGATGGACCTTGTGGATGTCGAGAGTAATCCGGAACTTGAGACAAATACCAAGGTACAGAGCCAGTGGAATGATTTCGAGAAGGAGCAGCATAAGCGTCGCCGTGCTTTCAAAAAGGAGTTGTGCTGCTGACGGGCTGCCCGTCAGCGGTTGGATAACAGAAAATATTTTGACAGATGACCGAGGATACAAATTTGGAATTTAATGAGAATGTGCCTGTGGCGGCCGATTATACCGATGATTCGATACGCCATTTGAGTGACGTGGAACATATTCGTCTGCGTCCCGGTATGTATATCGGAAAGTTGGGCGACGGCTCGCAGAGCGACGA
>JAEIGA010011635.1_pt1 | contig 13357 bp, 18 predicted proteins | sample 9270691 | NCBI WGS metagenome assembly JAEIGA01 (sample SAMN17057246, study PRJNA624740) | gut metagenome | biome: biome; isolation source: fecal sample | host: Bos grunniens | place: China: Xizang | collected 2019
GTACTCAGAGGGGTGTGACACGTGTGTCATATTTCCCCCGCGCTCCATCGACTACGACGTCTATGTCAGATCATTATCAATCGACAGATCTGTCAGCGTGAAACATTCTGTTATGGCCGTGAAACATTGTTGCATACAAAAAGAGCCCTACCGGAGTAGAGCCCTCTTTGTTTAATATTATCTTACATATAGATGAAGTGTTTCCGAAGTAAGATTTGCAGTTGTATTTGTGATCGTTACAACGCCAGCGCCATTGATACCAGACTCAAAGCATGTCTGATCGTTAAGTCTATAACTTGAGTTTGATATATTATTAGTATATGTTGAGTTATTAACAAATATTCCGATAGTGCTGCTGCATGTATAAACCGAGTTACCTCTTACCAAATAAGAGTTTGCTTTTTCGTCAGCTGTGAGCTGGTCGAAGTAGGGCTTTAATTCGACTAACAGTGTTCCGAATGATACATTTGTCTGTGTAGTTGAATAGATAAGGCGAGAGCCTGTGCCATTTGACAGTTCATCGATAGCGCCCTGAACATCCGTAGAAGTAAGACCCGAGAGTGTGTTATCATAATCGATCATTGAAGCGTCATAATCAGATGAAGCTGGCGTTACTGCTCCAGTTCTACTATTGAAGGAAGTAACACCGGGATCGATTGCAGCACTTGACGTGATAAGAGTAACAAGTGTTCCGTTGAGCACGGCGAGAACCTCAGCTCCGATAACATAAGCGCCGGTAAGCGGAGCAGTTCCATCTGATAAGTGAACAGTAACAGAAGTTCCGTCTACGGTCATTGTATCGCCGGTTGTCCATGCTCCCGTGGCTGTAAATCTGAAAGTGTCAGCGTCCTGATTTGCTCTTACGATTGCATGTACTGTACCGGTGACAACTTCTGAAGCAGTTCCGACAGTCTTTTCTTTATTTGCAAACATAGCTGCGTCGATTGTCTGGAAGTTGGGATTAAACTGTATTGGGGGATTGACAAGGTCAGTACCCTCTACAAGATTAAGGTTGTAATTGGATGTATTCTGCATTGTTTAATATCTCCTTTCTTATACGATTATACTATTTCCATGCAGTACAAGGTCGGTGTATGTCATATTGTAAGCTGCAAGCTCTGTGTATGTCTTGTTACGGCTTGCAAGGTCGGCATAGTCGATACCATCATTAACGTGAAGCATTGAAAGATAATCGAACATATCCTGGATCGATACATATTCGCCGGTGAAGAAGTTAAGTACTTTAATCTGAGCGAGAAACTGAGCCATCTGTCCGAGAAGGTAGTCATTGTTTGCTGCAATAGCTGCGTCTGTTCTCAAATTTACTCCGGCTATCTGTCCATCAATATAGGATTTTAGCTGATTTATCTTAAAATTGACTGTGATAACAAGATTGTCAAATTCACCGGCAAGGTCGATAAACTGCTGATTGAGTCCATCAAAATCTTCCTCAACTTGTCTTATATCTTCCTCAACGTCAAATTTAAGCTGCTCAAATTCTGCTATAACGTCTCCGAGATGCTCGTCGATATACTTAACAGCTTCTTCATATACTTGGGCAGCAATATCTTCGGTTATGTCATCGACGCGCTTGTCAAGCTCTTTAAGTTTTGCAATACACCAGTCAAGGTTTAACTCGTGCATGTCTGTATATGGGTATTCATTGAACACGGTTTTTGATCTCCTTTCTATAATTTTAGTAGATCATAAGACAAAACTCTTCGCAAAAGATATCAGCAATCTGTTCGTAAAGATTAAAGCGCGCAATATCAAGCTCACTTTTAAGCATTTCCTGTGATGTTGTTACGCCTATATTTCCGTATAAGTGTCCCTCGTGGCTTATCACTTCGCCGTGTGTTATCGTGCTCGAATCGGATCCGGCAACGTTAACAACCATTGAATCGGTATTCTGTGCCTTCGGCTGGTATCCGGTAGAATCGTACGCGCTTACGCTTTCGGTCGCGGTTACGGTAGTCTGTGCCGGTGTCGTTGATCCTGTTGTTGAGTCCTGCCCTGAGTGTGTGTCTGAATAGATCTCATGCCTGTCGTAGTTATTGAGGGGCTCATATTCTACGGCCAGAGCTGCAACCCACTTTTCAAAAGTGCGGTAGTGCTTTTTGCTCCAAACATCACAAAGAGACTTTACAAAGGCAAGCGATGGATATAAAAGTTCAAATTCTCCGCACCTTAAAAGAATTGTAGATATCGCAAGATTTTTGTCTATCCCATCCGGGAACGAAAGAAGATCAAGCGCCGTATTATCATAATTATACAGTCCTATCAATGTCAGTTTGCTCTGCATTGTTTACAATCTCCTTTCTATAATTTAATGTAGCGGAAATATTAAGCCCGAAAAGCTCGTTGGCTTCTTTCGCGCTACTGTTAAAAGTATCAAGCCATATTGTTGAGCGGCTAACTGCGTCGTTTGATCTCATGTTTGCTTCATCTACTATCATTCTTTCTTTTTTTGCTTCCGGTAATGTCGGTATTCCGATCTCATTATCGAAGTTATTAAGAATAGTTTGAAAGTCGCGGAGCTGGTCAGATGTGAGATATTTATCTTTTAAGTTGCCCCGATCCCAAAACTGCCATGGTTCTGTTTTATCATTTGGATCGTTTGCAAGCTTCTGATCGAAGATAACGGCGGGCTGTCCTTCGTTTATCTTGTCAAGCATTTTCTTAAGTGCTTCGCCGGCTGCTTTATTCTTAGCGCCCAACATAAAAGCGTATTTATTGTTGATAAGTGAAATGTTGACAGCATTGTCAAGAAGGGCGAGCTTCTCAGCATAATAAGAGATAATATCCCAAACACCCATATAATCGGGAGTTAGTTTTACTATAGCGCACTCTTCCCCGATTTTAAGATCAAGCGAATTTTTGAGAGCGGGATTCGCTATAATTGCGTTTGTTGGTCTGTACCAAAAATCAAAGCCGTTAAGTGAAGCCCATGAAAAGACAGTCCCAAGATCTTCTGCTTTAAAGATAGCAGCATATCCCATCTTAAACATTATAAAATAGAACAAATCTCTTATTGAGCCTTTCCAGTCGTCCGGAAGATTGAAATTGATAACAGAGCACGCGCGCTGAAATAGTGCACGCTCCCAAAATATAAAAGCCTTGTTATTATATGGCTTTATACAGGACGGAGTATATCCGCCCTGTATAAGATTAAGTTGTTCATAATTGAGGGGTATATAGTTCCTCATATATTAACTCCTATTAATCTGCCATGATGAAAACAACCATATTTTCGGTCTGATCGATGATGGCGTTCTTCGCGAATGTTAACCAGTTGTTTCTATAACCCTTACGAGCTTCAAGAGGGCTTGTAAGAGCCTTCTCAAGCTGGAAGTCTGTCATCATTGAATCTTCGTCAGCAAGTACACCGACAACATAATCAATTGTCTGTGTTCCGGTTGCGTGCTGTGTTCCGTCAGCGTCAAGATAAGCGGAATTGAATACCACCTTAGGTCTGTCGGTATCAGAATCGTTAGTCTGCCAGTACTCAACGCGCTCAAACTGCTTATCGATATCAAGATAGCCGGGACCAAAGATCTCAGGCATTACAATAGCTTCTGCCATTCTGAGCAGCGGGTTATAGAGATAAAGTCTCTGTCTATCCTTCGGAGTATGTCTGAGAATATGATAATTTACACCGCTAACTGTTACCTGAAGGGGATCATGGAAAGCGGTCGAACGCTCTTCGAATCTGTCGGAAGTTTCTTTAATCTTTGCAACTGCAAACTCAAGAAACTCTTTAAGATAAGTACTTCTGAGCTGTGCACTTGTGTAAGTTGTACTAAAGAAGGTATTAAACTCGGTTGTGAGGTTGATAACCGCGCTGGGTACGATTGAGTTTGTATAGAGATAATTACGGGTAGCGATTGCAGAAAGCATTGTCATCCTGTTCCATGCTTCTTTTTGAGACTCAATATCGTTTCCATGCTCTACGAGGATACCTTCGATGAAAGCGTTAAAGCTCTCAACATCACGGAAAGCCTGTTCGAGCTTATCTTCATACATTGTTATGCAATCCTGCCATGTGGTCGATCCGGCAAAATTAACCTCAAGGGGCATAGCCGGGTGCTGTTCATACTGCGACTTTGTAGAAGCTCCGCCATTGTCTCCGCTGGTGTAACCGTCTGCAAAGTTGGTGTTCTGATCGGTGTTAAAATATCCTGACTCCAAAGCGTCCTGAGCATAATAAGAGATCTTTCTAAGTCTGTGAGAATATACTCCGGTATTGATAGCGTTAAGTGTTCTTAATCTTGCGTTGTAAGGTCTTACAGCTGCGAATGTACGACCAAGCACAAGGCTAAGCGCGTTCATTGTGTTTTCTTTACCGGTTGCGAGTACAGTCTCTCCGGCACTTACAAAAGTAGACGCGTCAATAGCTGCCTGGGTTGCCTGTCCGGTTGCCTGTCGAACGAGCTCGTTCATAATGGCGCAACCGTCAAGGGTGGTAAGTGTTCTTGCCATGTTTTTACTCCTTTCTACATAAAGCCCCGGACAATGTTTTCAATTGTCTCCTGGGGGTTGGGGACATTCCCCGAAACGTCTGTTGATTGGTTTTTCTTTTGCAAATCAGAAAGCTGTTTCTCGAGCTCCGCAATCCTCTTTTGATCTTCGGTACTCTCCGCCGGCTGTCCGGTCGCTTTCGCCGGTGTCTCGGGCTCATCAAGTACGGGTGAATCAGTTTCGGGCTGCGGTTGAGTCTCTACTTCTGTTTGCTGTGGTGTGGTTTCCGGCACATCAATAGCCATGAGATCTTTTATCTCCTGGTATTTGAAGCCGGCTTTTGCAAGTGATACTACGTCCATAATGTTTAGTTTTGCCATAAGTTAACTCCTTTCCGGAAAGGGGTTAGCCGTTGGCTGCTGACTAAGCAAGCGCCCGGGAACGCTCCCCGGTGTCGTGCGCGTATCGTCTAACCACTTTCAATATAATTATAGGTAAAAAATCTATCAATTGTCAATGTTAACAAACAGTTTTTTGTGTGTTCATATTCTGTTAATAATTGTAAGTTATACTTGACTTGTTCGATAAGAACAGAAAACAAAAGAAAGAGGTAAGGAAAATGGGAAAAGGAACAGACTTAGCGCGACAGATCGTAGACATGAGCAGAGAGTATAACAGACACATCGAGTCTTTATACAAAGAGATTGACTGTCTCAGGGACGAGATCAAATACCAGAAGGACAGAGCAGAGAATCAGAAAGACTACTATAATAAGCATGCAGAGAAGCTCGAAAAAGTACTCGAAGCGGTGACAGATATAATATGTCACAATATCAATACCACCAGAGCTGGAAATCATTATATAAATCTATGGGACGATTACGAGGAATTCAGAAAACTTATAGACATTCTTGGTATCAAATTAGACGTATCAAAAACAGAAAGCGAGGAAAAGGAAAATGAAAATTAAAATTAAACTGCTTACCGGTCAGACAGTCCGCTTCATCGGCGGGATTGATTATCACTTTGAGAGAGATCTTCTTGTTATCGAAGTAGGAAGCTACCAGTATCAATATCAGTTTAAAGATATGAAATACTTTTATATCGGAACAAAGCACGAGGGCTTATAATATGAAAAGACCATACTTCACAGATCCTATAAAAGATACTTGTATAGCCAGGAACGGAGCACGCTGTAAAGACTGTGTGTATTATGGTAAGGCATGCGACAATTGGAAGAGGGCACACAGGGGAAGAAAACCATCTTCTTATGATGGGGTTAAAAATGATATAATGGGGAAGTATCCGGGACTTTCCCAGTTATATGATAAGAACGCAAACATAACGCAAAAAGAAAAGGAGATCAAAAACTATGGCATTAAAGAAAAAAGAAGAAACCACGAAAGAGATCGTCAATCATGAGATCAAAGTAACAAGAGTCAAGGAGCTGGACAACGTCATCATGTTCGATATGGTGGTTAATGATGTATCACTATACGGATGTTCATACAAGGTACTTACAAACCACGAAACAAAAGAAGAGTTTGGAAAGGTTGGCTTTCCTTCTAAGAAGTCGGGCGAAACCTGGTACAATCAAGCATACGTTAAACTGTCAGCCTCCGACATGGAAAATATCGAAAAACAGTTAGAAAACATGAGATAACAAACGATCCCGGAGCGAGGGCGGCACTTATAAGCCGCCCTTTATTTATAGAAAGGCGAAAATATGTTAGATAATAAATCACTAAGCATTGAATATCACGCTAATAATGGTTATTGGGGAACGATAAGGGGGAGAGTTGTCCGGATATTTTCATCAGTTACAGATACTTGTATCTTCAGCATAAGAACAGACGCCAACTACGACTTGTATAGTCTGCGTAACCTGGTCAACGACTTTCCCGAGATATTACTCGACATAGAAAGGAGATTCAAGAAATGAAACCATACAATACCGACATAAGACAAGGGGAGTCAATAGAGCACTACTATACAAGACTCGCAAAAGTTGCCGATCAAAGGCTTATCAGACTCGAAAAGTTATCAGGGGAACAATATTTCTCGGGTGTAGAACAATTTGCTTACGCGAAAGCACAAAAAGCGCTTAACGTATGGGGCGGTAAGAGATTCAATACCAAAATGCCGGAAGCTGTATCTTTAAGAAATGAAAAGATAGCCGACATGATAAGGTTTATCCAGTCACCGACAAGCACAAAAAGCGGTATAACTTCCGTATATGAAAAGAGAGCAAACACATTAAAACAAAGATATGGACTTGATGTTGACTGGAAAGACTTAGGTACACTTATGGAAGCCTTCAGAGATGACGCAGCTGCCGGTAGTCCAACTCAGATGAAAGCTATCGGTATCATAAACGGCATTAAAAAAGACGGTATCGAAGAAACACTCAAAAAGAATAAGAATGTAGATGATCCTATTATAATGCACGTTGTCGACAGTTACTTAAGGAATAAAGAAGGTAGGCACACAAAGACGCTTCGTGCGCTTGATATCGATATGAAAGGAAAAGAGCACAGCCAAATTTTAAAAGAGCTGCAAGCTTTGGGATATTAAATCATGTATACCCGGGAATATACACGACTGCAAAAGAAACTTCAAAGAGAGATACCCTATAAAATGCAATATTGGACAGAGTTCGACTTCTCGAAGCTGTCTGATCTGATACCGGTTAAGACACGGGGCGGACACAAGAACGTAACTTACAACGATATTATTATCATGTTTGACACCGAAACGAGCAAAAAGCCGCTTAATAAAGAGGATAACCACATAGTGGCATGGAGTATCTGCTTTCGTGCTTTTCATGTAAATATTGCCACGTTATACGGCGCTGATCCTTGGGAGCTCTGCGACATGTTTAAAGAGCTCCGAAAGAATTTAGCCGGTCACGATATCTATATTTACGCACATAATCTCGCTTACGACTGGATCTTCGTTAGAAAATTTTTGATTGAGCGCTTCGGAGAGCCAGCAAGCCAGCTTAACACTAAATCATATAACCCGCTTTTTATTAAGTTCGAGAACGGTCTTATATTCAAAGATAGTCTTATTCTTGCGTCGCGTTCTCTTATGCGCTGGGCGAAAGATCTAAACGTAGAACATCAGAAAGCGATGGGAAATTGGGATTATTCACGTTATAGAAATCAGTCTGAGATATTCGAGCTTACTGAGGAAGAGCTTCTCTATATTGAAAACGACGTGCGCGCCGGTGTAGAGTGTCTTGACGCGACTTGCCAGCTCTTAAAGAAGAACATAAGCACGATACCTTATACTTCTACCGGAATTATGAGAGATATAGCAAGGAATATCGGAAAGAAAAACCACGCGCATGAGTTTTATGAAAAAGTAGCTCCTGAGGTTGATCTTCAAAAGATACTTGAGATCGTGTTTCATGGCGGATATACACACGCTAACAGATATTGTACGGTGTCGGGTGTCAATCATGGGATATATAATGCTACATGTTATGACTTTTCCAGCTCTTACCCTTTTGTATGTTGGCCTACAAGTTCCCGATGGAGAAATTTTGGCTTCTTGATAGGCCTATTGATGAGAAATATGTTTTCAAAAATATGGAAAACTACGCGTTTATCATGCACGTTATTTTCCGTAACATACGTTTAAAAGATCCGCGCTTTCCTATGCCGTGCTTATCCATGTACAAAGCAAGCTGCATATTAAACGGTATAGCCGATAATGGGCGCTGCTTGGAAGCTTCCCTCTATGAGTGCTATATAAATGAGATAGACTTAAAACTCATATATGACTATTATACATGGGATCAGATCATAATAGATGATGTATATGTTGCATGTAAAGATTATCTACCGAGATGGTTTTCTGACATTATATATAATGAGTATAAAGCAAAGTGTGAGCTCAAGGGCGATCCGGTGCTCTATGCACTGCAAAAGGGAAAATTCAACAGTCTGTACGGCATGAGCGTACAAAAGCCTGTACCGATTGACATTAAAGAAGATTATAAGACAGGCGAATATGAGCCCGACATGGACTATCTGAAAAACTACGAGCACAACTACGAAAAGCATGTTAAAAGCCGGAACAGCTTCCTTCCTTATCAGTGGGGGGTATGGGTTACGGCCTACGCTCAATCTAATCTTTTCACTCTCGGTGAGTGCGTAGATTATAAAAACGGTGGTATATGGCTTTATTCTGATACAGATAGCTGCTATGCTACAAAGTTCGATGAAAGAAAGCTCAAAATATATAATGAGGATTGTGAGAAACGACTCCGCGATCATGGATATGATCCTGTTACAGTAAAAGGAAAAACTTACAAGCTTGGTGTTGCTGAGTTCGACGGCGAATACATGCAATTTAAGACACTGCACTCAAAATGTTATTGTGATAGGCCATTAACCGCTTACGGCGACAATTTTGTTATGGGCGGCGATCTACAAATAACAGTTGCCGGTGTTCCGAAAAAAGGCGCGGAGTGCTTAAAAAATAATATTGAAAACTTCAGGCCATTCTTTACTTTTGACGGAATTACAACAAAGAAACTCGGACATACACATATTATAGTTGACAAGATATACACGGACAGAGCAGGTAACGTGACAGGCGATTCTATCAATTTAAAGCCTTGTGATTATGTTATGACAGGGCTTGACCGTGGTAACATCCTCTACACCGACTATATGGAAGTAGAGCAACAAGTCGCCGACTGGGTAGACGATCAGCTTTCATTTTTTAACGATGAAGTTATGGCTATGTTTTAGAAAGTGAGGATATATGAAAAAGAAAATATATGAATTAATTAAAGAAGAAATAGACGATCAATACAGATGGTTGATGGACACCAAACACACATTATATGATATCGATATTGCTTTTTCAGCTATAAAATATATTATAAAAAAGTATATTGAATTTTCCGAAGAGCCTTGTGAGGATTGTATCAGCAGACAGGCGGTACTTGATATAAACGAAAGCCATCACGGACAGATGCCTAATCATATCAATTATCAAATATGGCAAGAGATAAAAGATTTACCACCCGTCATACCAAAGCCAAAGACAGATGTACTTGACAAGATAAGAGCCGAGATACAAGAAGTATATTATGATAGACCACGCACTTATAATCATTCACAAAGAACGGAATTGTTTTGCGAAGTAATGAAGATTATCGACAAGTACAAGGCAGAAAGCGAGGAATTATGAAGGATATAATTAATCAGCCATTAACAGATAAGTATTATTCTATAAAATCAGATATGGAATTATATCAAAATTATTGGTGTTTTGTAGTGGTTGGCGGACGTAATACCGGTAAAACATACGGCGCTCTTAAATATATGTATGAGAACAAACAGAAATTTATCTTTATAAAAAGAACAAACGACGAAGTGAAGCTCATATGCTCTAAGGGTGCAAAATCGGGAATGAAAGCAGATATTTCGCCGTTTAAATCAATCAACCGGGATCTTAATACAAATATACAAGCGTTCCCGATCGATACCGGTTTAGGTGGTTTTTATCCGGTAGACGATGATAATAACATAGCCGGTGATTGTATCGGTTACATATTATCACTCAATGCCGGCGATAAGTATAAAGGCTCTGACTTCTCCGACTGCGAAGCTCTCATTTTTGATGAATTTATCCCGCAGCCGTGGGTAAGGTGCGGACGAAAAGAGGGCGACCAGCTTCTTGATATTTATAAGACCGTGGCCAGAGATCGAACGCTACGCGACCGTCCGGAGCTTAAATTAATATGCTTAGCGAATGCGGTCAATATTTATAATCCGACTTGCGCTATACTTGATATAGTTGACGATATCGCACACATGGCAGCAGTATCCGATAAGAATCAATCGACAATCATGATAGATACAGATAGGAAGATTTTTGTACGATTGCTTCCGGTATCGCCTGAGATGATGACAAACGAACAAACCACAGGCTTTTATCAGGCCATGCACGATACACAGTGGGGCTCTATGGCTTGGGATAATTCTTTTAGTTATAACGATCTGTCTTGTATCGGTAAAGTTGCATTAAAGGGTTATAAGCCATATCTTAAACTTACATATAAGAAAAACAAATATTTTATCTATGTAAATGAAGAGGGCTCTTTTTATATGTGTAACTCTCGGACGCTTGCAAACATCCCCGAATATAATCTTAATATTGAGCGCGATATAAGACGCTTTTACTTCTATGAGTGCGTTGACCTGATAGAAGCAACGACAGAAGGCCGTATGATGTTTAAAAATTATACTATGTATGATCTGATTTTTAACTATAAGTTGCGCTTCAAATTTTCTTAATATATAATTAAGGAAGAAAGGGGGTTCACACATGAACGACATAATAACTTTAATATCAACAGTCGGCTTCCCCATCACTGCTTGTATTGGAATGGGCTGGTTCGTAAAATGGCAGACCGAAAACAATAATAAAACCATGACGGATCTCAGGAGAGAACAGGCCGAACAGAATACAACCATGTTAAAGGCTATCAATAACAATACTAAAGCACTTCAGGAGCTTATTGATAAGTTAGATTTATGTAAGGCGGTAAATGATGATTGATTATCTTTTCGACTTCTGTCTCGTTACATTGTTAATTATGTTCATATTGTGCCAGCTTTTCACGATATGGGCTATAATAGAAGATATCAAACAAAGCAAAGAACAAGAAAGGAGTAACAAAGATGGCTCTATATGTAGACATAGCAGAAAATGAAGCGGTCAGGCTTTATTCTCTTAAAGCTGACGGAGAAAAGACTTTCCGCTATCAGAAAAGGGCTCTTAATTTTAAGGTTAAAGAGTTCGCGTGCAAAGATGGATCTGATGAAATAAAAATAGATAGCAAGCTCGTTATCATGTTACAGCAGATCCGGGACAACTTCAAAAAGCCTGTTATCATAAACAGTGCTTACAGAAACGCAGCTTATAATAAGAAAATAGGCGGCGCTTCACGTTCTCAGCATATTTACGGAAAAGCAGCCGATATCACGATCGAAGACTTAAACCCACTTTCAATCGCTCAGTATGCAGAGAAAAACTGTAAATATCTAAAGGGTATCGGCCTTTATACTTGGGGCTGTCATCTTGACACACGATCGACAAAATACTACTGGGATCAGAGAAGCGGTGTCGAAGTTCCTGTTAATTCATTCTATGCCGGAACAAAGCCCGCCTTAGCAGTTCCTATTTTAAAAAGGGGAGATAAGGGGACTCAGGTTAGACTTTTACAAGATGATCTTAACTATATCGGTCTTGTTGTAAATACAGATGCAATATACGGAATACAGACAGAACAGGCAATAAAGAGCTTCCAGCGTTCCGAAAAGAATATTGCAGTAGATGGTATTTACGGATATGAAACCCGAGGAAGGCTTAAAACGAGGATAGATTCAATATGACCATTAAATACTGGACAGACTTCTCAAAAAAGAAAAACAGTACCAAACAGCCGACAGGCGGGACACAGGCAACCGTACGGCTTAAAGAGCCGTGCGGGATTGCGTCGCCTTCTTTTATATGCGCTGGTGTTCCGGATACTGTTAAATATATAGAAGCTTTCGGCCGTTATTACTTCGTTTCTGAGGTTACGCACGACGGTACGGAAATTATTATAGACTGTGTTTCTGATCCGATGGCGACGTTTAAGAGCGTAATAGGCTCTACAAGCGCCATGATAGACAGAAGCGCGAGTGCTTCCAATACATGGCTTGCAGACGCGGAAGTGTTACCAACTGAACAGATTGTACAAAGTGTATTTTCGGCAGCAAATTTAAGCAATCGAAATACAGATTATAGTACTTTTGTTGTCCGTGTGACAGGAAAAAACGGCGCAAAAAACTATATACTAAATGAAACCGATATAAAAAACGCTTTTGATACATGGTTTGATTTCAATAACCTTAGTTGGTCAAGTGTAGAAAATAGTCTCGAGTCATTATTCGCTGCAATGGCTCAACCTGCTCAATATATACAGTCGATTAAATGGTTTCCGTTTAACGTTGCATCTTTATCAGCTGAACATGTTTATTATGGTTTCATTGATGGTGGCTCACATAATAGAGCGGGTGACGTGTATGTTTCAACATGTACCGTATCAGTCCCGGCACGATATTATAATGATGTACGCGACTATGATAACAGATTCACTAAAGCTTCTATATTATTACCCGGATATGGATCTATGCAGCTTGATGCAAAATATCTCGAAACAACTTTAACCGTAAGATATTCAACTGATGTTGACACTGGTTCATGCGAGATTGATTTATTATCAGATGGCGCTGTAATATTTACTGCACAAGTAAATATCTCCTGTGATGTACCATTTGGCGGTGTTGCCGGAGGTGGTTCGACTATGTTCGGCGGTCTTGCCCAGATCATCGGATCTCTTTCAATAACACCACTTCACACATTAAAAAACGCAGTGTCAGGTCTTGAAAGTGCTTTATCCGGTTCGATCAATCCGCCACAGAGTAACACGGGCGCGAATGGTAATAGAATGCAATGGCAAACCTATAGTCAGGTTATTTGTACTATAACAAGACTCGGATCTTCCGGCAAGGCTTCCGCCGTAATAGGTCAACCACTTAGGGAATACCGACAAATTTCTACATTATCCGGATACATTTTATGTAATGGCGCTTCTATTGATATATCCGGTTTCGAGTCTGATCGCGAAACTATAAACGAATATTTAAACGGAGGTTTCTATTATGAATAATTGACAGATATAAAAAGACGATGATATTATAATTATGATTAAAACTTCATTTTGAATTTTTCCATACCTCATCCAAACAAAGAGGGCTCTACTCCGGTAGGGCTCTTTTTGTATGCAACAATGTTTCACGGCCATAACAGAATGTTTCACGCTGACAGA
>JAEIGA010011636.1_pt1 | contig 13357 bp, 11 predicted proteins | sample 9270691 | NCBI WGS metagenome assembly JAEIGA01 (sample SAMN17057246, study PRJNA624740) | gut metagenome | biome: biome; isolation source: fecal sample | host: Bos grunniens | place: China: Xizang | collected 2019
CTAAAGGAATGGCCAGCGGATCATTCGGACCTACAACAGCAGGCCGTATGGACAGCTATGTTGATTTGTTCCAGGAGAACGGAGGCAGCATGATCATGATTGCCAAAGGTAACAGAAGCAAGGAGGTTACTGATGCTTGCCACAAGCATGGCGGATTCTATCTTGGCAGTATTGGTGGCCCTGCAGCTATTCTTGCAAAGGAGAATATCAAGAGCGTTGAGTGCGTTGAGTATCCTGAGCTTGGAATGGAGGCTATCTGGAAAATTGAGGTTGAGAACTTCCCTGCATTCATTCTTGTGGATGACAAGGGAAATGACTTCTTCTCCCAGATCAGACCAATTTGCTGTAAAGACTGATTTCAGGTAGTATACCTATAAGATATACGGGGATTGTTGTTATGGCAGCAATCCCCGTTTTTTTTGGAGTGCAAGTGTAAAAATATTCATCTTTTTTTGCTGGAGTGATGAAAAACGGGATGGTACATCAGGTTGAAAAAAAGTTTATTTTTTTTGTTGCCTTATAAAAAATGCGTATCTTTGGCGCTGATTTTAACTTAAAATAACTGTCACTAGATGGATAGGAAACGTGCCCAGAAGGCCTTGAAACGCAGTTTTTTAGCGTTTTTAGTGTCTGTGTGGCCGCTTTTTGCGGTTGCTCAGAGCGGGTTTGGTACAGTTTCTGCCCTTATAAATATGGGGTTTGAAAATGTAAGGTGGGCAGAAGATGAGAAGGAGAGGGTGTACGTTATTGAGAACACGGCATACAGGCAGGAGGGGGATGCAATAAGGCTTGCATTGGATGAGATCCAGAAGCATGGATTGCCAAGAGAAGGGATGGACTGCAGGCTTATTGTCCTGGATAACAATGTGCCTATGATCTCGTTGTGTTGTAGGGTTGAGAAAGGGAAAGAGATAGCAAGCAAAGATTGGATTATAAGTTATGATCTGGATGGCAGTTGGGAATTGGCGAAGAGGGGTAGAGTATATAACAGTTCTTTGTACAAGGTTGATCTTTTGGTATATCCTGAGTTCAGTTTCAGAAACAGCCGTTTGTCTGTGCCTTATCAGGTAAGGCTGAATCTGAACCCTACGCTTCAGGTGTCATTGTGGAAAGGTGGAAAAATCAATGCCCAGCTGGTAATACCGGTTGTGAATGATTACGGATACAAGTATGATGATGTAAGGCCAGGTTTCCTTACAGTATCCCAGACGGTGAGGCTTCCGTACAATGTGTTTGTAACGGGAACTGCCGGTTTCTTCAACAACAACAGGGCCGGAGTTGATTTGAGTGCCGAGTGGCATCCTAAAGGACAGAAGTTCTGGTTTGACGGTAGAGTGAGCTATACAGTATGGGGAGAATGGGGCAAATGGGATTATGTAGACGGAAAGATGAAGAACATGAGCCCGTTCAAATTCGGTTACAGCAAGGATGAGGACCAGATTACCGGGCAGTTGGGTGTCAATTATTATTGGAGCAGATATAACACGCAGTTTGCATTCAGGGGGGAGTCTTTCCTTGGAAGGGATTGCGGTTACAGATTTGATATGATAAAGCATTTCAAATACTGCTCAATAGGATTTTACGGAACATATATCCCGTCAGACTGGTGGAACAGCGGAGTAAATGCGGGATTCAGGTTCCAGATAACCCTCCCTCCACACAAATACAGGAGGAACGGATATATACCAAGAGTAATGCCTTCGAGGAATTGGGGCTTCTCCTACAACGCAGCGGGAGCCTTTGTGTACGGACAGAGATTCAGGGCAAATATTGATGACAATATTAGCAACAACATAAAATATAACCCGGAGTATATTAAATACGAAATACAAAATTTTTAACAATATTAATTTAATTTAAGATGCAAATGAAAAAATCATTTTTCGGTTTCAGTGCAAAAATTGCAATGGCCGTTTTAGCAGTTTGCTCTTTTGTGTTGACAAGCTGTTATGAGAAAGCCCCAGTTCCAGCTGGCGGCTTTACTGATCCTTCTACTTATGAGGTAGTTGGAGAGGTTTTTAGTTTGGATGAGCAGGGGCAGATGGTTCTTTTGACTGGTAAAAATGTAAGAGTTACAGTTGATGGTATGAGTGCAGATATGAATGATGCCACATACAGTTTTAAATTGAGTGGCTATAAGTCTTCTGTTTCAGTTACTGCAGTTGCTGATGGCTATCTTGCTGCAAGCAGAACATTAGAGATTGAGGAGGTTTTGCCTTATGGTATGACAAGCATAACAAATTGTGATTTTGTTTTGAAGCCAGTTCCTCAGGAGCCTATAGTACCGGAGCCAGAGAGACCAGCTACCATTACTGTAGATCCTACTTTCTTGAATTTTGCTGCAAACAGCACAGAGCCTCAGTCTGTAACAATGACTTTGCATAACGCAACTGAGGAGGGCGAGTGGTATATCGCTACCAATACAGACTGGTTTACCTTTAAAATTGAGGGTAACATTCTTACCGTTACTCCTAAAGCTGTAAACAGCAGTGTTGAATCAAGATACGCTGTTGTAACAGTTAAACACACTGCAGTAAGTGAGGAGTACCATCCATCTGTTATCATTACCCAGTACGGTGCAGAGCCAGGTGAGGATCCTCAGCCAGATCCAGAGGCTACAATCACTGTAGATCCTACTTCTTTAACCTTTGCTGCTGCCAGCACAGAGGCTCAGACTGTAACTATGACTTTGAACAATGCTACTGAGGGTACTTGGAGTGTAGATGTAAACGGTGAGTGGTTCACTTGTACTGTTGAGGGAGATATTCTTACTGTAGCTCCTAAATCTGCCAACACAGCTGAGGCTGCAAGATTGGGTTCAATCACAGTTAAGAATGACAAAGTTGCTAGTGACAAATACAGAACAGTTGTTGTTTGTCAGGAGGCTGCAGAAACTGACGAGCCAGGTACTGATCCAGAGCCAGAGCTTCCAACATTCGTTCTTGGAACTCCTGTTAAGGATGCAGTTCTTTCAATTGAGCAGGTAAGAGCCATTTATAACCTTCCAGCAACTTCATCCAAAGGTGAGGAGGGTCTTGTAGAGGTATTTGCCCACTATGCTTTGGACAGCGACCTTCACGCTAACCTTCACGTTAATTTTGGTGGTCACAATGTTGTACACGCTAATGGTGTAACAAGCGAGCCTTACTTTGTAGAGGATTCTCTATATGTAGGTTATATCCTAAATGCAGAGGGTGTTGCTGAGGATAATATGAAAGAGTTGAAGAATGCTATCAGCTATTTGGAGCAGATCAACACTATCTGTGTGGGTACTGAGTACAGTGCATACAAGAACAGCTTCGTTAAAATTTCAACAATCATTAACAGAAACGCTGATGCAACTCTTGCAGGTTACTGTGTATGTAGAGACTTTACTCTATGGTCAATTCCTGTAACATTTGGTGATGAGACATACACTACATATGTTCTAGTTTCAAATGCTACACACATTACTCCTATCACAGTAGATATTCATGATAATCATGATAACCACATTAACCATGACAATCATGGCAACCAGGGTAATCATGACAATCATGACAACCATAACAATCACCACAACAACCACGGTAACCACGGCGGTGCAACTGCTTGGGGCGGTGGAGCAGGTGATGCTGAGTAATTTGAAATTTTGATCTGAATTAAATTAATTTGAGGAGACAGCAATGCTCAATTTAAAAAAGATATTCCTTTCAGGGATGCTCATTTGTATGAGCATTGCATTGTCTGCTCAAATGACACATGGAACAACCGGTTTGTTGAATGCTCCCTCTGCAGAGATGCAGGATGTAGGTACCGTGATGTTGGGAGGCAATTACCTGAATAAGGAACTGACACCCAATAAATGGACTTACGGAACATACAACTACTTTTTGAATGCTACAGTCTTTCCGTTCCTTGAGATTGGCTATACAGCTACAATGTTCAAGGCAAAGTCTATAGGTATAGGCTGGTTTACGGATCCTGAAAAGTTCTGTAATCAGGACAGATACTTCTCAGCAAGGCTAAGGGTATTGAAAGAAGGACAGTTCTGGAAGCATATGCCTGCAGTAGTAATTGGTACTTCAGACCCTTATACAGAGTCTGGTGACGGTGAGATAAACACTGTAGACGGCAACGGCTATTTCTGCAGGTTTTATGTGGCAGCAACAAAGCATTTCATGTGGGGGACTGAGAGATTTGGAGTTTCGGCATCTTATGTTTACAACAGAAGACGTTCTAACCATCTTAACGGTTTGGCAGCCGGAATTACCTACAACCCTTCAATCCTTCCAAATTTGAGGTTGATTGCAGAATATGACAACATCAACTTTTCTGCTGGTGCTTCATATTTGTTGTTTGACCAGTTGCATGTGCAGTTTCAGATGCAGAAGCTAAAATACTTTACCGGAGGATTGTGTTATAAGATACATTTGAGATAATCCGGTTATCATAACGATATTAATGATATAAAAATTACAATAATGAAACGCAAATTAGTTATTCTTTCTTTGATGATGGTTGCTTTTGGAGTTGCTGCTAACGCACAGTCAAAAGGTAACTACAACAGTGAGAAAGCAACAGACAACATCTTTGTAAATGCAAGTGTTGGTGTTCAGAAATGCATCAAGCCTGATGCTTCTGAGAACAGTGCTACTTTTGTATTTAATGCATCTCTAGGTAAATGGATTAATCCTATTTGGGGTGTAAGAGTAGGTGGTACTATTGGAAATGCAAGTTTGAATTCAAACTTCTTTATGCACTATCAGGTAAATAAAGACGGTGAGAAAATTTCAGCTCTTCCAGTATATAGTGAGGAGAGACATGAGATTGAGAAAACTTTCGGTACATTGAGAGTTGACGGTTTGTTCAATATTACAAATGCTATTGCAGGTTACGATCCTGAGAGAAAATTTGAGTTCTATGCATTCATGGGTCCTGCTTTGCAGTTTGCTAAAGCTGAGATTGGTTTGAATGATGATTTGAAAGCTTTGATCAACGGTTCACTTGGTCTTGGCGGTTTGTACAACATCAACAAGAACTGGGCTCTTAACCTTGAGGTAAGAGGTGAGGTTTCTGAGTCTCCATTCGGTGACTACAGCTCAACTACTGCAAACGGTTTTATTGGTGGTTCACTTGGTGCAACTTACTACTTTGGCGGCAAGAAATTCGTTAAAGTTGTTAAAGAGACATCTTTGGTTGCTGCTAACACTGATATTCAGAAATACAAAGAGCTATTGGCAACTGAGCAGACAAGCCACGCTGCAGTAAAAGAGGAGTTGGCTAAAGAGAAAGCTAAAGCTCCAGTTGAGGTTGTTAAAGAGGTTGAGGTATTGGTTGCTGGTCCTAGAGCAGTATTCTTCAACATTGGTAGCGCAGTTATTGACGCTAAAGGTATGGTTAACATCAACCTTGCAGCTGATATCATGAAAGCTAACCCTGATGTTAAATACGTAGTTAACGGTTACGCTGATAAAGCTACCGGTTCTGTTAAAACTAACCAGAAACTTTCTGAGAAACGTGCTCAGGCTGTTTACAATGCCCTTATCAAAGCTGGTGTTAGCGAGAGCCAGATTGAGTGGAAAGGTTTGGGTGGCCAGCCTAACATGTGGAACAATAGCCGTGTTCTTACCCGTGTTGTTGTTATTGAGAAAGCAAATTAATTATTTGATTTCTAAATATAGAAGGAGGTTGTCTTTAAAAGGCAACCTCTTTTTTTGTATTTTTGCGCTTTCAAAATCAGGTTTATGGCAAGTTATTTACAGGTAGAGAATGTTTCAAAATCATATGGGCCCAAGGTCTTGTTTGAGAATATCAATCTAAATATAAACGAGGGTGACAAGATTGCCCTTATTGCTCCCAACGGTACAGGCAAAACCTCATTGTTGAGGATACTGGCAGGGGTTGAGAGTTCAGACGGCGACGGTAAGGTTAAGTTTCTCAAGGATATAAAGATTGCATTTCTGGCACAGGACAATATTTATGACCCGGAACTTTCCATTATGCAGGTGGTATCTCCTTGTGCAAAGGATATCCAGCAGCATGAGGTTGAAGAGATCCTGTATTCGTTGAACCTTACAGATGTGGACAAGAAGATTTCGCAACTTAGTGGAGGTGAGATAAAGAGAGTGGCAATTGCCTGTATGTTTGCCAAAAAACCGGATTTTCTGGTTATGGATGAGCCTACAAACCACTTGGATCTTGAGACTATTGAGTATCTGGAGGAGTACCTTGGCCGCCAGAAGTGTACCCTTCTTATGGTTACCCACGACCGTTATTTCCTTGACCGTGTGTGTAACCAGATTATTGAGATGGCTGACGGAACCCTTTACCCTTATAACGGAAACTACTCATATTACCTTGAGAAGAGGGAGGAGAGGATGCAGAACTTCCAGAAGGAGATAGACCGTGCAAGGAATCTCCTGAGGACGGAGTTGGACTGGATGCGCAGAATGCCTTGTGCCAGAGGTACCAAGGCCAAGTATAGAATAGATGCTTTCTATGATCTTAAAGACAAGGCCCAACAGAGGATTGAGAACAGGCAGCTGAATATAAATGTGCAGATGCAGAGACTTGGACGCAAGATTGTAAATTGCAGCCATGTGAACTTTATGTGGGATAACTGGATTGGTTTAAAGGATTTTACTTACAATTTTGCACCGGGAGAGAAGATAGGAATTGTGGGTAAGAATGGAATTGGAAAATCTACTTTCCTCAACCTCATTACTGGAAATCTTCAGCCTACATCAGGTGAGATTGAGATAGGAGAGACCGTAAAGTTTGGTTACTACAGGCAGCAGGGGATAGAGTTCAATCCAAATGATACTGTGATTGAGGCGGTAAGGGAGATTGCAGAGGTGGTTACTTTGGGCGACGGCAAGAATGTTCCAATATCTACCTTCCTCAACTATTTCCTTTTCCCTCCAAGCATGCACTATAACAAGATTGAAAAACTCAGCGGAGGAGAGAAGAGGAGGCTGTATCTTCTTACAGTGTTGATGAAGAACCCCAATGTCCTTATTCTCGACGAGCCAACGAATGATCTTGACATCCTCACACTGAATGTGCTTGAAGAGTATCTCAAGAGTTATACCGGTTCTGTAATAATTGTTTCGCACGACAGGTTCTTCCTTGACAAGATTGCGGACCACCTGTTTGTGTTTGAGGGAGAGGGTGTTGTGAAGGATTTTGTGGGAAGCTACTCGGGCTATAGGGAGTATATGAAGGACAAGGAGAAGGAGAGGAAGGCCCAGGAGAGGGAAAAGCAGCAGAAAGAGGATAGGAAAAGGTTTGTGGAGTCGGAGAATGTTCCGGTAAAGAAAAGGAAACTCAGCTATAAGGAACAAAGGGAGCTGGAACAGATTGAGAAGGATCTGGAAGCGTTGAATGCCGAGAAAGTGGATCTGGAGGAGAAACTGTCGGGAGGAAACATATCCGGTGAGGAGTTGAACAGATGCTCCATGAGGATTGGCGAGGTGATTGCTTTGTTGGATGAGAAGGAAATGAGATGGTTAGAGTTGAATGATAATTGATTATCTTTGGTGTTCAAATTAGACATTTTATTTGATGAAATACAAATTTTCAAACAAGAAGCTTGAGCCACTTTATTTCCTGGTGGTATTTTTCATTATTTTTGGATCATTGGGTTATAAGATGGGTACCCCAAATATGCTCAATACCCTTATGAATACCGCTTACAGCCTTTTGATTGATACTGTGTTCTATATAATGGGAATTTCAGTACTGTCGGGAGCATTGGGAAAAATGTTGGAGGAGTTTGGTGTGGTTGGAGCCCTAGAGAAGCTCCTCAGACCTTTGATGAAACCTCTTTGGAATCTGCCGGGTGTTGCAGCTTTGGGAGGTGTCCTTACTTTTCTGTCGGATAATCCTGCTATCATTACTTTGGCAAAAGACAGGAATTTCAGCAAATACTTTAAAAAATACCAGCTCATTTCAATTACAAACTTTGGAACTTCATTTGGTATGGGGTTGATTGTAATTGTGTTTATGGCAGGCAGAGGTTACTCAGGACCAGCTCTTATAGGTTTTGCCGGGGCTTTTATAGGTAGTGTGATTTCTACAAGACTGGCACAGAGATTTATCCTTAAGGCGAGGCCGGATTTTATTGAGGATGCGGTTTTACAGAATGAGGAGATTGATGAGGAGATAAAGATAGATAAAGCATCGGAAGAGGGTGTGTTGCTTAGAATTCTGAATTCACTTCTTGATGGTGGCAAATCAGGTGTGGAGCTTGGCTTGGCAATTATTCCGGGTGTGATTACCATTTCAACATTTGTAATGATGTTCACTTTTGGCCCGGGTGAGAATGGCTTTACAGGTGCTGCTTATGAGGGAATAGGATTGCTGCCTGCTTTTGCTGAGAAGATGGGATTTATTTTTGAGTGGTTGTTCGGCTTTACAAATACTGAGCTGATTGCATTCCCTATGACTGCCATGGGGGCTGTGGGTGCAGCTTTAGGACTTGTGCCTTCATTTCAGGAGAGTGGCCTTATTGATGGAAATGCGATAGCGGTGTTTACAGCTATGGGTATGTGCTGGAGCGGTTATTTGAGTACTGATACAGCAATGCTTGATTCGTTGGGTTATAGGGAACTTACTCCAAAAACAATTCTGGCCCACACAATTGGCGGACTTTGTGCAGGTGTAATAGCCCATTGGCTTTTTGTGGTTGTGAATCTTTTTTAAGGATTCTAGATAAAGAATTTGTTAACCTTTGACAATACCTGCGGCAGGGCGAATACAGCAACCCTGTCGTATGGCTTTATAAGGGTTTCTTCAGTGGCAACGAAAATCTCGTTACCTCTAATGATACCTCCAATTATGGCCTCTTTAGGGAAGTGAAGCTCCTTGAGAGGTCCTTTTGTTATGGCACTGTTAGGGTTTACAATAAATTCAAGAACTTCTGCATCAGATCCGTTGAGACATTTGATTGATCTTACCTTGTTGCTCAAGGTAAAACGGAAGATTCGTCCTGCAGTAGAAAGTTTCTTGTTGATTACGGCATCAACACCCATTCCCTCTGCAAGCTTTATGTACTCAATGTTCTCAACCTCTGCAATTGTCTTGGATACTCCCATCTTCTTGGCAGCTACGCAAGAGAGGATATTGGTCTCGGAGTTGCTGGTAACGGCAACAAAAGCATCGTATTTGTTTACATCTTCCTCCAGAAGAAGGTCTGAGTTTCGTCCGTCGCCGTTTATTACAAGCACATTCTCAAGAGTTTCTGCAAGATATTCGCAGCGGTCAGGCTTAATTTCAATTATCTTTATATGGTCTGAGACCTTGCTCATCTTTTTGGCAAGCATCTCTGCAATTCTTCCACCACCCACAATCATAAGGTTCTTTATAGGAATCTCCTTCTTGCCACTGAAACTCATAGCCTCCTGAACACCGTCCCGGGTGCAGATTACAAATACAAGGTCACCTTCCTGGAACTTGGTCTGCGGGCTAGGAATGATAGTATCCTCATCCCTTGCAATGGCTACCGCCTTGTACTGGCTTTTGCCAGTGAATGAAGAGATGTCAGAAACACATTTGTCTATAAGTGGAGCACCCTCCTCCAGACGGAAAGCTACCATCTGCAGCAATCCCCTTGCAAACTCCATGAACTCTGTAGTTCCGGTCTGTTTAAGAAGGTCTACAATCTCATAGGAGGCAATTTTCTCCGGATAGAAGAGGAGGTCTATACCCAACTCTGTGAACAGAAGCTTGTTCTCATGATGCATGTACTCATCATTATTGATTCGGGCGGTAACCTTTTTGCTACCCATTTTCTTTGCCAGCAGTGCACTGATGATGTTCACGTCCTGGTCATGGGCCGGACTAACGGCAATGAACAGGTCTGCAGTCTCGGCACCCGCCTCCTTGAGTGTCTCAATGGAAGTGGGGTTTCCCCAGATTGTAATCACATCTGCAACCTCACGCAGCTTGTTGAGGCGGCTCTCATCAGAATCTATAATTGTAAGGTTGTTTGACTCATTGCTGAGCATCTTTGCCAAGTGGCTTCCAACCTCACCCGCACCTGCAATAATGATTTTCATAAATTAGACATTAGGTTATGCAAATATAATGTTATATTTGTAACCCTACCAACGTATAACAACAATTTTATGGAGAACAGACCGGATATATTCAGAATACTTATAGTGGATGATGAGGAGGATATCTGCGAAATCATGCAATACAATCTGCAGAAAGCAGGCTACCACGTAGATATAGCCTCAAGCGCCGAAGAGGCACTTTACAAACTTAGGAGCACATATCATCTGCTGTTGCTGGATATAATGATGGATGGCATCAGCGGCCTCAAGATGGCACAGCTGCTGAGGGAAGACTATCACAATGATATACCTATAATATTTATATCAGCACTTGATAATGAGGTAGATATAGTGGCAGGTTTCAACAAGGGAGGTGACGACTATATCCCAAAACCATTCTCCATAAAGGAGGTGCTTGCAAGGGTGAATGCAGTCCTCAACAGATGTTATCCCCTTCATCCCGACAGGACATCTGACAATGGCGCTGAACAGGATACAAAGCCTGTGGCACAGCAGACTGATACCTTTGTACACGAAAGCCTGAAGGTTGAGTATGACAAGAAAAGGGTACTTGTGGATAATGTAGAGATATCCCTTACCAGGAAGGAGTATGAAATACTTGTTCTTCTGGCAAAATCTCCTGGCAAGATATATTCAAGGGAAGATATCCTGCAGCTTGTGTGGAAAGAGGAGAGCTATGTGCTGGAACGCACTGTGGATGTGCACATAGCAAGGCTGCGCAAAAAGATTGGAACTTATGGAGACCTTATAGTGAACAGATCCGGTTACGGCTACAGTATACATCTATGAAAAAGTTAAAGCTCAGGCTCAAATACCAGCTTATAATATACTATACAATAATTATTGCCATAGTGATATCTGCTGTTCTGGTGTACACACTTCAGAAAAGTGAAGGAAACCATGAACACTATCAGTATGCCATCCTTTTGCTGATAATTGCTCTCATTGCAACCCTGTTCTACATATCCAGGAAGCTTACCAAACCGCTGAAGGCATTCAATGACTTCTTCTATGTAATGAGCACCAACAAAAAGGATTTCTCAAAGATTTCTTTTCCCGACGATGAGTACGGTGATATTGGACGCCGTATTGTAGATACATATGAGCAGCTTGAGAAAGTAAAACTTTTCAAGCAAGAGATGACCAACAATATCTCCCATGAGTTGAAGACGCCCCTTACAGGAATAAGGGCATACCTTGAAACCATCATGAATGACGGTGATATGGATGCCGGGCAGATGAAGATATTTGTGGAGAAAGCGTACAGACAATCATTAAGGCTAACATCATTGGTAAACGATGTCTCTATCCTAAACAAGCTTGATGAACAGTCTGACTACTACAAAATAGATGAGGTAAACATTTCGTCCTGCCTTAAGGAGATAGAGGAGGAGCTTGCATACAAGATGAAAATGAACAATACTGTCTTTACACCAAAGATAAGCAGCGAACTTTCAATAGGCAGCAACCACGATATTATTTACTCCCTGTTCAAGAATCTTATAGACAATACATTGGAACATGGGGGACCTGATACCCATATTACAATAATGGCAGGAATCCAACAAATATCCGGAGATCCCAGCTACAGGATAAACTTCACATATATGGATAATGGCGTTGGTATTCCCGACAATGCCAAAGAGCGCCTTTTTGACCGTTTCTACAGGATAGACAAGGGAAGGTCGAGAAAATCGGGGGGAAGCGGACTTGGGTTGGCCATAGTAAAAAATGCAGTATTGTTCCATAAAGGGGATATAGTTGTGGAGAACGGTCCAAACGGGGGACTGATATTCAAATTTGATTTATTGTCTTTGTAAAATATGAGAATATTGGTTACAGCAGCGGAAGAGCAGGAGCTGCAAAGGGCAAAAAGGGCCCTTGAAATGGTAAAAGGAAACAGGGATGTGAAGGCACAGGTTGAATTCCGCCTTACTGGAATAGGGGCAGTGCAGGCATGTCATTGTGTAACCAGGGAGGTGGTTGCAGCGGCTGCGTCTGGGGAACCGTATAACCTTGTGGTAAATCTGGGAATTGCCGGAAGTTATGATTTGGAGGCTTTCCCTATAGGTTCTGCAGCTGTAATTTCAAGGGAACATTTCGCAGATTTGGGATTTGGCTCTGAAGAGGGCTTTTCAGACCTGTTCCAATACGGTATTCTGGAAAAGGATGATTTTCCTTACACAAAAGGGGCGTTGGCACGCCAATTGCTGCCGTATCCCCACATAGAGAAGGTGTTGGAGAAATATGGTGCAGGTGCAGGTGCAACTGTACAGTGTGTAACCGGCACACAAGCCAGGTGCAATGAGATTGTTGCAATGTATGATCCTCAGATAGAGAGTATGGAGGGTGCCGGAGTATATTATGCTGCACTTATGGAGAAGGTGCCTTTCTTTGAACTCCGTACCGTTTCCAATGCTGTTGGGGAGAGGGATACATCCAAGTGGGAGAGCAAGGCAGCCCTAGATACACTTGAGGAGTGCTGCAGGGAGATTTTTAGTGTGGTATAGGAATTTGGAAGGGTTTTTTAGTGTGATATAGATATGGAGAATGAGAGAAAGGAAGTAATCAGCATCAGTGGGTTGGAGAAGGTCTACAATTTGGGTAGACAGCAGGTAAAGGCGCTTGATGGAGTGAGCCTTACAATTTGCAAAAATGAGTATGTGGCCATAATGGGCCCTTCGGGTTCGGGAAAGAGTACCCTCATGAACATTCTGGGATGTCTGGATACCCCGTCGGGAGGAAAATACATACTTAATGGTACAGATGTGAGCAAGATGGGTGATGGTGCCCTGGCGGAGACCAGGAACAGGGAGATTGGATTTGTGTTCCAGTCGTTCAATCTGCTCCCAAGGTATTCTGCTTTGGAGAACGTGGGGTTGCCGCTGGTCTACTCCGGTATCTCATCAAAGGAGAGGGAGAGAAGGGCCACTGAGGCACTTGAAGCTGTGGGGCTGGGAGACAGGATGGAACACAAGCCTGCGGAGATGTCGGGAGGACAAAGGCAGAGGGTGGCTGTGGCGAGGGCCCTTATAAACAACCCCTCAATCATCCTTGCGGATGAGCCTACGGGAAACCTGGACACCAAGACCTCAATTGAGATAATGAGGCTGTTTGAAGAGATTTACAAACAAGGGAATACGGTGATTGTGGTAACTCATGAGGAGGATATTGCCCTGCATGCGCGCAGGATTATCAAGCTCAGGGACGGCAAGATTGAGAGCGATACCCAAAATCCGCATCCGGCTATGGAAATTTAAAGATTACAGATATGAAGATTTACACAAAAGGTGGAG
>JAEIGA010011637.1_pt1 | contig 13356 bp, 8 predicted proteins | sample 9270691 | NCBI WGS metagenome assembly JAEIGA01 (sample SAMN17057246, study PRJNA624740) | gut metagenome | biome: biome; isolation source: fecal sample | host: Bos grunniens | place: China: Xizang | collected 2019
ATCTGCGATATAAACTGTTCTGTATTCATATTTTCGTTATATTGTCTTTCGTGTTAAAGTGTTAATCCTCGATGTCGGCGATGTTTATCTCTCGCTGGAACGACTCCTTGAGCGACATATAGGTCTCGGTGCCTGCTATGCCGGGGATGTTGTAAATCTTGTTCTCGATACACTGCATAAAGTGCTCGTTGTCGGTGCAGTAGAGCTTAACCAGCAGGTTGTATGCTCCCGTCACGCTGTGGCACTCCACAATCTCGGGTATACGTTCTAAGTGTTCGATGGTATCCTTCTGGTGGGTGATGTCCGACAGGCGGATATATACGAAGGCACACACATCGAAGCCCAGGGTCTTGGGTGCTACCACTAAGCGGCTACCCTTGATTATGCCCGACTCCTCTAACTTCTTTATGCGTTGGTGTATCGCTGCACCCGATATTCCGCACTCGCGGGCAATCTCCAGGAAGGGGGTGCGGGCGTTTGTTATCAGGAAGCGGAGTATCTTACGGTCGGTTGCGTCTAATGTAATCTTTGTCATACCTCTCTGTTTGGGGTTATGCCTTGAGCACACCGAGTTTCTTACCTATCTTAATAAATGCCTCCACACAACGGTCCAGCTGCTCGCGTGTGTGTCCTGCCGACACCTGAACGCGGATGCGTGCCTGACCCTTTGGCACTACAGGGTAGTAGAAGCCCGTAACGAAGACTCCCTCCTGCTGCAGCTCTGCTGCGAAGTCCTGCGAGAGCTTCGCATCGTACAGCATAACGGCACATATAGCCGACTGCGTAGGCTTGATGTCGAAGCCTGCCGATGTCATCTTCTCGCGGAAATACTCCACGTTGGCAGCTAAGCGGTCGTGTATCTCGTCGCTCTCGGCGAGCATCTTGAAGAGCTCGATGCCAGCACCTACCACTGCTGGTGGCAGTGAGTTAGAGAAGAGGTATGGGCGTGAACGCTGACGCAACATATCGATAATCTCCTTACGTCCTGTGGTGAAGCCTCCCACAGCACCACCGAAAGCCTTGCCGAGCGTACCTGTCAGGATATCTACCTCGCCACGCAGGTTGTAGAGTTCGGTAATACCGCGACCTGTCTTACCCAATACTCCTGCCGAGTGGCACTCGTCGACCATCACCAATGCGTCGTACTTCTCTGCTAAAGCACAAATCTTGTCCAGAGGTGCTGCGTTGCCATCCATAGAGAATACTCCGTCGGTCACGATTATGCGGAAACGCTGCTCCTGAGCCTTCTTCAGACACTCCTCCAGCTCTGCCATATCGGCATTGGCGTAGCGGTAACGCACAGCCTTGCACAGACGCACGCCGTCGATGATAGAGGCGTGGTTCAGAGCATCGGAGATGATAGCGTCCTGCTCGCCGAGGAGTGGCTCAAATACGCCACCATTAGCGTCGAAGCAAGCTGCGTAGAGGATGGTATCCTCGGTGCCGAAGTAGTCGGCGATAGCCTTCTCTAACTCTTTGTGCATATCCTGGCAGCCGCAGATGAAACGTACCGATGACATACCAAATCCACGCTCGTCCATAGCACGCTTTGCCGCCTCGATAAGACGTGGGTTGTCAGAGAGTCCGAGGTAGTTGTTGGCACAGAAGTTCAAAACGCTCTTACCTGCCACCTCAATCTCTGCTCGCTGTGGTGAGCAGATTACACGCTCAGTCTTATAAAGACCGGCAGCCTTGATCTCAGCCAACTCGTGCTGAAGATGCTCCTTAATTTTTCCGTACATAATCTGGTTTTTTATATTGTTTTAATTTTTGTTACTTACGATTTGTAGGCAAAAGTACGAAATAGATACCATACGAGCAAATAAAACGCCCCTCAGCCTGCGTAAATAATTACAATTTGTAATTATTTACGCTGCTGGGCGGCTATTATTCAACTTTTCGTGGGATACGGATTGTAAGCAGAGCACATTTTGTGCTCTCTCTTGGCGGTGTGCACGATGCCTCTGCCCCACAATACAAGAGGGCTGTCTGCCGCAGCAGACAACCCTCTTGCTTCTATCTATGAGTTTATAAGTGAGTGCTTATAAAACTACTCCTCTACAGGAGCGTCGCCACCCTCCTCTGGAGTCTCCTCGCCACCCTCCTCTGGAGTCTCAGGCTCCACAACATCGTGGATTGAACCTGGAGTCTGCTCCAGAACGAATGCTACGCCGTCGTAGCTCTCAGTAACAACCTTTGAGCCATCAGCGTTGATGAACCAGATAGTCAAAGCCTCAATCTTCTGACCGTCAGCGAGGTTGAACATAAATGGAGGATAGATATACTTCTCGAACAAGTTCTGATACTCACCGTTTGGCAAACGACGTGAGATAGGCTGCAGGCGGTTAGCATCAACTGCCTCGTCAACAACCAACTCTGTACCGTCAGTCAATGTAGCACGACCGCAGACATAAATATCAGTCTCACCCTCGAGAGCTGTTGATATGTCAGAGAACTCAAAGCCGAAGATATCACCGAAACGATATGCTGACTGAATCATAGTGAGAGTAGGCAGTGCTGGAGCCTCGTAAGTATCAACAACGAAGTGCTTAAACATCTGTGGAGAGAACTGCTCATCAGAGGTGTTGAAACCCTTAACAGCGTTCAAAGATGCGTAACCCAAGTAGCACTCCAACTCCTCAGGACCTGCGTTGAATGTGATGTCAACAGTAGCGAAGAAATGCTTACCGTGAGCAACGTCGCCTGGCAACTTATCAGAGATGTAAGTCTGAATCTTTGACTCCCAAGCAACCCACTCCATCTCGATGCCGAGTGATGCGTTCTCGCCTACGCCAAACTGCTCCATAAATGCCTCTGTGTAGGTCTTACCGCCTGCATCTGGAGCAGCAGATGCCATATCGATAGGAGTAAGTGTCTCATTTTTGATATCGATTGCCTGTGGGAAATCTGCTCCCAACACCTCAGCGATATTCTCAGTATTGAAAATCAATGTTGCATTGTTCTTCAAGTCCAAAGACTTTGGTGCATAGATACCAAAGATAAGACGTGAATCGTAGTTGGTACCTGGCTCAATGCGAAGGCGTGCAGTAACCTTAACCTCCTCGTTGAGGTATACTGTCTCTGGCTGGTCAATATAGTCCCACTCGTTACAAGCGATAAAAACGCCGGCAATGATACCTACTGCAACGAAAAGAATCTTATGTAGTTTTGTGAATTTCATAGCTGCTCAATTATTGGAATTTATACTTATAAGTCAACTGGTTGCAGTCAAGCTGGAACGATACGGTGAAACCGTTGCTCTCGAATGTAGCCAACAGCAAACCATCTACGGTGCGAAGCTCGTTAGGTACAACACTTGTGTCGAGTGTGCACTCCATATCGCCCTCGGGAAGCTCTACGCCCCAAGCATCAAATGGAGAGTTAGAGTCGTCGATAGATACCAAAAGCTTGGTAGGCGACTGCTTGATGGTCATTGACATTGATGAGAAGAAATTCACCTTCTCCTTGATGTTCACACCTGCTGGATGTGCTGGGTCGCAAAGCAATACCTCCTTGAGGGTGTAAGTTCCCTCCACAACAGCTGGATCCTCACCTGCAGCAGGTACCTCGGGTACCTCTGGCTCGTAAGGGATGTAAGGCAGCTTGTTTTCGTCGTCGCCACAAGCAACGAAACCAAGAACAAGTGCAAAAGCTAAAAGTAAAGTTAATTTTTTCATATTGTTTAGGTTTTGTTAAATTTCGTTTTGTTCAATGCCCCGCGGGGCTTCTCTGTGTGTTAGGTGTGTAGTTTTGTTAAAATCTCATAGGCTGAAAAGTTTTACGTGTTCAGTTATCGGTTAATTTCATTAGTTTCAAACTCCATCTCCCGCGTTCACTTTCAGCACTAACACAAAAGTAACTCTTTTCTTACGTGTGCGTGTGCGTGGGAGTGTTAAAGTATATATTAGTAAATTAAAAGTTTTGTTATGTCGTTATCAATCAACATATTGCCTTTGGCTGTCTGTCGCGTTTTGGTAAATCAAGTTGACCTATTCCAATGGTTTCGACAGCGAGAATGGAGCAGCCTCCTTGCCTGTTCCACGCTCGGTGTTAGGCTCTGCCGACATCTTCAGTGAGAGTTTACCGCCCTGGGTAATCTCGCCATACGAAATCCAGTTTCTATTGAGCGTGCTACCATTGAGCTCCGCCGAGTCGATGTAGACGTTCTGCTCCGAGTTACCCGCAGCCTCGATTACGAACTGCTTGCCATCCTCCATAGTGATGGTCGCCTTCTCGAATACGGGGCTACCCAACACATATTGGTCGGTGCCAGGGCAGACAGCATAGATACCCAACGCACTCAGCACATACCACGATGACATACCACCCTGATCCTCGTCACCCGGGAAGCCCTTAGGCGAAGAGTTGTAGAGGCGGCTCATAATCTGGCGTGTCCAATACTGAGTCTTCCAGGGCTGACCTGCGTAGCTATACATATAAACCAGGTGCTGTATAGGCTGGTTGCCGTGGGCATACTGTCCCATACCTGCCAGCTCCATCTCCTTCATCTCGTGGATGACGTAGCCGTAGGTACCTGGCTTAATCTCGTTGCTCTGCGTGAAGACAGCATCAATCTTATCGGTGAATGTCTTGTCGTCACCATAGAGGTTAATCAAACCCTGCACATCGTGGAAAACCGACCAGTTGTAGTGCCAAGCGTTACCCTCGCAGTAAGGACCACCCCACACCAGCGGGTCGAAAGGCTCCTCCCACTCGCCATTCTTAAGTTTGCCACGCATAAAGCCACTCTCCTTGTCGAAGACGTTGCGGTAGTTATACATCACGCGTGCGAAAATCTCCTCATAGAACTTATTGCCCGTCATACGAGCCAACTGCCAAGCACAGAAATCATCGTAGGCATACTCTAATGTCTGTGCCGTAGAGCCCATAGACTCGGGATATGATACGTAGCCAAGCTGCCAATACTCCTTCCATCCGGCACGACCATTTGCACCGCCCCAAGGACCTTTGTTCATAGCCTCGTGAGCGTATGCCTCGAGTGCCTTCTTGGGGTCAAATGTGCGGATACCCTTCACCCACGCATCGGTCAGAAGAGATATAGAGTGGTTACCAATCATACCTCCTGTCTCGCCCGGGCAAGACCACGAAGGCAACCATCCGCACTGCTCCTGTGCCGCAAGCAGAGCATTCATATAGCGGCCCTGCATCGTTGGGTGGAGAATGTTCGTCAGAGGGAACTGCGAACGGAACGTATCCCAGAAACCGTTGTCGGTATACATATATCCGTCGTGCACCTTACCGTCATAAGGGCTATAGTAGTAAGGCTCACCCTCGGCGTTGAGCTCATAGAACTTACGCGAGAAGAGGTTTGAGCGATACAGACACGAGTAGAAGGTACGTAGCTGCTCCTCTGTGCCACCCTCTACATCGACTCTGCCTAAAAGCTCGTTCCACGTAGCAGCACCGCGTGCCTTGGTCACCTCGAGTGACTTGTCGCCACCGACCTCACGCTCAAGGTTAAGCACCGCCTGCTCGGAGCTGATGTATGATGAGCCCGCCTTAGCCTGCACCTTCGCTCCCGCCTTGAAGCGGATGAAAGCACCATAGCCTTTGCCTTTGGCGTGTGTGTCGCCCTTGTCGATAGTGTTATACTCGTTCTCCCACGTTCCCCACTCCTCGAAAGGCTTGTCGAAACGCACCACGAAGTAGCAACGGAAGGTCTTGGCGTTGTTCACGAAGCGGTGGTTGTTAACCCATCCCTTAATCTCGCGACGCTCCACGTCAATCTCTATCTCGCTCTCGCCGTTGTAGCCATCCAATACGAGGTATGCGTTGCCGCCCTTCTTTGGGAAGCTGAAACGCAGATGTACGGCACGTGTCGTAGGAGCTATCTCTGAGAGGATGCCGTTGTCGAACTTCACAGAGTAGTAATGAGGGCGTGCCACCTCGTTATCGTGGCTGAACTTAGCACCTCGCTTCTCGTCGTCGACAACAAGCTCGCCCACCTCAGGCATAAAAGTATATACAGCATAGTCGCTCACCCAGGGGCTGCACTGATGTACCTGCTGCAAGCCACGTATCTCATCGAGGAAATACTGGTACTTGAAACCCTCGCCATTAGGACCTGTGTGTGGTGCCCAGGCGTGTGTGGCAAAAGGCATAGCTGTGATAGGGTAGGTGTTACCATAACTCAGTCCAAAGTGCGAGTCTGTGCCCTGACGTGTGTCGACATAGTTCACATACTCCCGCTTAGAGCCTTGTGCCGATGCTGTAGCTATGGTACATAGTGTCACTATAGCAAGCATTACTATTTGAAGTCCTCTTTTCATATTAGATATTGTATTTTATTACGTGTTTTCCCGATTTCACCACAACAGTCTCGGCTCTGTTCAGGCTCTGCTTGTTGTGCTTTATGCTCTTTGCCTCGGCAGGTATCACCACCTCAGCCTCTACGCCCACAGGGATGATGACCTCCATCACAAACTCCCCCTGCTGCTTCTGCCAGCGGATAGCTATCTCGCCATAAGGCGTCTGCTTCGATATGTTACACCAGTCGACGCCCTCGACCACCTGTGGTTCAATCCTCACGCGGCTATATCCCGCACCCTCGCTCATAGGTCGCAGACCGCCTAATGCCTGGTAGAACCACGTAGCTATGCCGTTGTAGCAGTTGTGTACGCGGCTACGCTCGCCATTCCAATACTCCCACGTTGCCGTAGCACCGTTGTCAATCATATAGAGGTAGCCGGGGTAGTCTCGCTTCTTGAGCATAGTGTACATCCACTCTGCCTCGCCCGCCTCTATAGCCCAGCGAGTGATGAGAGGTACGCCAACCAAGCCGCCACCTATGTGGCCCTTCATCTGCTCCTCGCTATAACGCATCAAGCTCTCTCGCACCTCCGAGGTAAGCTCCTCGGGTGTCGCACCGACCAGCATAGGGTAGACCATATCGAGCTGCGAGCCTGTGGCATACGCACGACGCTCGGCGTTGTAGAAACGAGAGTGTATCGCCTCGTTGAGTGCCTCGCGGCTACGCTCCCAACGCTCAGCATCGGCTGACTTGCCTACAAGGCGTGCCATCTCAGCCATACGTGCGTAGCAGTCGCTGATGAAGCAGTTGTTGACCAACATCACCGAGTCGCCATTGCCGGCATCTACGCCCCACGGAGCCAACCAGTCGCCTAAGTACCAGTCGCGGTAAGGTGTGTCGGGCCAACGATGCTTCAAGCCATCCTTGAAGTGACGCTCCACATAGCCCATCCACTCCACCATCTTGTCGTAGTGACGCTCCACGATGAGAGAGTCGCCATAGTTGAGATAGGTGTTGTATGGTGCCATAACGATGAAACCACACCAGTAAGGGCCTCCGCCACCTGCTCCCGCATTGGGCGATACGTGTGGCAGGCTTCCGCCCTCACGCATAGCATCTGCCCACGCCTGAACCCAATTTTGGTAGAGAGGTGCTACGCCATACATTGTCTGCAAAGCTATGGTCGATGAGTTGCCGTCGCCACCATATCCCGCACGCTCCAGGTGCGGACAGTCGACCATATAACCGTTGAACGTAAGACACGTCATCGTACGCTGTATCATCGCGTGGATGGCATTGAGGTCTGCGTCGGAACACTCAAACGATGAGTCGGTCGAGTAGTCGGTATAGATGGCAAGTGCCGCCATATTATCCTTCGATGGTGCCTCCTTCAAACCCTTGATACGCAGGTATCGGAAGGCGTGATGGTTAAATTTGTTGCAGAACACGTCATCTTTGCCACGTGCTATGTAGCTGTCGCGTTGGCGTTGGTCGAGAAGGTTACCCTCCTTATCTACTTCGTCGCTATACTCTATTTCAACACACTCGCCGGAGAGTAACCCCTCAGCCTTAAACTCCAACCAACCGGTTATAACTTTTCCAAAATCTACTTTCCACTCGCCTTCGCCTACTTGCTCAACACGCTGTGGCTCAAGGCGGTATTGTATCTTATCAGCCTCCACCATCTGAGGTGTTGCCACCATCTGAGGCTTCTTACGTGCGATGACCTTGCCCCACGCAAGAGCATCTAAGTCCTCTCGCTGCATCGACAATGGGTTGCGTCGTGCATCGACCTGCTCGCCACCGAAGTCAAGGGCGTTCCACGAGCCTGTGTCGCGGTAGCCCGTCTCGGCACCACGCCACGATTTATCTGTAGAGCATATTGTCACAGGCTCGCCCTCAGCGTAGAGGTCAATCTGTGCTCTTACTAAAGGCTCTGTATATGGCTCATCCAAAGCCCAGCGACCGAAGGTGCCTCGCTTGTACCATCCCTGACCGAGCCAGATGACAACATCGTTCTCGCCCTCGCTCAGATATGGAGCTACATCGTAGCATACCCACTGTGAGCGTTTGTTGAGCTGCGATAGAGCTGGTGCAAGGACCGCATCGCCCACACGCTCGCCATTGATCCACAGTTCGTGGTAGCCAAGCGAGTTGACCTGCATCAGGGCTGCATCAAACCTCTGCTCCACCTCGAATGTGCGTTGCAGCATTACAGCTCTCGCTCCCGAGCCCTCGACGCCGATGAACTCTCCCGCAACATCCTCTGCCGAGAGTATTCCTACGCCGAAGCTCTCCACCTCAGAACGCACCACCTTGCGGCTAAGAGCTGTTGTCAGCTCCACCTGCCACCAATATTGGTGTCGCGATGCAAGAGGCTCACCACGATATAAGACCTGTACCGATTGCTCACTCTCCACCGTGCCCGAATCCCATACATCAGCCTCGCCACGCAGAAGCAGCTCCTCGGAACTTGCCACGAGTATGCGATACGAGGTCTGCTCATCGCCCGCCTTGGCAGAGTGAATCTGCCAGCTGAACGAAGGAGTTGTGGTATCTATGGCAAGCGGATTCTCCAAGTGGCATACACGCAGAGCCTCCACACTCACGCCCTTGGCTACAGCCGCCGAGCAGAGTATAATCACACACGCAACAGTAAGGAGCAATCGTTTCATCTATCTCTTTTTGTGTATGTTTTAGTTTCTATCGCTGACGCAACTCGATGTGACGCTCCTGTGGCTTGTTCACATCGTAAATCTTCTTGATGAGCACATCCATCTGCTCGTTGCGAGCCTCACGTACAGGCTCATACATCATAGTGGCGTAGTTGCCACGGTTGCCATTAACCCAGCCGTTGTTGCCCTTCTCGCGGTCGATGGTCTCGATAGCACGACGGTCGAATGACTCTGCCAGACCATAAGGCTGAAGGAAACCCCACTGCAACCAGGCAATCTCGCGGAACTTACGCTCTACCTCCCAGCGAATCTCGTTGAGGTGCATCACAGCCTGTGCCTGCTGGAACTGAGGAGTGAGGTCGTTTGTTGCCAGGTTGATACCCTCGGCAAGCTCCTTTGATGTGTAGTCACCACAGTGAATGTTGTCGATATAAAGACCATATGTGCCACCCTTGAGGTTCTTCACGGTGAGCATCTCGCGGTTCATCTCCTCGGTGAAAGGAACAACCTTATCGACATCTGCCTGGCGACCTACTGCACCCCAGCCACGTGTGATGGTATCCAATGGGTAAGGCAGAGCCTCAGCCAGGTAGTCGAACTGAATCTCGCGGCGGTTGCCCTTGATGTTCGAAATCTTACAGTTCTCCTCACGCAGAGCCTGCAACTTGGCAGCATCAACCTCGAAATCGGCAACCTCCTCACCGGCAAAGCCCTGAGCCTTAAGGTAGAGGTATGCCATAACCATATGACCATCGTTGCCCGGGTGGATACGGTCGGTACCACAGAGTGTGAACGATGGGTCATTAGCCTGACCACGCAGGTTAATCTCGGTCATAGGAGCATTGAAATCAACAAACTCCCAGCCGTTCTCCTCGGCAGCCTTACGCTGGAACTCCGAGATACGCTGCATAATGGTGTTCTTATTCTTCCAAGAGTTGCTCTTCTGCTGAACGGTCTCATCGAAAGGAGAGCCACCCACCATCACGATACGCACACCGTGGAGAGTCTTCAGACGTGCCTCGATGAGCTTGAAGTTATCGTAGCACTGCTGGAACTTCTTCTCGGTAGCCTCCTCGGCATTGTCCCAACCGAACTCGAAATAACCTGTGTCGTTCATACCGAAGGTCACCATCAAAACTGTTGGCTTCTTGTCGAATACGTCGCCATCCAGTCGGTCGAACATATCGGCTGCTGTGTCGCCGCCGATACCGGCGTTACATACGGTGATGTCCATAAATGGGAAGCGGGTCATATAGTAGAGCCAGATGTAAGAGTGGTAGTGACCACCATCGGTAATACTGTTGCCCAAGAATACTGCACGCTCACCATCCTTGAAAGGAGCTACCTGCTGTGCCTGTGTGCCACATACGACACTCGCCATAAGCACGCAAAGAAGAATAAGTTTTTTCATAGTAATATCTTTTATTTTTTAGTTTTTATCTGTTATAAGCCTCCACGTCTACGCTGTAACGGTCATCGGGCAGCAATTCACCATCAAACTCAAAGTTGAGTGTGCGGCTCTCGCCTGGCAGCAGTGTGATGTAGTTATCCTCCGCAACGTAAGGCAGTATTCGCTCGCCATCGCTTGTGCGACGTGGCTGGATGTGGATGGCAAATGCCACACCTCGACCTACGTTCTTCACGGTAGTGCGTATTATCTTACGCTCGCCCTCCTTCATAAGACGTGTCGTAGTCTTTATCTTTGCCGGAGCGAGAGTATTGAGTGCCTGATAGTTACCACGCTCGGTAGCTCGCCAGTAGAAGTTATCCGAGAGGAGCTTACCCTGGGCATCCTTCAGCTCAAGACGTATGAAGTGTACGGGCGAGAGCTGTGGTGTCTTTGAGTCGCGGTTGTAGAGTTCTATCTCATAGAGCGAGTAGCCCCACTGCGTAGCTCGCTTCGAGCACTCCACCTTGACATACTGTGCCGCCTGTCGCTCGAGGGCGATATGCTGCTCGCCACCCTTGCACTCCTGCTCGGCGTGTACCTCACGCCACTCTGCTCCGTCGTTAGAGAGGAGTATGCGGTAAGCTGTTGCGTGGGCACCCTCCCACTTGAGCACTATCTCGTTGAATGTTTTCTCGTTGCCTAAGTCGAGTGTAATCCACTCTGCATCGTTGTACTCGCTTGCCCAGCGTGTACCACCATTGCCATCGGTTACAGCACTTGCTCGCTGTGCGTCGCGTGAGGTCGATGATGCTCGTACCTTCGCTCCGCGTGCCAAGTTACCCACAGAGAAGTTCAGCGTGAAGAGCTCTTGCACCGAGTTGGGCGATAGTGACGACTTGAGCTGCTGCGAGTATTGCGTAAGTTCACGACCATCGAGGTCGTATACCTTAGCCGTTGCCTCCACGAAGTCGAGCGACGAGAGGGTAGTGTTGACAGCACGCACCGAGTCGTCGGCGTGGCTCCACTGAATGTGTATATGCTCGCACGCCTTACGCACGCCCCAATAGGCTCCCGTAGGGTCGAAGTAGTAGTCGTAGGTCTGCCATACGAGCGACGGATATGCCGACTGGCTCATCCACGTCATTATACCTGTGGCGTTCTGCCACATATGGTGCTGCCAGCCCTCGTACATAGCCTTGTTGACCTCTAAGTTAAGCAGCTGTGCCTTGCGGCAGAAGTCCTCGATGCCCTGTAGCTCGCCATAGTTTCGGCTGAGTGCCTCCTCATAGCGGTCGGGACCTGCGTTGGCAGCCAAAGGACCGAAGTAGTGCTTGTTCCACATCTCATTGCGTGGCCACCAACTCTCCTCGGGCATAAACTTGCGGAAGCTCTCAAAGGTGGTGAACACCGCAGTACCTATCTCTGTGCGGAAGCCCCACTCGGGACGTCCCTTATAACCGTACATCATAGGATATGGGGTGAAGTACCAGCTTGGGTCCATATTGGTCCACGGACCACTGCCCGACAATCCCTGCGAGTTGGATATCGACTGATAGTGACGGTCGCCACCATCGTAGTATGCTACGTCGCCACGCAACCAGTCATCAAGAGGCTTCTCGGGTACACCCTCGTTGTCGCCACACCATACAGCTATCGAGGCGTGGTTACGCAGACGCTTAATCTTCTCTATGGCGTTGGCGTGGAAGGCGTGCAGGTCGTGTGGCAGGTTACGGTGCGAGTTGAGCCAGAAGTCATCCCAAACCATAATACCGTACTTGTCGCACGCATCGTAGAACTCCTCATCCGTTACGGAGCCTATCCAGTTACGAATCATATTGTAGTTCATATGGCGGTGCAGTGCCACGCGGAGGTCATACTCCTCGCCACGCGAGCGTACCAACCACTCGCTCATACCCCAGTTACCGCCCTTGACATATACGGGCTCGCCATTTATCTTGAGCTGGAAGATGCCGTCGACCATCTCATAGCCATATTGGCGGATACCGAATGAGATGTCATCAGAGTCGGAGAGCTGCTCGCCCTGCACAAGCTCTATATGCATCTGGTGCAGTACAGGCTCGCCCATACCGTTAGGCCACCACAAAGCGGGATTATCTATAACCAACGCCTTTGTGTTGCGTGGGTTAATCACCACAGTGCTGCTCTTGCCTGCCTCGATGGTAACATCCTGCTCGAAGAGTATGCCCAAAGGCTTTATCTCGCCACGCAGAACGCCCTTCCACGTCTTGGCAGAGTGGTTCTGCACCTCGGTTTGGAGCGTCAGGAACGCCTTGTCGTTTGAGCGAGAGAGATGTGTACGCACCCAGGGATCCTGGAGTGTAACGTCGCCCGATGTTGTGAGTGTCACATCATCGGTGATACCACTCAGCAGTCCTGGCACGTAAGGCATCCAGTCCCAGCTCGCCGAAGCGATATAAGTAGGTGAGCGGAAGTTAGGCACAGGATGTCCTACCCACTCCACCTCGACACGCAAAACATTTTCCGCCTTGACAATCTCCGAGATGTCGTACTTGCCTCGCTGCATAAAGCCATCGAGAAGACCTAAATAGGTGTCATTCAGATAGACTTTACCCTTGCGATTCACACCCTCAAAGTTGAGCCACAGACGCTCACCCTCCGCTACAGAAGGTGCTGTGAAGCGGCACGTGTAGAGAAAATCTCGGTCATAACGTCGCTTATCGACGCGATGTACATTATCACCGAAATTTGGGTCCTCCTCAATGCCCGCCTCCACGTATGACGTAAAGACACATCCTGGCACTACAGCCTTCACTGCGGGTAACTCCTCACCTTCGCCAATGGGTTCTACCTGCCACTCTACACCCTCCGCATCGCTGTTGAGCGAGAGGTGTTGCTGTGCCTGGAGCGTTGTTGTGGTTGCGATTAATGCAAGTAATAGAAAAAATTTACGCATCTTGAGTTCTTAAGATTGTGCTTACAGGTTTTTATAAAATGTACCCCGCCCGCCTGAGCAGGGTACATAGTGTTGAGTGATATTA
>JAEIGA010011638.1_pt1 | contig 13355 bp, 14 predicted proteins | sample 9270691 | NCBI WGS metagenome assembly JAEIGA01 (sample SAMN17057246, study PRJNA624740) | gut metagenome | biome: biome; isolation source: fecal sample | host: Bos grunniens | place: China: Xizang | collected 2019
GCGTTGTGGGCTGCTGTTGCTATAAATCCCATTATTATATCATGTTTCTGTTTGTCTGTCATGTTGTCCCATTCGGAACCGTAAGCCGTCTTGCAAGCTTCTGTAAGCATTTCAAGCATTTTTTCAAATCCTGTCATTGTTTTTTCCTCCTTTATATTCTTATACCTAACATCATGCAAGCTCTTTTTGCTTCGCAGTAAGCTTTCCATGTTGTTTCGTTCCTGTTCTCTAAAACCTGTTTTTTTGCTTTTTTGTAAGCCTTTAAAGCTTCGTTTTTCTTTTCGTTCATTTCTTTTTCCTCCTTGTTGTGTTCGGGTTTCTGTTCCCTTTCTCTGATTATATTATAACACGCAATGCGTATAATGTCAATAGTTTTCAAGCAATTTTATACGCGCTGCGTGCATTTTGTATGATTGCACAAAACAGCATTTATTATTTGTACGCATTGCACATTATTACACATTATTACACATCGAGCAATTACAACCAAAATTGCAACTAATTACAACTAATTGCAACTAATACACGCGCGTTATAGCTTTGATTTATCTTTACACACGCGCGTGTTAAAACGTGCGTTAAGCGTGCGTTAAATGCCCTTTTTTGCCCTTCTTCGTTATTGGTAGTATACTTATATCTAAAAAAAGAACCCCTTGAAAAAGGGGTTTTTTAAGAGAATATATAATTTTGAAGGGAATTAAGAATTATCAATAAGGGGGTTTCCCCCGTCTGAACGAATGACGGGGGAAAATTGTGTGTCGTTCCTACTATCGCCAGAACAAAAGAACAAAAGAAAGGAGACACCATTATAATACATTATAACGTGCTAAAAGTCAATTTGTATTATATACAAAGATTTTTAGCCTTTTTAACGTTTTCTGCTTGATATTATAGTTTTATTCATCAAAGACAAATAAAGCCCCTTTTTTGATGTTCTTATAATTTTGTATTTCCGATATAAGCCGTTTTGATTGGGTGGGCGCCTAAATAAATTTTACGCACCCGTTTGCTCCCAGCGTAAATATCAAACCAGAACGGATTATAATTTTTTTCTCTGACATCGGTCAAATTAATAAACGGGTTGCTTGCATTGTCCAGTCCTCTTGTATAATCGCCGTCCGCGATTCCGGCGTTGTTGATTATTGGTAAACAAAGATCCTGATCTGTAAAATCTTCGTGAAAATCGAGTGCCGGCGGCATAGATCCAGACATTGCCTTCGGGGTAAATGGACAGCCGAATGTCGCCGCGGCGCGCATAAGATCATCGTATATATCGTCGCTATATTCAATTTGATACCATACGGCAGTCTTTGTAGAAACCGCATAAGCTATATATTGCGCCATGCCCATAAAGCCGACATAATCGTCTTGTACATCATTAAAACCTGCGCTTTTCATTCTATAAAGCCCTGTACGCTGTTCAAAAAAAGTAATTTCCCCAGCAAATCCCGTGCCGTTCATTAGGGCATAAGAATACATACTATGATTGCCAACGCCATAGTAAAATGATAATTCATCAGCTATCGCCCAGCCGACAGGGTGACGATAATTAGTTGATGTGCCTTGTGTATTTGAATAGTGCATAATATGTGTACTCGAATTATAAGTAGAAAACACAAGACCTCTGACGCGAGCGCCTGTTATAACTCTATCGGAATAACTGTTTTTCCATGTTTCAAGCGAGCGCCATGTTGCGCTTGGCGGCCCTGTTGGTTCATCAGGAAGTATAGCATTATCGGCCACCTTTACTTCAATTGCAAGCAAGATAGATCTTGTGTTATATGATGTAAAGGGCGATAAACTAAAATTGCCGTTTTGCTTGTCATTACCTACGTTATAAACGCCGCTCGGTAAAAATTCATACTGTGCTGGAGCTGTATTTCTCAGGTTCATATATCTTGAATATGCTCTGTTGCCATAGGTGCCATAAGCTGTTGGGTTTCGTCCTTCAAAGAAAAAGCCGTTTATGGGGTTGGTGTTTGGATTTCCAGACGGGTAAATGATTTCATTTATACCGGCAGTTGCATTTGGATTGCTTTGTGTTGACGGGTTATAACATATTCCGATTTGTTGATACGGACTTGCTTTTCCTGCGCCTACTGCACAAATTGATTTGTCAAGCGGTGTATTGTGTGCGATTCTACCGCTGTCAATACCTGCTTGTAAAATAGAATTTTGCCATTCAGCATCGCCTGTATATTGATTATCAAACATCGGCACTTTCGGTCTGCTTGCTTTTAGTTCTGCTGCAATTGCCGCCGTCGAGCCACCAAATGTGAAATTATCATGCCACGAACCAGCATCGCCGTAAACTTGCGGATTTGGTAACATTTAGTCGCCCCCTTTAATCGGTAATAAAATAAACCGTATGCGCACCCACCGACGGCAGCGCGTCGTATTGCGCTTGCGTGCATGTTACAAAAGATAAGTCGTTGAGCCTTGCTTCCATATTGTCAACTTTGTTGAAAAACGCTATTACTTGCGTTATAATGCTTTGTGCGTCAGCTCCGTCTACGCTCTTAAGCACTTCAAATTCAACCGGCGTTCCAACAACGTCAAGAGCCCGTGGAAGCTGAATATTTGAACCGCTAATAATATAATCATAATTTTCTACAAGCTTTATTCCGTTGATATATACGTACATTATGTCAAGCGTTTCGTTGTATTCCGGGATCTGAATTGGTATAGTGCTTTCAAGGGCTTCCGTTGTTACATAACGGCTGTGATACTGCATTACAATAGTTGTGGTTTTTACTTCGTCTTTGATATCGTCAAACCAAGTATTAAAAGCGTTGGTGAATTGTGCAAAAAGATTTGTTGTGTCGATTTGATCTATTAAGCCGGTGACGTATCCGCACACGTCCGTATTTGGTCTTTCGTCTGTAATATCAGCTTGAACCACAACGGAACTGTTTGCAGATACCTTTATTTGTGCCAAAGATAATTCATAAACACCGCCGGTTCTTGTCAGCTCCGGCGCCGTCGGTGTTGCTGCTGCTGTACCCGTTTTTACTTCGATTGAAATACTTCTGTGTGCGTCGTTGGTGTCAAGGTGCATTACAACCCTGTCTATTCTATCAAAAGTAATGTCCGCCGCGTCGAGCTGCAAAAATACATCACTATCGGATTTAATCCACTTGCAGTTGATAAAGCCCCAACCGGGTGACACTTTGACAACAAGCCCTGTTGTTGCTGTGACTTGCATTGCGTCGGAAGGTGTTGCAAATACTCCGTTGCTAATCAGCTTTAAAAAGTATTCGCTGATTTGGTCGGCGTTGTATGTCCTATCGCCGTTTATACTGTTAAAGAATCCGTATGTTACAGCCATTTTTATTCGTCCTCCTCGTATTCAATTACCGCCCATTCTGACAGCGTCGGAATCAGTCTATAACCGTTTTCGTCTTCAACTTCTGTTATCTCTGTTATGGTTGCATTGCCGCGTACACCATATTCATTTATTATGCTGACTTTATCGCCCAAATTATAATCAACGCCGTAAGTGTAATTATTATAATTCAGAATATCGCCGCTGAATGATGTTACAACCCTTTGTTGTTCAAGGGCTTCCACGCCGTCAGCTTTCAGCATTTTCCTATATTCGCTTGTTGTTAGTCCGTCGCTGCTGCTGTTGCGTGAATCGATATATATATAGCGTCGGTAAAAGCCTATTATATCGTCACTGTCCGGCATTACCGGAACAAATACACGTTGCGTTCCTTCTCCTTCACCGCCAACAATGCAGCAATTAGCATAATTGGACGTATCTTTTATAAATTCTGTATTACCCAAATTTTCAAATTCGGGGGAAAAAACAACAAATGTATTTTCCGTTTGGTCGTAACTTCTGTCAACGCCCTTATACAGATTTACAGTAAATCCGGCGCCGTTCCACGCAAATTCAATACCATAATTGTAAGTCACACAAAGTTCCTGTACAACGTCAAGTAAGTTTTTACCGGTGAATTGCCGCGTTACTTTGTCGTCCCATTCGTGATCGGTTCCGAGTTGGATCCATTCCACGCCGTCGGGATTGTTTATTATAGGGCTGTAAATAATCCACTTGTTTTTGATTAAATCCCTTATAATATGTTCCGCGGTTGTTGTGTTGGACGAATAAACAGCACGTTGAATAACACGCCAACTTAACAGCCCTTCCGCTGAATGTCCCGAAATGGTTATATAGTCGCCGTTTTCGTCGTCGGTGTTCAATTGAACCTTTTCAACGTACATTCCCACGTTGCTATCATCACGAATTACGAATATATCACCTTCCAGAAGGTTCAAAAGCTGTTCAGAAGCTTTTATATATATTTCAAATTCGCCAACAGCATTAAAACGCTTTACCCAAATAACGGAAGTCGCGTTATCTATTACAGCAACCTTTGTAAAAGTGTCATTTTCAAGCCTGTAAAAGTATAATACCATATCACACGCCCCCGAACAATAAAGCAGTTGTAAAATGTATCTTTACGTCGTCTTCCGTTCCGGTTGACAAAGTAAATGTAAATACATTCTGTCCGGGTTCAAGCTTTAACCACGTTGAACCCTGTGTGACATAGTTAAGCAAATTTGAAACAACGCCGGCGCGTTGGAGCTTTACGCCCATTGAACCGCTGTTTGTATCAATAATAATATGGTCGTTTGCTTGAAAACTGTAATTAAGTTCAAAATACTTTTGCGTGCTGTTGTTTATGATCTTCAAACCTGTGATAGCTCCATAAACATCTACATCAATAACAGTTCCGCAAACCGCGTCCCCTGTGTTGTCAATCGTTGCAATTGGAACTTCCAGAACTTCCGAAAAAGGAATAGGGGTTACAATGGAAAAAGGAAATTCAAATAAAGCAAGGATCCTTGACAGCTCATTATATAACGCCGTCAGCGCTTCAAAATAAGGACGGGGACAAATAATAGATATCTGCATTTGTTCTCTTTGCACGAATAAGTCACCTTCGAGCATTTCAACATAACCTTCAATTTTTACGTCCCTGTTCTTATTTTTGAAAAACACTGTACATTTTGTCTTTCGGGGGAATATCTTATATAAACGCTGTCGGTTTGTTTCAATATCCCCGTTAATAACTACCGTAATAACTAAATTACGCTGATTAACACGCGCCGAATTAAAGAATGTTCCGTCTATAATACCGGCTGTTGCTGTGTTTACGTTGGTTGCCGGGGGCGTCAATCCCTGTACACTTGTTATATAATAGTCCTTTGAATTATGTGTAAGTTCAAATAATTCGCCGGCTGTATTCTTTATTTTCAGTGTGAACATTGCGTATTATACCCCCTTTGCAGCGTTTATAAGGTTGCGTGTTTGTCTGTAAATGTCATATCTTGAAAGAGCCTTTGGACTGCTGTTATTCTGTGTAAAGTTGTAGTTCGTGACGGTGTCGCCGCTGTTGTTGTTATATACAACATTGCTGCTTTGCATTTCCTTTGCAAGTATTCCGGCGATTTTCTTTAAACCGTCGGTGTCACTTTCCAAAGGTACAACAGCTTCCGCGCCGGTACCTTCCAGAAGTCCAACTTGTCCTTTTTTCAGAATACCACCTTTTTCAAGTCGTGGTAAATTAACGTGTCCTATGTCGCCCAAATCAACACCGGGAATATTGTTGATTAAGTGAATAACGCCGTTTATCATGTCAATAAAGCCGTTTATCTTGTCTTCGATAAATTCAAAGACACCGTTTACAACCTTCTTAAATGCACCCGTGAACGCGTCAGCTATCTTTGTTCCGACGCTCTTAAATACACCGGTGATTTTATCCCAGATACCTTTGAAAAAGTCTGTAATACCGTTGAAAACAGCTTTGATGTTATCCCAAGCCTTTTGAAAAGCGTCTTTAAAGAACTGTCCGACGGTTGAAAAGACGTTTTTCACGCCTTCCCAAATACCGGAAAAGAAGTCTGTCACGGCTTCCCATATAAATTTGATTGTTAGCCATGCAGTTTCAAATTTTTCCTTGAACCAATCAACAACGCCGCTGAATACGTTCTTTATACCTTCCCAAATGCCGCTGAAAAAGTCCGTTACAGCTTCCCACACAAGCTTTATAACAAGCCATGCAGTTTCAAATTTTTCCTTAAACCAATCTATTACAGGTTCAAAAATGGCTTTTATGCCGTCCCAGATACCTTGAAAGAAATCAACTATTGCACCGAATACAAGCTTTATTATTGCAACAGCGGTTTCAAACTTTTCCTTGAACCAATCAACGATCGGTCCGAATATCTCTTGAATTTTATCATGTACCTTTTGGAACACTTCCACAACGGTGCTGAAAACAGCCTTGATAATTGCAACCGCTGTTCCGAATTTATCCTTGAACCAATCGGCAATTGGTGCAAATATCTTTTTAATACCGTTGAAAATAGTCTTAAAGAAGGTGGAAACAACCGTCCATACTGCTTTTATACGTTCCCATGCTTTACTAAAGATATCAACAATAAAATCAATAACGGGCTGTACAGCCTTTTTGATACCTTCCCACAAGCCTTTCCAGAACTCACGGAACTTTTCGGATTTCTTCCAAAGAACAACAAACGCTGCAACAAGTGCTGCGATTGCTGCAACAACTAAGCCTATGGGATTTGCAGCCATTGCCGCATTTAAAAGCCATGTCTTTGCAGCTGCGACAACTTCCGCCGCGCTCATTCCTGCAAGGGCTGTTGTTACGGCTGTTATTATGCCGGTGACTTTCCAAGCTGCAAAAGCTGCTGCAATGCCAACAACACCGGCTTCAATTTCCGGTAAATTGTCTTCAATCCATGCAATGCCCTTTTCAATTTGCGGTACGATCTTTTCAAAAGTGCTTGTTATTTTGCCTATTGCCTTTTCAATTTGCGGTCCGTATTTGTCAAGCAGATTTCCCACAAGTTCCGCCGCGCTTGTCTTCATATTCTGAATAGCAAGCTTTGCTTTGTCCGCGCCGTCTTGTGTTTCTTCATACGTTGCATTTACAGTTCCTTGTGAACTTTCAAGCAAGCTTACAAAGTCGCTGTATTCAAAACGCCCTGTTTTTATAGCGTCTGCAAGCTCCGGACCGGCTTTTGTTCCAAATTCTTCAACAGCTTTTTGTGTTGCTGCTGTTATGTCCGGCGCTGCTGCGATTTGATCCAGAACGGTTTGAAATTCGCTTTTGGCGTCTTTGCCTTCTTTAGTCCAGTTTGCAACGGCTTTTTTCATGCCGGCAAAAGCTGTTTCCGTGTTTACGCCGGCTTTTTCCCATTGCGCAAACATTGCAATAGTTTCCTTTGTGTCGAATCCTAAAGCACGCATTGGGGCGCCGTTCTTCGTCAACCCTTCTGCAAGCTTATCAACCGAAACGCCGGAACTTTGTGCAGCGCTTGCAAGGTAATCAAGTATTTCCGCGTATTCGTCCGAGTTAATCCCGGCGTTTGCCATTGCTTTTGAAACGTCCTGTACTGCTTTTTTGGCGTCACTTCCGGTTATATCGGCAAATTTTATAAACTGCTTTGTGGTTTCTTCCAGTTTATCACCGGTAAAGCCGAAACGGGTGTTGACTTCTCCGAGCGTGTCGCCTATGTCTGCAAAGTCTCCAAGTACACTTTTTGAAACGTTGGCGTATGACTTTGTCAGATCCTTTGCAGCGTCACCGGTTGCGCCTGTTGCTTTAATGACGTTGTCCGCGCCTTCGTCGAATCCTACAAAAGCGTCCTTAACAGCCTTTCCAAGCTCTCCAAGCTTGTTTATTGCGGCTGTAATAAGGTTAGACGCTAAATTACCCAACGCAACACCAAAGGCGTTTAAACCGCCGTTTACAGTGTCTTGTGTGGACTTGTCCACATCACCAACACTTTTATCAAGCTTTCCGGAAGCGTCCGCCGCGTCGTTTTCGCCGTTTGTCAGCTGTTCAAGGGCTGTTTCATACTTTCCGACTTGTGCAGCCGCATTTTTTACGGCTGTGTCTTGATTTATGATTTTTATGTTTAAGTCTTCCGCCGCTGCTGCGTTGCGCTCTTGTGCGGCTTCTGCTTCACTTAACTGTTTGGCGTATTTTTTGGCTTCTTCTGACGCCGCGCCATACTCTTTAACAGCTTTGTTGTATTTGTCTGTAAGATCGTCAACGGCTTGTTGTCCGTCCTTTTGCGCTTTATTAAGGCGGTCAAGCTGTTCTTTCAGCAAGTCAAGCTTTTTCTTTTCCGCGTCAACAATGCTGTTTTGCTGCTTTATTTTAGCGGTCAAGCCGTCAGCGCTTTTACTCCAATCGTCCAAGCCGGCGGTTGCGTTCTTAAATTCCGCATTTGCAAGCTTTATTGATTTGTTAGCGTCCGAAATTCCTTTTTTTAGGTCTGAAATATCAACCTTGTATTTGGTTGTAAAATTCTGTTCGGGCATTTTTTCACCACCTTAATAAATCAATACCAACTATCGTCCGTCGCCGGTCTTCTTATTGTGCCTTCTTTAAGTTTTACGCCTTCTTTTTTGCTTTGGTTCTGTTGTCTATTGTTCAATCGCTTGAATATTAACAATACATCGTGGAAGCGTTGCGCCCTTACGCGGAACGGATCCAACGACGGGAACGCTTGACACATATTGTAATTCAAGTCAAATAATATTTCGTAAAGGGTGCCGGGGTTCGTTTCCCCGGAAGTCAGTTTTTTTCGCCACCAACAGCGGCGCCAAGTTCGTTTGTTGCGTATTCATAAAGCCCCTTGAAAACTTCAATAAGGTTCTGAATATGTGTCCTTCTTATTTCTTCGTCTGTAACGCCGGGGAATATATCCATTAAAAACGGTTTCAGCTGCTTTGAGCATTTTATAATAACGCTTGCAAGTTCCGCTTTGTTGCCTGTCTTCATGTTTTCAAGGTCGAGCGCGTCCAGAACGTCTTCAACTACTCCAAAAGAAAAATCAATTGTTTCGGCTTTGTATTCCTTTTCAACTTCTTTTCCGTTGTAAATCTTTAATGTAATTTCCATATAATAAAATCTCCTTTACTTTTTTAAAGTTTGGGGCGACTATTGCCGCCCCTAATAATATTAACCGGCGCTTACTGTAACTGCACAACTTGCAGAAAACAAACCGGCTGTTGCTGTAATAACAGCTGTTCCGGTTGCAACGCCTGTAACAACGCCGCCGCTTGTTACTGTTGCAACGCGTGGATTGCTTGAAACGAATGTAACAGGCTTTCCAGAAGGTGTTGTTGTAGGTGTAATTGTTGCTGTATCGCCAATTGTAACGCTTGCTGTTGTAGGTGAAACGCTAAGAGCTGTAACACTGTCAATTGCAAGTGCTGCGATTGTATCCGGTGTCTGTACAGTGCTAAAGAAGGTTGAAAGATCGCACTTACCGTCCCTTTCGTCGATAACAACGCCGCCGGCTCTTGCCTTAACGTTTGTTCCGCCGCCGTTTGTGAACTCATAAGCGGTCTTTATGCCTGTATATGTAAGCTGCTGATTATTTGTTCCGGTTCCGTTATCCTCTGTTGCGCTTGTTTCGTCCGGAATAGCGAATGAACCCTTTAAGCGCCATACATAACGATAAGTTCCGTCTGTAAGTTTCAGACGATAACCAAGCGCAAAATACTTTTCAACCGGCGGACAATCAATAAATGCGCCTGTTGCTGAATCAACAACTTTTCCGGTGATTGTTGCAAGCTTACCAAGTGGAAGCGCCGGAACTGTAAGTGTAATTGTGTCCGAGCCTTCCGCCTGTATAACAATCATTCCTGTATTGTCGTAATAATGTGTTTCGCTGCTGCTTTCAACAGTCTTTGAAACTTCCGCAACGGGTGCAAGCACTTCAACCGCGCCTGTTGTATAACCTGTTGTGTCGTCGCCTGTGATTGCTGCAATTACAAGATTGTCACAACCACGAAATTCAACGGTTTTTCCCATTGTTCAATCCTCGCTTTCTTCATTGTTATAGTTTTCAAATTTATATGTTGTGAAAAATGCACCTGTGTGTGTTGGGCGGTCTACATCTATGTCGTTAGCCTTTCCCTGTAAAATCCACCCGTTTTGTTTAAGGAGCTTCCGCGCCTTTTCCGGTTCTGTTTCTACAAGTAAAGGGTTTGTTGAATAGAAATAAACCCAAAAGCCCCAAACTGCACGCCCTGCATAATCATCATAAAAAGCGGCTTCCGGTGTTTCAAAATTCCAGAAGGTGAAAAAACTGTCCGGGTAACCTTCGTTTGCGTTAAGCGAACCCTGTAAAAATACTGGATATGTCAACGTTTGCAATAGTGCTATTAAATCACTTTTAACGCCCATTTTGCACCACCCTTTCAAGCACCTTTTCAAATGCTTCTTCTTGAATTTTTGAAATTTCTTTGCGCGTTTGCGCTCCGTATACCGCGTCGTATAATTTTCGGTCCGGTGCTATATGCGGCTGACCGTGTAACTTCGTTCCGTACATAAGAAATATTGACGGAAGTCCGCCGCCGCCTATATCAAAACCAACGCCAACGCTTGCTGTGTCGCCGGTCCATTCCACGGGACTATTACTAACTATTGATTTTTTCGTTTTTCCCGTCAGTGTATGCGGTTCAATAGCCGCTTCAACCTGTTCTGCAATAACCTGTTGTGACGCCTTTAAAGCGCTTTCAACGGCTCTTTGTGTCGCATTGCCGCCGATTTCATCGAGCTGCTTTTTTAAGACGTTGAACCCGTCAAAATCAATAGATATTTTATTCTTTGCCATTTAAAGCCCACCTTTTACGCGTTCAACTTTAAATTCTAAGTATCGGTTGTTTAAATCGCAGTTTTCCGGCTCTGTGATTATTTCGTATACTTTCCCGTCTTCACGCAGTAAGCGGCAATTAATAGCAATATCACCCCTGTAACGCGTTGTTATGTCCGCCGTGTCAAGAACGGTATATAAACCGTTTACGGTTTGTTCCGTTCCGCCGTATGTCTTCCAGTTGACAAATATTACGTCGCCGTCCGTCGGGTATGTATGACGCGTTACGCCATTGATTTTTGAAGTTCCGGAAGGTATAAGAAGTTTAACCGGTGTCCGTAACTCGTTTATTGTCTTTGGCTTATAGCTCATACATTAGCCCCCCAATGAACGCATTACAAGCTGTGTAACTCTTTCGTGGAAGTACGGCGAAAATTTAACGTTTCCGCCGTCGTTGTCCCACAAATCAGAAACACCACGGGCAATAACACCGGGCGACGCATTAATAACAGCCGTTGAAACGCCTGCCCCGTGCATATAGTCAACAACTTCGTTAATATAAACTTGTATTGTTGCGTCGGTGAAAGTTCCCGTAACTCCGAGCGCATTTTTTACAGCTGTTAAAATTGCGTCTTCCGCCATGTTATCACCTTGTCTTTCTTAAATTCGATTAAAAGCCAACCTTTGCAATTGTCAGCGCATTTGTTGACAGTGTTGCAGAATACAGTGTTGAACCGTCTGCGTCAACGTCGCCTGTAACTGTAAGTGTTGCGCTATCCTTTGTGAATCCCTTATAGTCATAAGCGGCTATAAAGTAAACTGTTGCAGCTGTTACGCTTGAACCAAAATTAAGGGTTTTAACAGGCTCCGAGCAAATAACTGTTGCGCTGTTTGTTGCCTGTGAAAAATTACCCTCTGCGTCGGAAGCGTTAAGAGCTGTTACGCTTACGCTTGCTACTTTAAGAACTGTTCCGTAAAGTGTAAGAAGATCCGTTTTTGTAACGGGTACAATACGATCGTTGTTAATCATTATATTTACCTCCTATGTTTATTAGCCGGAATAACTACCGGTAACACCAAGAATTGTTACGCCGCTTTTAATATTGCCGGCTACAATGTTTTCGTCAATTGCAGCTGTAACCGCGTTTACTGTAACTTTGCTAAGAACCTTTCCGGAATCCGGTGTTATGTTCTGCTTGCTTGTTGTCGGTGTTACTGTCTTTTCCTGTGTTGGCTTGTTTATGCTGCTTGCAACGGCTGCAATATTTGCAATTGCTTCTGCGTTCTGCGTTGCGTCATAATCGCCGCTGAAAAGCTTTGATATTTCGTTTAATACTTCCACTATGGTGGAAGCGTTCGCCACATTGTCCGAGCTTCCACCAAGTCCAGTATATAAGCTTTTTAAAGCTTCAACATTTGTCATGTTTCCGCCCTCCTTGCTTATGCCTTCTTAATAAGCCAAATTCCGTTTGGATTAAGTACCTTACCGTCAACAACAACAAGTGCTTTGTCAACCCACTCGTTTGTTTCTTCGTCGAAATAGCGGCGCATTGTAAAGCCGAAATTCTCGTTAATTGCGTATTCCTGTGGCTGCCAGAAAATACCAATTACATCATTTGAACTTGCTGTGTCAAAGTCCGGAAGTATGTCGGGTTCAACAAGTGCAATGCTTCTGCCGAAAAATCTTCCGTTCGGGTTTGCTGCGTCGCCGTCGTTTACTTCCAGTCCGGTTGCCTGTCTGAAAATTGGGTTGTTGTTAGCGTCTGCCATTGTCTCTAAATAAGCGTCAACAGTTGACATTGCAAATATAAATTCGCCGTCCCTGTAACCAAGTGGAAGTTTTGCAAAGAAATTCTTACGCCATGCGCTCCAATCCTTGATCTGTGCAGCTGTCATTGTAACAACCTGTGAAGTTGCAGCAACACGGGGATCGTTAAGAATACCAAGCATAGAACCATTACCGGAACCGTTTACAATGCCGTTATCCATTGCCTTCATATAAGCAACGGCGATAACTTCAACAATCTTGCTTTCAAAAGCTTCGATTGTAAGAAGCTGTGATAAGAACGACTGAGCTATACGGATTTCGCCTGTATGATAAGAGAACATAACCTTGTCAAGTGGTGCAAGCTTCTGACGTGGTGATACAGTGCTTTCATTAATCCACTTAAAGTTTGCCTGTAATGCTCCGATTGGGAACTCCACGCCGCCGGGGATTGCCATTTTACGAACCTTGCTATAAAGATTGCCGTAACGCTTTCTAACTGTGTTGATAACATCACGCATTACAGTAATTGGAATAGCTGCGCCGGTGTCTGCTGTTGTGATTGGAACACCTGCACGCATATCAAGTGGAAGGCTTTCACGATATGTATTTACATCGTTAATAAGCTTCTGTGGAATAGCTGCACCGCGCTGTACATATGCCATAAATGCGCGTCTATATTCCTCTGTTCCGTATGGGTTTTCGTCGTTGTTCTTCTTTGTAGGATCTGTTGAAACTGCAAAAGAAGCTCTTACGTCACCATTTACAACGGTTGCGTTCTGTGGAACTGCTGCAACGGGTGCTGCTGCTCTCTGCTCATCGGCTGCGATTTCTGCAAGTTCCTCGTTTACGTCGTTGATTTCGTCGTTTACGTCTGTAAGCTGCTCATTAAGGCTTCTTACTTCGTTTGCGTCCTCGCTTGCAAGTGCGCGTGCTGTCA
>JAEIGA010011639.1_pt1 | contig 13354 bp, 6 predicted proteins | sample 9270691 | NCBI WGS metagenome assembly JAEIGA01 (sample SAMN17057246, study PRJNA624740) | gut metagenome | biome: biome; isolation source: fecal sample | host: Bos grunniens | place: China: Xizang | collected 2019
CACTCAAACCGCGGTAATGCTAACAAAATTTTGAACCGCTTCATGTGGCAAATAGCTAAAGCAACAGACTTGAAAGTGGCTTCGATCACAGGTGGTAACCTTCGCAATGCTATCGCTCGCGAAGCAAGTGCAGTGTGTGCTGTTCCTACTGAATTCAAACACGAATTGACAGTGCGTGCAAACACATTTGCTGCTGAAATTGAAGCTGAATTTGCTATCTCTGATGCAGGTGTAAAAGTGGCTATTGATAGTTGCGAACGTCCTGCTACAATGATTGACGCAGATACAACACGTCGTTTGATTTACTCAATCTATGCTTGTCCTCACGGTGTGTTGCGCATGAGCGACGATATGCCAGGCTTGGTGGAAACATCGACTAACCTCGCTGCAGTGAAAATGATTGAAAACAATCAAATCCTTATCACTACAAGTCAACGTAGCTCGACAGAATCAAGCAAAAAAGATGCTGCATACATGGTAGAAAGCGTATTCGTGTTGGCAGGTGCTAAAGCAACTCACGGCGATGGTTATCCAGGATGGAAACCAAATCCAAAATCGCCAATCGCTAATGTAGTAGCAGAAACTTACGAAAAATTGTTCGGCAAAAAAGCTAAAATCACAGCTATCCACGCAGGTTTGGAATGCGGTTTGTTCCTCGAAAAATATCCACACCTCGACATGGTAAGTGTTGGTCCAACTATGCGCGGTGTACACTCGCCAGACGAACGCCTCCACATTGCAGATACAGAAAAATTCTGGACATTGATTACTCACGTGTTGGAAAACATTTAATTCAATGAGGAATGAGGAGTGAGGAATGAGAAATGAACATACCCCTCCGCCGATGGACACCTCACCTAACTTAGGGGAAGGAATAAAAAAAACATTAGAAATGAAAAATGAATAACAGAGCCTTTCGGCACGCAATCCTCATCGGTCATATAAAACTGATAATTTTGATAAAATTTAGTGGTATAGGTTATGCTTATACCACTATTTTTTTGTAACTTTGCAGATTAATAGTAGAAAGTCGTAAGTTGTAAGTCGAAAGACTTTTATATCAATAGATAAATTCTTACTACTTTGTACTTTTTACTTACTACTAAATAAAAACTATGATTCGTAAATTTGATTTTTTAGTCGTTGGTAGTGGTATAGCAGGCATGAGTTTCGCACTCAAAGTTGCCGATAAAGGTAAAGTGGCTATCCTCTGCAAGAGCACCCTCGACGAGGCTAATACGGCTCTCGCCCAAGGCGGAATTTCATCTGTAACTAATCCTGTATTAGATAATTACGAAAAACACATACAAGACACACTGATTGCAGGCGATGGTATATGCGACCGTGCAGCAGTGGAAAAAGTGGTAAAAAATGCACCTAAACAAATAGAGCAATTGCTTGAATGGGGTGTTGATTTTGACAAAGCACCAGATGGGACGTTTGACCTACATCGCGAAGGCGGACACTCGGAACATCGTATTCTTCACCATAAAGATTCGACAGGAGCAGAGATACAACGATCGCTCATTGCACGCATCAAACAACACAAAAACATTGAAGTTTTTGAGCATTATTTTGCTATAGATATACTCACGCAACACCATTTAGGTCAGATTGTAACGAGAAAAACACCAGACATTGAGTGTTACGGCATATATGCATTGAACACACGTAGCAATAAAATCACTACGTTTTTGAGCAAAATCACTATGCTCTCAACCGGCGGTATTGGCAATGTGTATAACACTACAACCAACCCATTGGTGGCAACAGGCGATGGTATTGCAATGGTGCATAGAGCACGTGGAGTGATACGCGATATGGAATTTGTACAGTTCCACCCTACTGCGTTCTATCACCCAGGCGTACGTCCATCATTTTTGATAACAGAGGCCATGAGAGGTTATGGCGCAGTGTTGCGCACGATAAAAGGCAAAGAATTTATGCACAAATATGACAAGCGAGGTTCGCTTGCTCCAAGAGACATTGTGGCTCGTGCGATAGACAATGAGATGAAGAAATCGGGTGCTGAGCACGTATTTCTTGATGTGACACATAAGCCAGCAGAGGAGACACGCGAACACTTCCCGATGATTTACGAAAAATGTTTGTCATACGGCATCGATATAACCTCGCAATATATACCTGTGGCACCAGCAGCACACTACCTTTGTGGCGGTATTGTGGTGAACGATAACGCAGAGACAAGCATTCATAGATTGTATGCAACGGGGGAATGTTCGTGCACAGGATTGCATGGAGCAAACCGTTTGGCATCAAACTCATTGATAGAAGCAATTGTATATGCAGATGCTGCGGCACAACATGCGATACCTCTACTCGATGGATTGACAATAAATGAGGCTATACCACAATGGAACGACGAGGGCACGCGATTGCCAGAAGAGATGATTTTGATTACACAATCATTGAAAGAAGTGCAACAAATAATGAGTTCGTATGTGGGTATTGTTCGTTCGAACTTGCGATTGAAACGAGCTATGTCGCGCCTTGAAATATTGTTCCGCGAAACAGAAAGTTTGTTTGAACGCTCGGTAGTGAGTCGCGAGATTTGCGAGTTACGAAACTGTATATCGGTGGCATATCTCATCATAAAACAAGCCACTGCAAGAAAAGAGAGTCGCGGATTGCATTATACGATTGACTATCCTTCTGAGAGTTGAAAGTTGAAAGTTGAGAATTAGAATTGAGAGTTGCAGCAATACACTCTTGATAGGTATCCTTAAGAAATTAATAATAAAATAAACAATAGAATTAAATGAAAAATTTCAAGCTTTACAACAACATTGTAGGTTGGTTGGCTTTTGCAATTGCAACGGTTACCTACCTACTTACAATCGAGCCTACTGCATCATTTTGGGATTGCGGTGAGTTCATCGCATCGGCATTCAAACTTGAAGTAGGTCACCCACCTGGAGCACCATTCTTCATGATGACAGGACGTTTATTCTCGTTATTGGCATCGGACCCAACTCAAGTGGCAGCTATGATAAATGCTATGTCGGCAATGTGTAGTTCGTTCACTATCTTATTCTTATTCTGGACGATTACGCATATTGCACGCAAAATCACAGTAAAAGAGGGTCAAGAAATGACATTGGGCAAAGGCATTGCTATACTTGGCGCAGGTCTTGTTGGATCATTGGCTTATACATTCTCAGATACATTCTGGTTCTCGGCAGTAGAGGGTGAAGTATATGCCTACTCATCGTTATTCACAGCAGTAGTATTTTGGTGTATTTTGAAATGGGAAGACGTTGCAGATGAACCACATGCCGCTCGTTGGTTGATTTTGATAGCATACCTTATGGGATTGAGTATTGGTGTGCACTTGTTGAACTTGTTGGCGATACCTGCAATTGTGCTTGTATATTATTTCAAGAAATATGAGGTAAATATGAAAAATACTCTCATTGCTCTTGGTGTAGCAGTTGTGATATTGGGCGCTGTGCTATATGGTATGATTCCTGGTTTCGTGAAAGTAGCATCATGGTTTGAACTATTCTTCGTGAATACATGTGGATTGAGTTTCAATAGTGGTGTAATAATTTACCTCATCGTGACAGCTATAGTGTTGGCATGGGCAGTATATGAAACACAAACAGTTAAGAATGAGATTCGCGCACGTATTGCTTTCATCGCAGCACTCACTATGCTTGGTGTGCCATTTGTTGGAAGCGGTGTGATTGTGGGTGTGCTAGTAATAGCAGCATTGGGCACATTGCTATTTGTGAAAAAAGAGTGGAACTACCGTTGGTTGAATACCATTGTGCTTTGTGCAATGGTGATGCTTATTGGTTATTCGTCATACTCGATGATTGTTATCCGCTCGTTGGCAAATACACCAATGGATCAAAACTCGCCAGAAGATGTATTCTCGCTTCAAGCATACCTCAATCGTGAACAATATGGCGACCGCCCATTGTTCTATGGTGCAATGTATTCAGCACCAGAAATACTTGACATACAAGGTAACATGTGTGTGCCTCGCGCCAAATATGGCAATACTGTATGGCAACAAAAGGTGAAAACATCAGAAAAAGAAAAAGATTCGTATGAAAACCTTGGCAAACGCCAAACTGGATATGAGATGGATTCTCGTTTCAAGATGTTGTTTCCACGTATGTATTCAGGACAATCGCATCACGTCTCGGCATACAAAACTTGGGGTGAAGTAAAGGGCAAACGCATAATCGTTGACCGCTGCGGTCGCCAAGAAACACTCGTTATGCCTACAATGGGAGAAAACCTTCGTTTCTTCTTCTCATATCAAGTGAATTTCATGTATTGGCGCTACTTTATGTGGAACTTTGCAGGTCGCCAAAACGATATTCAAAGCCATGGTGAATTGGATAAAGGTAACTGGATTTCGGGTATATCATTCATTGACAATGCCCGCCTCGGAGACCAAGACACATTGCCAGAATCACTAAAAAACAACAAAGGTCGCAACCGCTACTTTATGCTTCCATTGTTGCTTGGATTGCTTGGTATAGCATGGCAATTGTGCAACAAAAAAGAGGGGAATTTGCAATTCTGGCTCGTATTTACATTGTTCTTTATGACAGGTCTTGCCATTGTAATGTACCTCAACCAAACACCATATCAACCTCGCGAACGTGACTATGCCTACGCAGGTTCGTTCTACGCATTCTCTATTTGGATTGGTCTTGGCGTGATGTTCCTATACTCACTTATCAAAAAATATATGCCAAAACCATTAGCAGCAATTATAATCACAATATGCTGTCTTGGAGTGCCAGCATTGATGGCTCAACAAAACTGGGATGATCACGACCGCTCGAATCGCCGTGTTGCTCGCGATTTTGGTTTGAACTATCTAAATAGTTGTGCTCCAAATGCAATCATATTCTCTAATGGTGATAATGATACATTCCCACTTTGGTACAACCAAGAAGTAGAAGAAAATCGCACTGATATGCGTGTATGTAACCTTTCATATCTCAACACAGATTGGTATATCGACCAAATGAAACGCGAAGCATATGAATCGGCACCTCTACCAATCATGTGGGATAAGAAAGACTATGTATCAGGACACCTTGATGTATCGCGAGTTTCAGACCACGCACAATTCGCTAATGGCATGGAATTAGGTCAAGCATTAGACCTTGTTCGCAATCCACGTACAATTGATGAAAATGGTATTGGCAATTTCTTCAGTTCGACAATGATACTACCTGTAGATAAACAAAAAGTTATCGAAACCGGTACAGTAGAAGCAAAAGACTCGGCTAAGATTGTTGACAAAATGCATATCAAACTTGGTCGTTCGGTAGGCAAAGCACAACTTATGGTATTAGAAATGCTCAACTCAAACAATTGGGAACGTCCGATATATGTGGCAGCAACAGTTGGCAGCGAATACTACCCTGCTCTACAAGAATATATGCAACTTGAAGGTTTGGCATATCGCATTGTTCCGGTGAAAGGACAAAGAGAACGCGTCAATACCGAAGTTATGTACGACAATATGATGAATAAATTCGTGTGGGGCAACATTGCCGACCCTAACGTATATCTCGATGAACAACACATTCGTATGGCTCGCACAATGCGTATGATGTTCGCACAATTGGCAGAAGCATTAATCAATGAAGGTCAAGAAGAAAAAGCACTTGAAGTTCTAGAAAAATGCTTAAAAGAGATTCCTACAACAACAGTGCCAGCAGATTATAGTATTGCGATACTAGCAGAACACTATTATGCACTTGGTCAAACCGAAAAAGCGGACAACTTAATTCGTCCTATATTCGAAGATTGCATTGCTCGCATAGAATGGGTTAACAAATTGAAACCTACGCATAAAAAAGCAGTATCACAGGAATTATCAATTCGTCAAAATATAGGTCTTATTCAAAACCTTTGGATGACGGCTAGAAACTATAATTCCGCATTAACACCAGAACTCGAAGAACACTTTAATAAATACTATCCATTAGTCAGAAAATAAAAATAAGCCTCGAATGAGGCTTATTTTTTACTACATATTTCAGAATGAAATTATACCAACCAAACAAATTATTACGTTTGCTTTGTCCAGCAATATATCGAATTTCAAGCGATGAAAAAATAGTCTACCTTACATTTGATGATGGTCCATGCAAGAAGACAACCCAAAGAATATTAGAAATATTGCGAGAACAAGAGGTAAAAGCAACTTTCTTTTGCGTTGGAGATAACATAACATCACAACCAGAATTATTCGCTCAAATTAAAACAGAAGGGCACCAAATAGGCAATCATACAATGCACCATTCAAAAGGATTCTACACAAATACGAATGACTATCTGAATGAAATAGATGAATGTGCTGCCTTAGTAGGGAATAACCTATTCAGACCTCCTCATGGACTTATTACACCTAGGCAAAATGCAATGCTAAAAAATAAAGGTTATAAGATAATTCAATGGGATGTGATTACATACGATTGGGATAGCGACCACACACCAGAAAAGATTCTAAATACAATAAAACAATATACACGCAATGGTTCTATAATAGTTATGCACGACTCGGAAAAAGCTGCTCCACGTGTACTGGAAGTATTAGAAGATATAATAATTTGGTTAAAACAAGAAGGATATAAAGTAACAACGCTCACCTAATTGGTGAGCGTTGTTGCTTTATTCATAATATAACTTTATGACTTTTGTCTTAGCCTTTAATTGTTCGTTAGAAGCATACTTTAAGATATAAACACGCTTTGATGGCAATTGAGGAATCTCAACAATATTAGAATTAACAGGAACTGATGTTATAAGTTTACCTTCGATAGAATAGATAAAAATAGAATGATTTTCATCGAAAGTAGGCAAATAGGCAACGTAAGTATCTCCTTGTTTTAATATATCCAACTTGCGACTCTCTGCTCCAAAGCCAGACAATGTAGTAACAGTGATTTCGTTTGAATAGTTTGTAATATTTTCATAACGTCCATAAGGATCTTTATCAGAAGCACGCACACAATATCTATACTCCTTAGCCCCTTCCAGATTCACAACTTCAAAGGTAATAGGAGATGTTTGATCCGACGTCACGACTTGATTTTGTAACACAAAAATTGTATCTAATCCATCAAGATTATATACTGTTAAATGATATTCTGTTGCATCATAGACAGAATCCCAACGAGCAGTAAATGTATACGGAGTAACATTCTCAGCTTCGAGGGCGCAAGGGGCAACCACATATACTGGACGCGGAGCTGAACCTCGTAGCGCCAAGTGTTTTTCAAAGCACTCGGTTGTCAACAATAAAGTTTCAGCAACATAGTTTTGATATGTATATACCTTAGGGGCATACTTAATTTCAATTTCTGCCGAAATAACGCTATCAGAATTAGCCTCTAACGCTACATTTGAACCAAAAGGCTCATCAGTATCAGCCAAACGCAATGAATAATTTTCGGAATTTAAATTCAAATTAAGAGTACCTACAACAGAAGTTGCATTGACAGTAAAGCGTTTTACCTGTTCTTCGCCAATAGATGCAGAGAAAGATTGCAAGTCACCTTCGATTTGAACATTAGGTATAAACGAAGGAGTGCCATAAACAAAAGACAATAATCTATCTTTTTCGGTGATTTGCGATAAAGTCTTATCCAAAATAGAGCCATCACGCAATTTGAATTGATAGTCTGTTACTTTACCCTTACCTGGAAAAACATTGTAAGTTGGAACATCTGTAGCACGTTCAGCACAGCAAATCTCAACTCCCATATTTTTAGCGTTATTATTCAACGTATTATTATCCCAAGTTAACCTATTATATGTAATTCTTGTGATTAACAATCCTTGAGCAGGAACGCCATCGTTATCCACTTTTTGTCGGTTTTCGAGTAAGAAAAACTCTTTTGGATCAGGATTATCGCCCTGCATATTATGTTCGGATGCAGCAACCAAATAAGCAGTATTTGATAGAGATATAGGTTGCAACTCGCATTTACGATCTTTGTCTAATTGAATAGGAGTTAGCCAACCGAGATAAAAACGTTCATAAGCAGAATAAGTAGGAGGTGTACGTCCAAAACTATTATAAGAACCATTGTCCATTACATCCCATGCACCAAGAGTGTTATGACCAGCATAATTGGTAGAATATAAGTCAGGCAATCCGAGAACATGCCCAAATTCGTGCACAAAAGTACCAATACCACACATTTCAGCACCTTTATTACCTCTAAATTCAGAAGTACAAGCATAATCACCCAAACGAACACCATCAAATTCAACTTTAGAAACCACATATGAACGATGAGGCCAAATAGTATTTACGCCACCACCTTCGGCTTGATTATATCCAGCATAATAGACGAAAACATTATCGACATAGCCATCGCCATTTTCATCAAAATCATTAAAATCAATATCCGCATCGGCAGCTGCACAAGCATCTACGATTAAATTACCTGGACGCTTGTCATGTATATCTCCTTCATCCTCGCCATAATATTTCGTATCATTGCTTAGATCATATGGCCCCACCACGATAAATTCAGGATCAAAAACTCCATTAGAAGCACGTCGAAAATAATCGCGAGCAGAACCTGTCGCTCCGTTCTCAGAATAATTATTTTTATTCAATAAATCATTGAAACTTTCATACGGCATATCTGTTCTAAAAGAACAATCGCTATAATTCACCAAAATAACAAGACTTTTAGGTGAACCTTTCAGAGGATAGCCTTTATTAGTTGATGCACGCTGAACAGCAACAGATTTATTAATGGAACGAGTAGCAACGATATCGTCTAAAAACAACTTCACATCAGAATATTTAGTTCTAGCTTTAGATGGCATTATTTTCTTTGTGACAATATCTAATTCAGCATCGACTAAGAAACCATTCTCATCATAAGACAAAAGAAAACCCTCTTCCGAAACCATATAGGAAAAGTTTTCATCGCCATATAAATAATACTTTACAATAGAACCATCTGATTGAACAGTTGTAATCAGACCAGGATAGGCACTAACAGAATATAGTGTTATTGAGAATAAAATCGAGAAGAAAAATAATATAGACTTTTTCATAGAAAAGGCTTTTTACAAGTAGAGACGCAAAATATTGCGCCTCTACATATGTTATCAATAGAATATTTTAGCTACTTTATCTTTTCTTTTTATACCACTCTGTGCAGAATATTTTATAATATAAATATTATTTTCGGCAAGAGCAGGTAAAGTAACCATTTGAGCTTCTGGAATAATAGTAGTAACAAGTTGTCCATCTACCGTATATACATACAAACAATGATCAAGTTTAGGAGCAGCTTCAAGATCAACAACCACAGAACCATCGGCAGCAATAGAAACCTTCAAGTCTACATCTTTCATCTCTTTGGCAGCAATAACAACCTTAATTTCATTAGAATAATCGGTAATATTTTCCTCTATTTTTGTATTTTCTTCATCTTTGTCCGATGCTTGAACACGATAATAATATACCTTTCCTTTCTCTAAGCCACCAACCATAGCCATTGTATCATATACTTCGTAATGATCTAATGTGAAGTTAACAGTTTTGTTGAATTCAGCAGTAAAGTCGTCGAAAGTAATACCACCTGTTCCATTTGTTACTTCATAATAAACTTTGAATTGTTGGCAAACAACATCAGCTAACTCGAAAGATAAAGTAGCATCTTTTGTACCTGCAGAGATGTCGAATGTTGCAAGTGAAGTCCATTGATTATCAACTAAACCATCGAGATGCAAAACACCAATAGTATTAACAGAACGTACCCAGAAAGAGACTTTATTTACTGGCAAGAAATACTTTTCAGTCCACAAAGTATCTGTTGCATTTTTAAAGTATATAGATGGTCTAGATTCGCCATAATATTGACGATTGGTTTCTGTAAAGTTAGCTTTCCAACCATCTGCCATTTTACCAGAAGCAAAGGCATCAAAACCTTCAGCATCAAGTGATTTTTCGTTAGTCAAATTATAAACCGACAAATAATACAAAGTAGCAAAATCTTGATAAGCCCAGTTAGCAATGAAAGATTTATCGGTAATATCTTTAGCTTCGTATGCTACAGGAGGATATACTTTAATAGCCTTAGGAGCTTCGCCTGACAAATCGTAATAAATAATATAGTTGTCAGCCTCTACAATAAGTCTATCTTCAAATATCTCACCATTAGACAATCTACGAGGTTTATATTGAACATCTAATTTGCAAGAGAAGGTAGAATCTTCATTAACCTCAAGGTCAAATCCGCGAGAGAAGCCAGCCTCGGTATCAGCATTTTTGATCATAAAGTGATAGCCAGTTTGCAATCTAAATTTAACTGGTCCATCTATATTACGCCCTGAGATTTGAATAGTACGATATTCGATTTCTTCAAAAGGAACATTAAAGTATGAGATATCACCTTGTTTAGAGATATAAGGAGTAGTTGGAGTTTCACCATATACGAAAGATACAGTTTTGGTTTTATCATCTTCAATGATACTTGTCAATGGATCAGGGAATTGATAGCCATCTTTCATAGTCAAGAAGCATGTGCGTACCTCACTTTGACCAGGGAAAGGATTATGCTTAGGAGAATAAGTATCTTCGGCAGCACAAACAATTTGCACGCCCATATCATCGGCTTTATTATTTGGGCAGTTATTAATCCAAGTTGATTTATTATAATCCACATGAGTAACAAGCAAACCATGACCAGGCAAGCCAACAGAGTCCCAACCTACGAATTGGCGATTTTCAATCATAAAGAATTCGTTAGGAGTAGGAGAAGCACCATTCAAATTATGAGGTTCTTTAGACAAAATATATGCAGTATTTGTAGTTACCAAAGGTTCTACTGTAGTAACACCTTTTTCAAGTACAGTTGGAGTCAACCAACCCAAGAAAAAGCGTTCGTATGACGAATAAGAAGGAGGAGTTTTACCGCCATTATTATACGGGCCATTATCCATTGCATCCCATTGACCTAAAGTTGCCTCTTTATGACTATAGTCAGTAACATAGAAGTCAGGCAAACCTAACACGTGACCAAACTCGTGGCAGAAAGTACCAATACCGCACATAGTAGCACCTCTATTGCTCTTCAACTCAGATGTACAAGCATAGTCATACAAACGAACGCCATCAAATTCTTGTTGAGAGATAATCGCTGAACGGTGAGGCCAAATAGCCTCAGCAGGAGCACCCTCAGCTTCGTTATGACCAGCATAATAGACAAAAACATTATCAACTCTTTTGTTGCCATCAGTATCATATACCGAAAAATCTACCCCAGCAGAATCGGCAGCGCGACATGCGTCGATAATAAGGTTTTGAGCGCGAGCATCGCCATTAGCATTGTTTTTGCCATAATATTCCATTTTATTAGGTAATGTGTATGGACCAACAACGACAAATTCAGGAGAGAATTGGCCAAAAGAACATGCTTCGAAGAAATCATTAGCAGAACCAGTACCACCATTTACGGCATAGCCTTTTTGATTCAATAAAGAATCGAAGTTTTCGCGAGTATAAGTGAATTGTATATCTTGGAAATTAACAAGAATAACCAAGCTTGTAGGCTTACCTTGCAAAGGATATCTTTGTATAGGAGCATTGTCGGCAGGAGCTACTCTCTGAGCAGCTTTTTGTTCTGCTTTTTGAGCAAGAAGATTCAAGTCTGACAATAAATCAGATGCTTTTAGAGTATTTTTTAAATATCTTTTTTCTTTAGCAGTACGCTCTGCAATATTCATCACTTTCAAACCTGTAGGAATGATATGCATATTCTGATCAAACTCAGCATACTCGAGGATATTATTAGCATTAAAAGTAACGAGATAACCATCTTCGGATGTCATAAAATGGAAATTCTCATCACCACGCATATAATAGCTAATAGTAGTACCATCGGATTGAGTTTTTGTAATCAAGCCAGGATAGGCAGGTACTGCATACAAAGCCACTGATAAAGAAACGAATAACAACAAAAAAGATAAGATTTTTTTCATAATTAAAAGGTATAAGATTGACTAGTTCATAATAATGCGCAAAGATAGTAAAAATTATTATATTATACAAATTATTAAGAAAATAAATTTACTAGAAAGCAAAAAAGTCCATCGGATTATACCGATGGACTAAAATATTTACTATTCAATCAAATAATTACTTTTTAAAAGCAACTTTAAGAGAAGTAAACAAAGCGTTGTTAACAGCGATTTGTTTTTTCAAAGCGTCCAATTTAACAGGAGCATATTGTTGAATACTTGCTTGAACTTCTTCAGGTTGAGTTGAAGAAGGTTCGCCGTAAGTATAAGTTTTTTCAACGATATTACCCCATTCGAGTGGCCATACAAATGCTTCAACCATTTCACCTGTTGCTGGATCTTCAGTCATTTCAGTCTTGAAACCTAAAGTTGTAACTTCTTCAAACAATTGAAGTTGAAGCGAGTAGTAAGTAATATCCATTGTAATAGGACTAGTACCACCAGTTTCGAAACCACCACCAACGATATTACCACCATAAGTAGATCCATTTTCAAAATCAACATAAAGAATAAAAGAATCATAGTCACCCATAAAATAACCATTTTGTTCAATCCAAGCATCAGCATCGAAGTCTTGTTGTTGGAAAGCTTCAGTATAGTAGTTATAATAGATGTCTTTGCTGAAATGAGAACATGACGCCATGTGAGGGATAAAACCTTTTCCGCCAGTAGTTGTTTCAGTAAGGTATTCTTCTTCTTCTGTTGCAAAAGCATAAGCACCTAAACAATAAGCTGCTCTACTGCAAACTGAGAAAGAAGTTGTGATTGCCAAAAGATAGTCATTTTCACCAACAAGGCTTTGGTCTGAAAGATATACTGATTCAGGCAATCCATAATATGTTACAGTATAAATAGTATCGTTTTGACCATCTTCGTTAGAGTCAATACCATCAATTTGATAACAGTTTTCATCCATTGACATAAGGACAAAAGAATAATATTTAAGGATATCGAAAGGAGAAACAACAGTTACAGCAGCAGTAGCAGAGATTTCAGTACCTTCGATAGTAGCAGTGATAGTAGCTGTACCAGCAGCAACAGCAACAACGTTACCTTTGTTGTCGACAGTAGCAACAGCATCGTCGCTTGATTTCCAAACTACAGTATAAATTTCGTCAGTAGCAGGCATAACAGAAGTTCTGATTTTTTTCTCAGCGCCAACTTTCAATTCGAGTTGATTAGGAGTAAGAGTCAAAGACTCGATTTTAGTGCCAGTTGGTGTGTTGCCATCGCAAGCAACCAAAGCGATAATAGCGATTAAAAATAAAGCAATTTTTTTCATAACTTAATTTATTTAAAAGATTAA
>JAEIGA010011640.1_pt1 | contig 13354 bp, 12 predicted proteins | sample 9270691 | NCBI WGS metagenome assembly JAEIGA01 (sample SAMN17057246, study PRJNA624740) | gut metagenome | biome: biome; isolation source: fecal sample | host: Bos grunniens | place: China: Xizang | collected 2019
TGCAGTTGTGCGTTCTGTGGCTATGGGTGTGATACAACACGAAAAGGCTGGAATAAATCCAGCCTCTTGTTCGGTAAATATATGTTTCAATAAAATTAGGCTAATTTTGCAATTTTAGCGCAGAGACCTGACTTCAAGTTAGCAGCCTTGTTCTTGTGAATAAGACCACGCTTAGCCATTCTGTCAAGCATCTTCTGAACTTCAGGGAACTTAGCCAAAGCCTCGTTCTTGTCAGTCATAGCGCGAAGGCCACGAACTGCTGAACGCATGTTCTTGCCGAAATAACGGTTCTGAAGATTTCTCTTTTCTGTCTGTCTAATTCTCTTAAGTGATGATTTGTGATTTGCCATCTCTTCTAATAATTATTTAGTTTTACTTGTAGCCCATAGGGGAATCGAACCCCTCTTTCAAGAATGAAAATCTTGCGTCCTAGCCGATAGACGAATGGGCCGGCCTTCGTGTGTTCCTTTTGGGAACTTTGTGTGGCTTTATTGACTAAAGCGAGTGCAAAGGTATAATCTTTTTTTTAAATGGCAAACATTTTCGTGTTTTTTTTATAGTTTTGTGTGTAATTTCTCTTCTGTTGGTATGATAGACAAATTTGACGGCATTGTTTTGCGTACATTAAAGTATAGCGATTCGCTACTTATTGTTGACATCTATACACGTCAGCGCGGACGCCTCTCTTTTCTTGCTCCTGCATCGCGCAGCAAGCGGGGAAGGGTGCGCAGTGTGCTTTTCCAGCCGTTGTCAATGCTCTCTTTTACCGCATCGTACCGTCAGGGGAAACAGTTGTCGCGCATAAACGATGTGCAGCCTTATGCAATGTACTCTTCCATTCCTTATAATGTAGTGAAGTCGTCTATTGCGATGTTTCTTGCAGAGGTGCTGACATTCTCTTTGCGTGAAGAGGAGGGTAATGAGTCGTTGTTCGTGTTTCTTGACCGTTCGTTTACTCTTTTCGACAACCTCGAAAAGGGGTATGCCGACTTTCACATTGTTTTTATGTCACAACTGTTGCGATACCTCGGTATCTTCCCGAATATAGATGATTTCTCTGCAGGCGATTATTTTGACCTTGCCCAAGGTTGTTCTGTGAAGGAACACCCGTTGCATAAGGCATTCCTCATGCCGCAAGAGTCTGTGTCATTCATCGAAATCCTCCGCACCGGGTATGAGTCTATGCATATTCTCTCTTTAAACAGAGAATTGCGAGGCGCTTACCTCGCAATTCTGATAGAGTATTATCGTCTGCACATACCCGACTTCCCTAAATTGAAATCGTTTGAAGTGCTAAAGGAACTGTTCGATTAGCGGCTTAACAGTTGCTTGACGATTGTCGATATCATTTTACCTTCGGCCTTGCCGGCGAGTTGTTTGGTTGCAACTCCCATGACCTTACCCATGTCCTGTGGGCCTGCGGCTCCTGTTTGGGCAATAATTCCTTCAAGAACGGCTGTTACCTCTTCTTCGCTCATCTGTTTTGGGAGATAACGTTCCATTACGGCTACCTGTGCAAGTTCTTCCTCTGCCAATTCGGGGCGGTTCTGGCTGCTGTATAGTTCGGCCGACTCTTTACCCTGCTTTACAAGTTTCTGAATAAGCTTTATGGCTGTCTCGTCGCTTACGGTATCTCCGGCACCGGGAGCGGTCTTTGCTTCAAGAAGCACCTTCTTTATATTACGTAATGTGTCAAGGGCTACTTTGTCTTTTGCCTTCATAGCCTCCTTGATGTCGTTGCTGATAATATCAAAAAGTTCCATATCCTTAGTTTTTTATTGTTCGTTGTTCTCTGTTTCCTCAAATTCCTCTTCATTTACGCTCTCCTCGGCTTCGATGCGTGCCTCAACTGCCACATTTCCTGCTATCTCTGCAATTTTTTCCAGCTCTTGAGCTGTACGTGTGTATGTAGGCGAATTGTCAAGCGCAGAAAGAAGCTCCTCGTTGTTCATGTCGTCGCCTTTGAAAATATAGACCTTGAAATCGGGCTTGTAGAATGCTTCGAGCATGCTGTCAAGTTTCTTGTTCTCTTTCTCTATCTTCTCCAGTTCGGCGCGTGTCAGTTCCTGTTTGATGGCATCGTCCTTTTCTATTACAGGTCGCATGTCGGGAATATCCTTCATGCCGAAGCCTGTGGCAAGAACGGTTACTTTTACCTCTCCCTCGTTGAGGTGCTGGTCCTGGCTCAAGCCCCAAATCAATTCGATGTTTTCATCTTTGAACTGCTCCATGAACGCCTCGACCTCTCCCATCTCTTCAACACGGATAGGGTCGTTGGGGTTCTCGTATATGTTGAAAAGAATTTTCTTCGACTTGTAGATATCGTTGTCGTTGAGCAATGGTGAGTGCATCGCGCTGCGGAAGGCACGTGAAACGCGCATCTCTCCTTTCTCAATGCCATAGCTCATTATAGCCACACCACCGTTCTGAAGAATCTTCTTTACATCGCGGAAGTCGAGGTTGATGGTTCCTCTTGCTGTAATAATCTCTGCAATACTCTTGGTCGCAGTTGTAAGCACGTCATCGACAATGCGGAAACCTTCGGCAACATTGAGCTTTGGATATATGTCAATAAGACGCTGGTTGTTTATGACAAGCAGAGCATCGACATGCTTTGATATTTCAATAACGCCTCTCAATGCCTGTTTAATCTTACCGGTCATCTCGAACTTGAACGGTATTGTTACAATACCAATGGTCAATATTCCCAAATCCCTTGCGACTTTTGCTACGACGGGTGCGGCACCAGTTCCTGTACCACCACCCATTCCGGCAGTGATAAAAGCCATTTTTGTGCCGTCATTGAAAAGGTTCTTTATCTCTTCAATGCTCTCTTCGGCAGCACGGCGTGCCACTTCGGGGTCGTTGCCGGCTCCCAATCCTTCGGTTATCTTTTCACCAAGCTGTATCTTCTTTGGTATTGGCGAATTCTGCAATGCCTGCATGTCGGTATTGCATACAGCGAATGATACGTTGTGTATGCCCTTACGGAACATGTTGCGTACAGCATTGCTGCCACCGCCACCGACTCCTATAACTTTTATTATTCTTGGTGCATCGGTAGGTATTGCAAACGGAAGTCCTTTGTTTGTCTGTTCGTTCATATTCATACTCTTTGTATCATCTGTTAATTATCGTCGTCGTTATTGTCACCGTCATCTTTGGTTGCCTGTTCAAGGAAATCGAATGTTCCTTGTTTGAAAATATCAAGAACTTTCTTGAAACCATTTCTTGATGGCTGTTTCGTGGGTTTAGGAACTTCTGCCACATTTTCCGGCTTTAGCTCTTCCTCTTTTGGCTGTTCATCTTCAAATTTAAGGACCTGTTCCACAGGTGGAGTATATACAGTCGGTTTCAATTCTTCGCAACAGTTTTCATTTCCTTGTTTCAACAGACTGTAAAGTGCTGTAGAGAAAATGCCGTTGATGTTTACATTGTCGCTACTGACAAGAGTGAATTGTGGCTCCGAAATGATTTCACATTTGAAATTGGGCAGGTATTCATCAAGCAACAGATTGAGATTCTTCAGTTTTGAACCTCCACCGGTAAATATCAGATGATTTACATTCTCGTTGAATTCTTCTACCTGGTATTTTACGTTCTGGAGAATTTCGTTCATTCTTGCCTTGATAATTGTATTTGTAGTGTCTGAATCGAGAGGCCCGAAATCGTTACCCGATGGTTTGTAGCCACGTGTGATTTTTATCTCCTCGGCCTCGTCCCTTGAAATCTGCGCAGAACATAGGTCGGTTGTGATGTTGTTGCTACCAAGAGGCAATACGATAAGTTTGCGCATCATGTCGCTGTTGTATATGGCTATTGTCGTGGTGTCTGCACCTATGTTGACAAGAGCGCAACCATTGCGACGTGCATCGGTTGAAAGAATTATGTCGGCATCCATGCGTGCCGCGCAGAAACTGTCCTCAATTTTTATTTCAGCCTGTTCAAAGCTGTCGTTCAACTGTTTAAGATACTGCTCCTTGATGACAATGTTAAGGTAGTTGCCTTCAATGACTCTTGTAGGTGCTCCGATAGGGTTCTTGTCAATCATACCGTCGAGTCGGTACTCCTGGCTGATAGCCTGCACTCTTGTGTAGCCTTCGGGAGTGATGAACGTTGAATCGTTCTCCTCGGCCATATCGTTTATTATGTCGGGAGTTATCTTTGTGTAATTCTCGAAGGTACGTGTAACCTTTGACCTGATAGAGTGTACTGTCAGGCCGGCAAGAGATACATAGGCTTTTTTAATGGCTATGTTGTCAAGACTGCTCTCAAGTGAATTGATAATGTAGTTTATAGCATTGCTCGTTTCATCGACATTGCGCACTACACCTTTGGAGATAAATCCTATTACAGGGGTGCTCGCCGCTGCAAGAATTTTTATTCCTTCGTAGGTCTTAACGCCTACTGTTCCGGAAATCTTCGATGAACTTATCTCAATCGCTGTTATGTAATCATTTTTTCCCATATCTATCTCTTTTGGTACAAATAACCTTGTCGCTAAATTCTATATTGAGTTTGTTGTATTTATTCCATCCTATATTGTTCATTCCGTTCTGGTAGAATGTGTATAGCTTGTTGAATTTCTTTTCTATGTTGTCGGCTTCTCCAAATTCTATTATGTGGTTGCCGACACGTGGTATCAGTATTATCTTCCCGTTCTTGTCGAAATATATCTGTTCAATCTGTGAACTCCAGAACTTGTCCCTGTTTATCTCTTCTGCCATTGCGGTGATATCCTTTGCCATGCTCTTGTCAACATGTCCGCTTACAACGGGAAGGTATAGTGCCTTTTGTATTCCTGTTATTATGTTGCCTTCGTTGTCGATATGATAAACGGAATTCTCTTCATCATGGACCTTTACTATCGGTATGCGACAATCAACGTTTACAACGACATACCCTTTTGTGCTTTTATATACCTGACACTCTTTTATGGCCGATATGTTGTTCATGTATGTTTCAATATCTCCACAAACGATATTGTCGAGCATCTTGCCTGTAGGGTCGAGTCCTTCGTTCTTCAGGATATCGATAATCTCATCGCGATTGATGATATTCATGTCGTTGTCGTCCACGTTTACAAGCACGCCCCTGCAAACCTCTGTCTTTTTTGACGAGGGTATTGCAATTATGGCGAACAAGGCATATCCGGCAAAAATCGCTATAATCAGATATTTGAAAATTTGTTTAAGCATTATCTGTTCTCAAGTATCTCTTTAATTCGTGGAACGTCGTTTTCAATATCTCCTGCACCTAATGAAACAAGCACTTCTATATTCTCTTTCTCCTTCTCGATGCAACTGATGACTTCGCTTCTGCTGCACATTGATTTCTCTACCTGCGGAGCAAGGCAATCGTATATCAGTTTGCTTGTCACGCCCGGCATAGGCAATTCTCTTGCAGGGTATATGTCAACCAATATGACCTTGTCAAACAGTGAGAGGCTCTCTGCAAATTCCTTGTAGAAATCGGCTGTGCGGCTATAAAGGTGTGGCTGGAACAGTACGGTTATCTTTCGTCCCTCGTACAACTCCTTTATCGATTTTGCACATGCACGGACTTCGTCGGGGTGGTGTGCATAGTCGCTCAACAATACAAGGTCGTCGCGCTTTATGTGAAAGTCAAAGCGTCTGTCGGCACCTGCAAAATTTGCCATGCCCTGCTTGATTTCTTCAGCTGTGGCACCGCAAATCTCTGCCATAGCCATAGCCGTAACACCGTTTTCAATGTTTATGCTGACAGGAACTCCAAGCTCCACGTCCTTAATGGTCTGCCATGGCGAAACGTAGTCGATAATTATTCTGCCATTGCCTATTCTTATGTTCTCGGCATGGAAATCTCCGCTTTCGCGTCCGTATGTATATGTCTTTACACCGGCTTTTGTGCGTGGTGTAACCTCAAGGCCTTCATGTATTATAAGGTATCCGTCTTCTCTTATCCTTTCGGTAAACTGTGCAAATGCTTCAAGGTAGTTCTCCTTGTTGCCGTAGATGTCGAGGTGATCGGGGTCGGCCGATGTTATTGTTGCGATGTATGGCTCGAGGTGTAGGAACGAACGGTCATATTCGTCGGCTTCAATAGCCACGAAGTCACTCTTTTCGCTCAGAATCAAATTGCTCTTATAGTTCTTTGATATACCGCCGAGGAATGCCGCGCAATCGACATGTGACTGATGAAGCAGATGTGCGGTCATTGTCGATGTCGTTGTCTTTCCATGTGTGCCTGCGACACATACGCCCAATTTTCCTTTTGTTATGATTCCAAGCACTTCTGCACGTTTCTTTATGCTGAAGTTGCCGTTGCGGAATATATCCCACTCCTTATGGTCTGCCGGTATTGCTGGGGTATAGACCACGAGGGTGTTCTCAGGGTTTTTACATTCATCGGGAATCAGTTCCACATTCTCTTCAAAGTGTAGTACAGCACCTTCCTCAATAAGCTTTTCCGTGAGGGGGCTTGGGGTGCGGTCATATCCGGCAACAAACTTGCCTTCGCTAAGGAAATAGCGGACGAGCGCACTCATTCCAATGCCGCCGGCACCGAGAAAATAGACTGATTTTATATCTTCAAGTTTCATTTTATATTATTCTTTTAGCCTCGTGTGTTCTTTTCGATATATGCATCGGCAAGTTTTATCACCTCATCTGCAATTACTTCAGTAGCATTCGGTCTGCCGAGTTCCACTACATTCCTTTCCAAAGTGGCAATCCTATCCTTGTCCTGTACCGTAGCTATGGCAACCTTTATCATCTCTTCCTTTGCCTTGATGTCGGCAACATGTATGGCCGCATCTTTTTCAACCAATGCCATTGCATTTTTTGTCTGGTGGTCCTCGGATACGTTAGGTGAAGGAACGAGAATGACCGCTTTGCCAAGTAGTGCAAATTCCGATATCGAACCTGCTCCTGCGCGTGAAACTACAAGGTCGGCAGCGCTCAATGCATTGGCCATGTTTGAAACAAAGTCGGTAACTGTCAGGTTTTCTGGTTTGCCCACAGCTGCACATCTTTCCTTCATCTCTTCGAAATAGAGCTTGCCTGTCTGCCAGATGAATTGTATATCCTCGTTTTCTTTTATAAGGTCAATGTTTGCAAGTACGGCTTCGTTTATGCTTCGTGCTCCCAAACTGCCTCCTACAATGAGAACGCATTTCTTGTTCTCGTCAAGTCCCATCGCTTTCATTGCCTCACTGCGGTTCGCTTTCATGTCGATAAGGCTTTTGCGCACGGGGTTGCCTGTCATCTTTATCTTCTCTTTAGGGAAGAAACGTTCCATGTTGTCGTATGCAACACAAATCATCTTTGCATTCTTGGACAATATCTTGTTCGTTACTCCTGCGTATGAGTTCTGCTCCTGAATGAGTGTTGGAATGTTCATGCTTGCGGCCATTTTCAATGTCGGTCCGCTTGCATATCCGCCAACTCCCACCACAGCCTGTGGTGCGAATTTCTTGATGACCTTTTTTGCCATGCGCTGGCTCTTGAGTATAAGCCAAAGCACTTTGATGTTCTTGAAAAGATTCTTGCGGTCAAATCCGGCTATCGGTAATCCGACAATCTCGTACCCGGCATCGGGGACACGCTGCATCTCCATTCTGTTGTTGGCTCCGACAAAGAGTATTTTTGCTTCGGGATTCTTGCTCTTTATGGCATCTGCAATCGATAGTGCCGGGAATATGTGTCCGCCGGTACCACCGCCACTTACAATTATTCTATACTCCTTTTTCATGATAACTTGATGTTTTCGTTCATATTGTCGTTCTCACTCTCTTCAAGGCTCTGCTTCGGGTTGGCACTTGCCTTCTTTGCATATCGGCTTATGCTCAATATCATACCTATATATACGCAGTTTATGATAACCGAAGTACCTCCCTGGCTTATAAGCGGCAACGGCTGTCCTGTTACAAAGTCACCTACGGAAATATACATGTGCAACAGGGCCTGCAACGTTATAATCATACCTATTCCCATTACAAGGAATGCAGGGTAGGGGTCTTCACATTTATTGGCAATTTTGCCACATCTGTAAAGAATTGTCATGTAAAGCAACAGGACAATTATGCCTCCTGCCAAACCAAGTTCTTCGATAATTATGGCATATATGAAGTCGGAATATGCGTGTGGGATAAAATCGCGTTGCTTTGAGTTGCCCGGGCCGCAACCGAAGATGTGGCTCGATGCAATGGCTATGTTTGCATAGGTTCTCTGTTCGTTCTTTATGACATAGTTCTCGGCTGTTACAGGCTCTCTTTTCCTTGCATCGATAATACGGTTTTGCCAAGTAATAACTTTCTGCTTGAAACCGCCTTCGTTTGCCCAGCTTTTTGGAGCTGACATAATAGCCGTTATACCCATAATGCATACGGCAAATGCTGCAGCCAATATATACAGCATCTGTTTCTTCGGGTATCGGCTTACAAACATCATGGCATACAATGTAAGCAGAATTATAACCGCAGTCGAAAGGTTCTCCTTAAGTATTATAAGAATGGGCAGAGCTCCGTATATCGCTATGCGTTTGAGAGCAAAATGGTCTGTTCCATCTTCGTCCTGATGCTGCGAAGTAATAAGTGCCGTCACCATTATAAGTCCCATCTTTGCAAGTTCCATAGGTTGGAATGTGAGACCCATGATTTTAATCCAGCGTGCACTGTCATTGATTTTTGAACCTTCGTCGAACTGTGCCCATATCAGTCCGGCAAGGCCGAGCCAATAGATGACATGGGTAAGTTTCTTTATCCATGTAACCTTCATGTTGTGCATAATCCATACGACAACAATGCCGGCTGCAAGGAAAATTGTATGTTTGATGATGGGTAACCAATAGCTGCCGGACTCGTTTATCTGTCGGCTGGTCGCACTGAAGACCTCCACCCACGAAATTGAGCAGATTATGAAGAAAACAATCCAAATGGTCTTATCTCCCTTGAATAGTATTCGTTTTAACTGGTCGCCTCCCATCTTATTGTTTATAATTTACAAACATGTTCCTTGAATAATTTACCACGCTCCTCATAGCTCTTGAAAAGGTCAAAGCTTGCGCAGCATGGACTCAACAACACTGTTTCTCCCGGTTTAGCCATGCGGTATGCCTCTTTCACGCACTCCTGTATTGAATTTGTGTCGGCAATGGGCAAACCGAATCCTTTGAAGAATTCGTGCAGCTTGCTGTTGTCGGCACCAAGGAAAATGAGTCCGCTGCATTTTTCTTTTACAAGCTCGGCTATTTCGTTGTAATCATTGCCTTTGTCTTTGCCGCCAAGTATAAGAACGGTCTTTGTCTTCATACTCTGCAAGGCATACCAGCAGCTGTTTACATTTGTAGCTTTAGAGTCGTTGATATATTCGACTCCATTCACTTTTGCCACCTTTTCAAGACGGTGCTCAACGCCGGCAAACGAGCCTAACGCTTCGCGGATTGTCTCTTTGCGTATTCCTGCAACGTTGGCCGAAATACCTGCCGCCATTGAGTTGTACAGGTTGTGTTTTCCTGTCAGCGACAACTCCTCGAGTTCCATGTTGAATGGTGTGGGTTCGGTGAAGACAAGTTTTTCGGCTTCGGTATATGCCGCCGCGTCTGTTTGTCTTTCCTCGGCAAACGGGTACAGCTTGCCATGCTTGTATTTCGGCAATTCCTTTTTAATTATAGGGTCGTCATTCCAATATACAAAAGCATCTTCGGGCTTTTGATTCTGTAGAATACGCAACTTGGCATCGACATAATTCTGCATGTTGTAACCGTAGCGGTCGAGGTGGTCGGGGGTTATGTTCAGCAATACGGCAACGTTTGCGCGGAATTCATACATATTGTCGAGCTGGAAACTGCTTAGCTCTACAATGTAGTAATCCTTGTCACCCTCGGCAACTTGCAATGCAAGGCTCTTGCCGATATTTCCTGCAAGGCCCACATTCAGCCCTGCTTCGCGGAATATATGGTATATAAGCGAGGTGGTGGTTGTTTTTCCGTTACTTCCTGTAATGCAGACCATCTTCGCTTTGGTATATCGTCCGGCAAATTCTATCTCTGATATGATAGGAATTCCGGCTTCCTTTATCTTAACAATAATAGGAGCTTCGTTTGGAATACCCGGGCTTTTGATGACTTCGCCTGCGCTCAGTATTATCTCTTCGCTGTGCTGTTTCTCTTCCCACGCGATGCTGTGCTCGTCAAGCATCTTCTTGTAGTTATCGGCAATGCTGCCAAAATCCGAAACAAACACTTCGAATCCCAACTTGTTTGCGAGTATGGCTGCTCCGCAACCGCTCTCTCCGGCTCCTAATACAACAATTCTTTTCTCCATTATCTTATCTTTAATGTCATGAGGGTGATTGCAGCCATAATGATAGTCACAATGCAGAAACGCAATGTGATTTTTGCCTCATGCATAGGTCTTGACGGTCCTTTGAATATATATGTGCAATCTTTGTCAAGTTTCTCGTCCTCTACGTTATAGTGGTGATGAAGCGGTGTTCTGCGGAAGATGCGCTGTTTGACACCTTTCTTCTTTCCTTTTTTATAATATGCAACCTGTAGAATTACCGACAGGTTCTCAACGACGAATATGCCGCAAAGCAGAACAAGAAGTATCTCCTTGTGTATAAGTATGGCTGTTACACCAATTATACCGCCTATGGTAAGGCTGCCGGTATCACCCATAAATACCTGTGCAGGATATGCATTGTACCAGAGGAAACCGATGAGCGCACCTATGAATGCAAAGGTGAATACTACCACCTCTTCAATGCCCGGCAAGAACATTATGTTCAGGTATTCGGCCCACCCGACGTGGCTCGAAACGTATGCCAGCAGGGCAAGGGCGACTCCTATAATGGCGGCATTTCCGGCAAGCATACCGTCCATACCGTCGTTCAGGTTGGCACCGTTTGAAACAGCTGTCACAACAAAAATAGTGACAATGATAAAGAGAATCCAGCCTGCAATCTCTTTGTACTCTCCGCAGAACGACATGATCTCGTTGTAGTCGAGGTTGTGGTTCTTTATGAACGGTATAGTGGTCTTGTTCAGCTTCTCAGGCATCTTCTTGTGATATACGGCCTCTACATTGTTCGGCTTTTCTATGGTTATGTTCTCACGCATTACAGCCTGTGGGCTCAAATACAGGGTTATGCCAATGAAAAGGCCGAGTCCTACCTGTGAAAGAATCTTTACTTTTCCCGATATGCCGTCCTTGTTCTTCTTGAATGTCTTTATGTAATCATCGGCAAATCCGAGGATACCCATCCAGACGGTTGTGACAAGCAGGAGAATCATATACACGTTGTCCAAACGTCCTACGAGCAGACATGGTATGAGTATGGCAATGATAATTATAAGTCCTCCCATTGTGGGAACACCTGCCTTGAGATTGTTCTTGTCAAATTCGCGCAAGGTTTCTGTTATCTGTTTCTTTTTGAAGTACTTGATAAGGAAACCACCGAACCATGCCGACAAAATCAATGACAAGACAATGGCAAGAAGCGACCTGAACGATGTGTATGTAAGAAGTCGTGCTCCGGGCAGGTCGGCATTCTGTATTAGATTGAAAATGTAGTGTAGCATAGTTCTTATAAATTAAAAAATTCTCTTATAATCTCTTTGTCGTCGAAATGGTGTTTTACACCTTTTATCTCCTGATAATCCTCATGTCCTTTTCCTGCCACGACAACAACATCTCCTTTGCTTGCCAGGCTGCATGCTGTCCTTATGGCCTCTTTTCGGTCGGTTATCGACAACACGTTTCTTCTCTGTTCGTCGCTCAGTCCGGCAAGCATGTCGTTTATGATGTCTTGCGGCTCTTCGTTACGTGGGTTGTCCGATGTCAAGATGACCCTGTTGCTGTTCTTTACGGCCTCTACCGCCATGATCGGGCGTTTACCCTTGTCGCGATTACCGCCCGCACCGACAACTGTTATTATATTTCCGTTGCCACGCAAAACCTCCTTTACAGTGCCAAGGACATTTTTTATGGCGTCGGGGGTATGTGCATAATCCACAACGGCGGTTATTCCGTCATTTGAATGGATTGTTTCAAAGCGTCCCGAAACAGGTCGTAATGTGCTTAGTACGCAAAGTACATCTTCGGGGTTTTTGCCAAGCTCTACTGCGGCGCCGAATATGGCAAGCAGGTTGCTTATGTTGAAGCGACCTGTAAGTAATGTGTTGAATTCTATATTGTTGAATTCCAGTATCATACCGTCGAGGTGAGTCTCGACAAGGCGTGCCTTGTAATCACATAAGGTACGTGTAGAGTAGTTCTTTATGTCGGCACGACAGTTCTGCACCATGACCGGACCGTTCTTGTCGTCGAGGTTGGTTATGGCAAAAGCGCTGCGTGGCAGGTTGTCGAAGAAACTCTTTTTTGCTTTAAGATAATTTTCCATGTTCTCATGGAAATCCATATGGTCGCGTGTGAGGTTTGTGAATATACCTCCTGCAAACTCCAGCCCTCCGACTCTTTCCTGTGCAAGAGCATGCGAACTTACCTCCATGAAGGCGTACTCGCATCCTGCCTCAACCATTTTTGACAATAGTCTGTTGAGTGAAATTGCATCGGGAGTGGTGTGTGTTGAAGGATAGGCCTCGCCGTCAATATAGTTGCATACGGTTGACAACAAACCGCATTTATGTCCCATTTCGCGGAACAGTGCATACAGCAAAGTGGCAATGGTGGTCTTTCCGTTTGTACCTGTTACACCTACCAGCTTAAGCTTTCTTGATGGGTCGCCATAGAAAGTTGTTGCCAACTTGCCTGTGACGCTTTGGGCATTGGGGAGAGTTATGTATGCCACGTTCGGGTTTTGTCTTTCGGGCATCTCTTCGCATACAATGGCTACTGCGCCTTTTTCTTCGGCCGAAGCAATGTATGCATGTCCGTCAGTCTGTGTACCCTTTATGGCAATGAACATATCACCCTTTTGTACCAGGCGCGAATCGATATTTATGCCGAGCACATCTACCTCATCCTTTGGCATAACCAAATGAGTGTATTGAATCTCTTTTACAAGTTCACTTAAATTCATTCTGTATAGTATTTATTCCTTATTATATTTATGGTGCAAGGGTAAGTCTTACCTTTCTTCTTTCCCTTACACGTGTTCCTGCTACAATGCTTTGGGACTTGACTGTTCCGTAACCATGTACTTCAACGTCAAGATTGCATTGTTGCATCAAGAAAACAGCGTCTTTTGCTCCCATGCCACAAACGTTTGGTACAAAATCCTTGCTGTATTCCTTGTTGTTGAACTCATATATGCTGTCGTTCTCAAATTTCGTTTTTCCCCATACGATGTTTTCGTCATCTTCAAGTTCTCTCTTCTTTCCGCTGATGAATCCCATCTCTTTCAATATGCCA
>JAEIGA010011641.1_pt1 | contig 13354 bp, 14 predicted proteins | sample 9270691 | NCBI WGS metagenome assembly JAEIGA01 (sample SAMN17057246, study PRJNA624740) | gut metagenome | biome: biome; isolation source: fecal sample | host: Bos grunniens | place: China: Xizang | collected 2019
TACGACGTTACTAAAGATAATAAACTTACTAACGTTAAGTTTATAGGCGGTTGTAGCGGTAACCTTCAAGCGCTATCTCGCTTGGTCGAAGGGAAAGACTTAAACGAAGTTATTTCGCTACTTAGCGGAATAAAATGCAGAGCTAATACTTCGTGCGGTGACCAACTTGCAAAGGCGCTTATCGAATATCAACGAAAAGAAAACGAATAATTTTTAAGTGGATACTTAGTTATCCACTTTTTTTTACATTTTACTTGCTTTATTTTAACTTTTTTTCAATATTTTAATGGTATTATCCTACTTGATTATGAAAAAAGTTAAGCAAAAAAGAAAGGGTTGGTTTTGCGCTCTTAAGCGGTTTCTTTCGTTGTTTATAAAAAAACCAAAATTCGTTTTTGCAGAAAAAACGGTATTGAATAATTCTATTTTTTTATGTAACCACGTTGGCGCTTTAGCACCGCTTGCGCTTGAACTATACGCCCCGTTTAAATTTAGATTTTGGGGCACTTTCGAAATGAATAGCGGTTTAAGGTCTGTTTATAAATACCTTTCTACCGTTTATTTTTATAGAAAAAAACATTTTGGAAAATTCCGCTCTAAAATTACCGCGTTTTTTAGTGCACCTTTTTTAACGCTTTTCTATAAAGGGTTAAATCTCATTTCTACTTATCGGGATATTAGACTTAAAAAAACGATTAAAGAAAGTGAAGAAACTATCAACTCGGGCGAGAATTTAGTAATCTTTCCAGAAGATTCTTCAAACGGCTATTTTGATAAATTAACCCACTTCTACTCGGGATTTGTTTTGCTTGGGAAAACTTGTCTAAAAAATGGAATTGATTTGGACGTATTCCCCGCTTATTATATTAAAGAAAAAAGAGTTTTTACGGTGGGTAAACCCGTTAAATTTTCATCGTTAATAGAAAACAATACGTCAAAATACGACGTAGCCGATAAAATGAAGGACCAAGTTAACGCCCTTAGAACTTGTTATTTAAAAGATTTAGCGTCTTAAATTAATAAATAAAATTTTTATTTACAAAAAAACTCGACTAGTTTAAAGTCGAGTTTTTGTTTTAAATTATTTTTCTATTATAATAGTAAACGGTCCGTCGTTAGTTTGCTTAATCTTCATATCTTCGCCAAATACGCCCGTTTTGACCGTTAAGCCCGCCTGTCGCAAGCCTTTTACCACGTAGTTATAAAGTTCTTCGGCACGGGCGGGTTTTTCCGCTCTTAAGAAGTCGGGGCGGTTGCCGTGTTCGGTATTTGCGTAAAGCGTGAACTGAGAAACTAGAAGAATTTCACCGCCAACGTCGGTTATGTTTTTGTTGGTTTTACCGTTCTCGTCTTCGTTTATTCTAAGCGGTGGAATTTTTTTAATAAAGTAATCGGCAATCTGCTCGGTATCGCCCACCGCAACGCCTAAAAATATTACGTAGCCGTTGCCTATTTTTGAAATCTCTTGTCCGTTTACCGTTAAAGTGGCGTCTAATACGCGCTGAATAACTGCTCTCATATTTTTACCTCTTTTTAAGTATATCATTTATTCCCACCGTTGACAAGACTTTTTCCGTTTGTTATAATTGATTTTAGGTGAATTATTATGGAATTATTCGGTATGGAAAAACTATCGTTAGTAGATTACGATAGCAATATAGTTGCAACCGTTTTTACGGGGAATTGTAATTTTAGATGCCCGTTTTGTCATAACGGGCCGTTGGTTAATAGCGTTAGTACTCTTAAACCGTTACCCGAAAGCGAAGTACTAGAATACGTAGAAAACCGAAAAAAAATGTTGGACGGGGTATGTATTTCGGGTGGAGAGCCCACTCTTCAAAAAGACTTACCGCTTTTTTGCGAAAAGATAAAAAAATTAGGGCTTAAAGTTAAGTTAGACACCAACGGGACTAATCCTGAAACGGTTAAACTTTTGCATAGACAGGGGCTTGTAGATTATTTTGCAGTTGATATAAAAAACTGTCTAGACAAATACGAACAAATTGTTGCGATTAAAAATTTTAACACAATTAAAGTAGAAAAAACGGTGGAGTTTTTGATAAACGAGTGCAAAAACTACGAATTTAGGACTACTATTATTAAAGAATTCCACACGAAAGACGATATGAAAAAAATTGGAGAGTGGATACAAAACGCCGAAAAATATTTTTTGCAAAAATTTAAACCGTCGGATACTTGTTTGGTCAGTGGTTTAACTGAAATTGACGAAAAAACCGCAAAAGAGTATCTTGAAATCGTTTCACCCTTTGTTAAAAACGCTAAACTGCGTGGATATTGATATTTAAATTAAAAATTTGTGGCTTGGCAATTTACTTTTATTAGTTTTAACGCATTAAAAAGGATAGCAAAAATTTTGCTATCCTTTTTTTATCTTTTGTACTCAAGCCTTTAAGCAAGGCGTTGTATCTCTATTTCTTTTCAAAAACTTCACTACCGTGTTTACATAACGGGCAAACGAAATCTTTTGGAAGCTTTTCCCCTTCGTAAACGTAACCACATATCGAGCAAACGTAAGAATTCTTTGCTTTTGCATCGGGCTTGGGTTTTATATTCTTTAAATAATAATCGTAAGTTAAACTTTCGGTTTCTTTTAACACAACGGCTTCGGTAACTTCCGCAACAAACGTTATATGCGTACCCACGTCAGTTTGAGAAACGACTTTTGCAGAAAGGTATGAATTTGTTGATTGAGTAATAAAAGCAACCCCGTTTTTTGCGACCTTATATTCTTTAAAATTTTCAAACTTATTAGTATCTTTTCCACTTGAAAAACCAAAGTTTTTAATTGAATCGAACGGAACGGTTTTGTCTAGAATTGAAACGTTAAATACCAACGTTTTTTGGATCATTTTCGTTGTGTAGTTATCTTTATTAATCGTTATTGAAATTTGTGTGGGCGAAGACGTGACTTGTTGCAAAGTGTTGATAATACAACCATTGTCCCTTTCATCCTTTGCGGTTAGGACGTAAAGTCCGTACGGAATATTAAATAATGCGTTCATATTATATCCTTTTATTTTTGTCTACAATTATATATTAACATAACTTTTAAAATTTTGTTACGAACATATAAATTTTTTACGAAAATTTTAGCTTTTAAATATAAAAAGAATTAGTTTCTTAATCCTTAACCTTACATAGCAAGATATCACTGCGTTAGCAATATGACTTGCTTGAAAAGGGAAATTGCAAAAGCAAATTTTCTCCCCCACTTAGATCCTTTTGTAAATGAAAAACAACCCGTGAAAACGGGTTGTTTTTGGCAGGGGTAGCTGGATTTGAACCAACGAGTGACGGAGTCAGAGTCCGTAGCCTTACCGCTTGGCGATACCCCTTTATCTACGATAATAATTTTATCATTAACGCTTGATTTTTTCAAGCGTTTTTTATTTAGTTTTACTAAAATAATCGGCAAAACCTTTTACCACGTTAAACTTGCCTTTTTCTAAAAATTCTAACGCCGACTGAACGCGATAGGGTTTATATTCATCCATTTTATGCCCGTCAAAACCAACGCTTATCTTTAAGCCCGATTTTCTTGCAATATCTTGTTGGTGAGTGTTTACAAAAAATTCTTTAACGTATTCGTGTTCACGGAAACGATGTACGGAATCTAGCGAAACGTTTAGTTCCCAGTACACGTTATGCTCAACCAAAAGTTCTATAAATTTATAGTCGTTACCGTATTTTTTATTAGAAAACGCAAAAATATCGGTGTGCGCTATACCTAACGGCATATTAAAGCCTTTTACGTATTCAAAAAGGTCGGGCGCAATAGTTCTTTCACTATCTATATTCTCTATAAGACCGTATTCAAAACCCGTTAAATCGTAACCACTTGGTAGCGCACGTTCAGGAACTGTTGCTAATTCTATCCCGCAATACAATGTGATTTGGTTTTTATATTTTTCTTTTAGCGCCGTTAAAGTAGAAAGATATTCTTCCCGCCTTGACGCAAGCGCAACGCTATGGTCGTTTATACCAAGAACGTTAACGCCCCTTTTTATCATTTCAAGAACTAACGCTTCCGGATCGTCGTATCCACAATGTGAAAAGTTGGTGTGTGAGTGTAAATCTATTATCATTTCTATCTTCCTTTCACCGTATTAATAACGTGTTCTACGTAAAGTTTTGCAACGTTTTTGCCCGTCGCCTTTTCCATACCTATAAAAAACGCGTTTGAATTCACTTCGCAAACCACGGGCTCACCGTTGTTGCCATACAACAAGTCTATACCGCAGTAATCTAAGTCTATTTCTTTTGCCACCGCTTCGGCAAGAGAAATAAATTTTGCGGGCGGTGTCGTTTTTATCACCCATCCGCCTTTTGCAACGTTAGAACGGAAATCGTTTTCGTTACGGCGCTCCATACACGCCACGGCCTTACCGCCTATTACTATTATTCTAACGTCTACCCCGAATTTTTTGCCCAAATATTCCTGGAACAAGTGCGGTTTTAATTTAACTTTATTTGCAATTTCAATTAGTTCGTCCCTGTTTTTAGCCATATACACGCCTTTGCCCATAGACCCAAAACTCTCTTTGACTATAATGGGATAGTTGTTTAAGGCTTTCTCAACGTTGTCGATAACGCTTAAACTTATTTCTTTTTCGGGCGAATAACACAAAGTACCAAAAATTGTTTTAGGAACGCTATACCCTTTTTCGCAAAGAAAAATATACGTTTCCGCTTTATCGTCACAACGCCTTACCGCTTCGTGACTATTGAATAGTTTTAGCCCAGCGTTTTCTAGGCATGCGGAAAGATATTTATCTTTATCTAAATATACTATAAAATCGTTACCTTTGAGTTGCGTTACTACCCCACCGTTTTCTAGGTAAGTCAACAACGAACCGTTGGTAACGATATCACAAGATACACCTTTATTTATAAATTCTTCGCGCAGTCTTTCGGCGCATTTAACACTTTCTTCAGGAGTAGAAAAAGCGTTAATAATAATACTACCTTTCATATCCACCATTTTTTATTTTACTATATTTTAAATAATCGTGTCAATAGACAATTCAAAAATTTAAATTAGTTTATTTTTTAAAAACCTATTGACTCATTATTTTGTTGTTGTTAAAATATAGGTGTAAGTAAAGATTAAACTTTTACAAAACTTTAAGGAGGGCGGACCGATGTACTCAAGTTCTTTAGATATCGAACAACACCGCCTATTAGTGAAAGGTAAATAACTTTTAGCGCGAAATTTCAGGGTAAATTTTTTCCAACGCAAGATTGCAATAACCGCGTTTCACTTTTCACTCTTGGGCAAAAAATTTAACCGTAAAACTTAATTAGAGAGCCCGTGAATACTTGTCACGGGCTTTTCTTTGTTCGCAACTAAAATTTTACTTGACTTTTGCAAAACTATTTTATAAACTTTAAAAAAATATACGGGTTTTGTTGTTATGGCTGATTTTAGAAGATTTTTTGTAAAAAACGTTTCGGCGGAATTTTTTATCGAAGGTGAAGAATTCTATCACGCCGTTAACGTGTTACGCATTAAAGAAGGCGAAAACGTTATCGTTTTAGATAATTCTGGAGAAGAATATTTTTCCGTTGTCAAAAAAATCAACAAAAAGAACTTGTTGGTTGAAGTTTTGTCACACTCTCCTTCGCAAAACGAAGCCAAACACGACGTATTGCTTATCGCGGGCTATCTTAAAGGCGATAAAACCGAACTAGTAGTACAAAAAGCCGTTGAGTTAGGCGTTAAAGAAATTGTGGTTTTTTCTTCGGAATTTTCTTCGGCGTATATGAACGAAAATAAACTTTTAAGGCTTAACAAAGTTTCGCAAGAAAGCGCAAAACAATGCGGTAGAGCAATCGCGCCGAAAGTTTTATACGCTGAAAATTTTAAAAAGGCGTTAGATTGCGCTAAAGAGTACAAACACAAAATTTTTGCTTGCGAATTTGCTAAAGAAAACAAGGTTGATTTTTCCGCATTGTCCGGCAACGTTGCCCTAGTCGTGGGTAGCGAAGGCGGGTTTAGTGAAAAAGAAAGCCAACTTGCCGAAAATGAAGGCTTTTCTACCTGTCATTTAGGCAAACGCATTTTACGGGCGGATACCGCTTCTATTTTGCTTACTGGCTTGATTATGCACCACCTAGGTGAGCTTGATTAAAATTAAAAGGTCGTTACTTTTCGTAACGACCTTTGTTTTATTCTACGTCTGCCGGTAACGATGCGGCTGCAATCGATTGACCTACTCGCCTATTCTTTTCGTCAGGCAACGAAATATCTAGATTTTTTAGGTCGGGATATTCGCTTGCTAAAACTTTTTTACAAGTTTCAAGCACGACGTTTCCACCTTTACCGCCCATAACTCTACCAAGTAGTAGAACGTGTTTCATATCGTAAAAACGAGCGTAGAAAGGCAAGGTGTATGCTAAATATATGCCGATGTCGGTAAATATTTGTATTGCCAAAGGATCGTCTTTCTCCATTAGCGCTTGTATTACTTTTAGTTTTTGCGCGGGGGTTAAACCTTCTTCAAATTTAAATCCACCGTTTTCGGCTAGTTTGATAACCGCGTCTTGCGAAAAATATTTACAGCCAACGCCTACGTCGCCACTCCACTCGTCTCTCATACTGTTTTTATTAAAGTCTACGGGAGCAAAAGCAAGTTCGCTAAGCCATCCGTTTATTCCGCCGTTTGCGTTTATGTAACCCACCGCTTCGCTAGTACCCATAGCTATGCCTAAAACTTGGTTGTCATTTAAATCAATACTGCCCGCAAGCGCCGTTACGTCCCCGTCGTTAGCAACTTCTAGCGGTACATTACCCATTTCTTTTGCAACGTTGATATAAATATTTTTAATAAAATCGCCGTGTTTTTTCTTGTCTACCTTTATAAACAAAGATGCAACCATAGCTTTATTGTCTACAAATACGCCTGCGCTTGAAACGCCAATGCAGTCTACCCTTGGCATTTTTGAGCCCGCCGTCTTCATAGCGGTTAATATTTCGTTATAATGGTAAGCAGGATCTTCGGTAACCTTCGGGTGCCAAACTACTTCTTCACTGTACACTACTTCACCGTCGATAACTGCGCTAACCTTTCTATCACTTCCGCCCGCGTCAAACCCGATGCGACATCCCTTTAAAAATCCGCCTACTTTAACGGATGCGTTCTTCTTTTCAGGAAGCGCTTCTTTTTCAAGATATTCGACTTCAAACTCCTTTTCGTAAACACCGCTCATAAAGTCACGGTCAAAATCCCTTTCACCGCCGACTGAATAAGCCTTTTTAAGTTTTTCGTAAACAAATTTGCTTCCGTTAATAGATATTTTATAGCCACCGCACACCCAAAGTATGCTCTTAACTAAGCGCTCTGCGATAGCGTAGTTAAACTCGTCGTTAACACCGTCCTTAAACGCCGTATAAGTATATACGTAGTTATAACCACCGTTACGCGTTGCCACTATGGTTATGTCTTGTTTTTCGCTCTCTTTACAAGACGAAACTGCCTTTTCAAAATCTTCTAACGCTTTTTGAATAGGATAAAAATCCTTGTCTAATTTTGGTGTTATCATAAGTGTCTCCCACTTAATTTATCATATTTTTTAAACGCATTAAACTCAATCTATACCGCATATACGGATGATATTTTAAGCCCTGCTCTTTTAATCTTTCAGTTACTTCGATTTCCTCTACCGTGGTGGCGCAACCCGCCCGTTTCATCGCGTTATAAACCGTTTGATAATCGGGCACGGAATTTACCACGTCTATTATTTTTTGCCAGTTCTTCTCTATCTTTTTTGGATCAATCCCGTCGGTTATTGTGTTTGGCGTGTTAAGTTTTTTAACTTCGTCTTGTAATGCGCCGTAGTTTTCATAAACGTCCGCCCAGTCAACTACTTCGTGGTGGGCGTTAACCGACTTTAACTTTGCTAGTCTTTCATACTCTTTGAGAATTAACAAGGTCGCAACGCCAACTTTTTTGCCGTGGAAATCCGAAAGTTTGCCGTCTAAGAGTTTTTTACATTCCCAAAAATGCGATAGAATATGTTCCGTACCACTTGCCGGTCGTGAAGTTTTGGTAAAACTCATACCTATGCCCGTCAATAATAGCGCTTCGAATACCGCTTGCGCCGTTTGTTCGTCTTCCACTGTTATTTTATCTGCAAGCGCCATTATTTTATCAGTTGCTTCTCTAGTTAGGTTAGCAACTTTTTCGCAGTAATACTCACCTGAAATTATATGTGAAATTTGCCAGTCTATAAGCCCAACGTATTTGCCGACCATATCGCCAAAGCCTGCCGATTTTAGAAAGGCGGGCGATTTTGCTAAAATTTTAGTATCCGCAATAATTACTTCCGGCGATTTTGCGGGATAAGTTATTTTAAAGTTGCCGTTTGTTAACGGCGCGCTATAAGAAGCAAAACCATCCATAGATGGTGCGGTAGCAAATATACAAAGGGGCAAATCTAAATCTGCGCATGCCTTTCGGCATATATCGTTTAGTGAGCCCGTGCCAACTGAAATAACCCCGTCGCTATCTTTAATTATTCCTTTTATGACTTCTACTTCGTTTGTCGTTGCTTCTCTTAAATTTTCGTATATCTTACACGATAATTCAAAATCTTTTAGCGATAAAAGTATACCTTCAGATACGGCTAACGTATTTTTATCGGCAACTAGGACGAGTTTTTTACCAAACTCGTTTTTCTTTAGTATTTCACCCGTTTCTTTAACTTTACCGCTTCCTATTTGAATATCTTTTATCTTAAGTTCGTGTTTCATTCCGCAAGGACAGTTCTCGAACTCTTTTTTAAGCGCTAGTAAATCTATCATGTTGCTCCTTTAAAAAACGGAAGTTTCTATTTTTGCTTGTCCACTTTCGTTAAGTCTTATGGTAATCGTACCGTCAACGTCCGTCCTAAAAATTCTTACGTTTTCGTTGCTTATAACCAACCTTTCGAGCATAGCGGTTGCGGGTAACCAGTTGGGATTATTAGCGCCAACGCTTATTAGTGCATTTTTTGGCGATAATATATTTAATAGTTTAGCGCAATTGCTCTTTGCCGAGCCGTGACCGGACGCTTTGTAAAAATCTATATCCCGCAAATTTATTTTATCTTTTCCATATAGCAAATCAAAAAAGCCCGTTTCAAAATTATTTGAAATATTTTCTTCTGATAATTTTGAACAATCCGACGATAATAAAAATCGTTTACCCTTACACTCTAAATAGGTTGCCACCGCAAAATCATCAAAATCTTCTTCCGTGTAAGGCGAATCTTCTATGGGAACTTTTGCATTTATATAATCATTTCCAAAAGGGATTATAAAAGCAAAATACGTTTCATCTTCTTCGTAAGATTTACCGTCTACAAAATCTATTTCTACTCCGCTAGATAAAATTTCGGCATAAAAAGATTGAAAAGCGGTATATTTGGTTAGTGAATAAATCTTTGGCGTAATAATCTTTCTAACGTCAAAATTTTCTAGTAAGTATTTAACGTTGCCCACGTGTTGCCAGTCGGGATGCGAAAGCACCAAATAGTCTATGGTATTCCCGCCCGCAATCGAAAGTGCATGTGAAAGGTAGTCGGTGACGGTTTTTGAGTTAACACCGGTATCAATCAACATGATTTTACCGCTATTAAACCTAATAAGCGTTGCGTCCCCTTCGCCGACGGATAAAAAGTAAGCCGTTAAATAGCCGTACTCATCATCTAAGCTAAGAGTTAAATCAAGTTGAAAGCCACGACGACAACCAAAATTAAAAATTGTTAATAAAGATAATATTATCGAAACGATCTTCTTCATTAGTAAAAGGTTTTAAGCTAAATTTTATTTTTTAGTCTTTTTGTTTCCTTTATCTTTTTTAACAAATTAGGCATTTGTTCTATTGCCGTTTTATATCCTATTTCAAACATTTGCTCCGCCGAGCCGAACGACACCGAATCAAAACCTTTTAGATTTGGGTGAAGCATAACGTCGCTATTGTCGTACCCCTTTTGCCAAGGCTTTTCTACCTTGCTTTTGTAGGTGGGGAAAATTTTGAAAAGCACGCTCGGTTTCGCTTCGTGATCGGCAAGGTCTATCCCCACCACGAAATCAGCCCCCATTTTGCGCACTAAATCGGCGGGAATCGAGTTGGTAAACGCACCGTCGATATACCTTTCCCCGTCGATAATCACTGGCTTAAAAAATGGTGGAAAACAACTCGATGCGCAAAGAGCCTTAGCAACGCTCCCTTCCTTAAAATCGTGTTCTTCCCCCGTAGACAGATTAGTTGCAACCGCCATAAAGGGTTTTTTAAGGTCTTCTATATTCATAGAGCCTATCGAACGATCGATAACGGAAAATAGCCCGTAAGTATCCATTTTTATCATGAATAGATTAGTTATTTCACTAAAATCTACCTTTTTTAACAGTTCTAGTATATCGGTTGAAGAATATCCGTCCGCCAAAAAAGCGCCTATGATACTGCCTATACTAGTCCCCGCATAAATAGAAAATTCAATGCCGTTTTCTTCCATGGCTTTAATAGCGCCTAGTTCAGCAAAACCTTTCGCCCCGCCAGAGCCTAACGCTAAGCCGAGTTTTAATTTTTTAGGTTTTTTATTAACGCTAAATAGCCATTTGAAAAAATTCATTTATTTATCTCCGCTAATATCTTTATCAATCGATTTATTCTTATCTTTTGAACGGGATATCTTAATGAAAGTTAAAACTAGTAACACCAACGCTAATGCAAATAACACGTAGAGAACGTAATCTAAATTAACGCCTATCGCTTGGCACAGCATTGATAACAACGCTATCAAAACCCCTGCAATAAAATTGCCTAAAACAACGGGCAAAACAGCGTGCTTAAACTTCAAATTTAAAAATACCGCGATAGCAGTTCCCGTCCATACCCCCGTCATAGGCAAAGGTATGGCAACGAATATAAATACGCCGAGCATTTTTTTTCGAACGTCACTATCAATTCCGTTTTTGCCCGCTTTATCCACTCTTTTTTCCATGGTTTCGCTTGCTTTGTTAGAAAAATAGTTCTCTACCTTCTCCGCAAGACCTTTAAACCATTTTATTTTTTTCATTAAATTAAGCACGGGCTTTAACAGCCAGTATATAGGAAAAAACACTAGCGTTGAGCCTAGATAAGAGAGCGCGAAAGCAAGTATTATCCCAAAACCTACGCTAGTGGCGTATACTATCGCCCCTTTTAATTCTATTAACGGAACAAACGACATTATTACCGTGGAAATATAATCGTTACCGATTAAGTTGCTTATAAATCCCGTCATAACTAACTCCTACAAATTATCCTAAAAAACCCGCACTCAAAAATGCGGGTTTTGTTTACTTGCTTATTACTGCAATTAAGTTGGTTCCCGTTAACAGTTCAACTTCGTCTTTATCTTTAACCTTGTTGTCAAGCACGAATATCAATAACACTATCATCACCGCGCAAATCAACCCACCGACAAAGCCTGCTATAATATAGGTTGGTATTTTACTTGATGAAGATAAATTGCTCTCTAACTGCGTTTCTACGAATTCTATTCTAGAAACGGCGGTGAGTTCCTGTTTGGGAAGTTCTTCTTTAATAGTATCGATTATAAATCTTAACCTACCTTTTGCCAACTTCTCCGTTTTGTCCACATAGCTTATGGTAAGAATTAAACTGTTCTCGTTGTAACTAATGCCTATTCTATTAGCATAAATCTCTTGGTCGCCACTATACCCTCTTGCATAGTCTATTATTTTCGGGCTTCTTATCCTATCTTCTATAGTAGGGAATAGTTTATTTGCTAACGCAACGTTTAACGTTTCGTCCGAATTACCAGAGTTATTCGTCGTTTCTACTTTAACCGAAAGTTTGCTAGACGCGGTATAAGAAGGCTTGATTTTTAAGAAAGCATAGCCCGTTACTGCAGACCCTATCAAAACGGTTACTATTATGATTAGTAATAGATGCTTGTACAACGTGCGTAAAAATATTGCTCCACTTTTATAAAAGTTCATACCTTTACACCTCCAACTTGTTGTTGGATATTATCGCAAAACAAGAATATCCCGTTACTTTTTCAAGAGTTTCTTTGTCTTTTACCGTTTTATCCGACAATTCTTTTAAGTATACCACGATAGCCGATAGCGCTAAACCTAATAGACCCGCAACCATAACGATTTTCCGTTTATTTACGTTACTTGATAGACCTAAAAACCCATAGTTGTTTAAACTGAGACTTCCGCCGAAGTAGTGCGAGTCACCAAAACTGTTGCCTGCCGACATATCCGTCCTTTTCCCTTCGTTATCAATAGCAAGAACCATAAGTCTTGATTTAACAACAGCCATATGCCTACTAGCGTCGTCACAAGAAACTATTACCTTAAAACTTATTGTTGGAGAAGTCGCGCTTGCAACGTTAACTTTAACTTGGCTTTTCGTTAAATAAACTTCGCCGTCGTACGACAAATCGTATTTATCGTATTTTTCAACGGCTTTAACGAAAATTTCAAGGTCAGCGATTAAGTTCTCTCGCTCGGTGGGAACTATTTCTTCTAAAAACCAATCAATGTAAAAATTTGCACGGTCTAAAACGTTTTGTATTGTACAAAAATCCTTAAACGTGCTTAACTGACTTACCGAATAGTTATAGTCGTTAACCGAATTCGAATCGTCTGGCTTTGCAACGAATTCCGATTGTTGATACGCTGTAAAAACGGGTTTAACGTAATAAGCGTACCCTATCCCTGCAGAAACGGCAATCGCCATAATTAGAATTATTAACAATAAATTCTTTTTTATAGCCGAAAAAAATGCTTTTATAATTTCGCCAGTAGTTTTTACCATTTAATAAATCCTTTATATTTTCTTTTGATTTTATGCTACTTTTGTTATTATAACAAACATTTAAACAAAAATCAATTTTTTTGTAAATTTTCCTTATCCTAAATTAGCATTAATTTTTTATTTGCAATTTCAACGTGTTTATTACATATTTCAAGCGCCGACGGCTTGTGCGAAATTATTATAAGCGTAACGTTATTTAACTTTTTAAGCCCTTCTAAAAGTTTTTGCTCCGTTTCTTCGTCAAGCGCACTAGTCGCTTCGTCAAACAACATAATCGGGCTCTTACACAATATCGCACGGGCTATGGCTATTCTTTGAATTTGACCTTCGGATAATCCCACACCCTTTTCACCAACCACCGTGTCAAGACCTTCGGGTAGTTGAGCAACGAACTCTTGCGCGCAAGAAAGTTTTAACGCGTTTTCAATTTCTTCTTCCGTTTTATCTCCCGATGCAAAAGTTACGTTATCTTTTATAGTTCCACTAAACAACATGTTCCCCTGCGGTACGTATGA
>JAEIGA010011642.1_pt1 | contig 13353 bp, 23 predicted proteins | sample 9270691 | NCBI WGS metagenome assembly JAEIGA01 (sample SAMN17057246, study PRJNA624740) | gut metagenome | biome: biome; isolation source: fecal sample | host: Bos grunniens | place: China: Xizang | collected 2019
ACGATGCGGATTTTCCCCTAATCCTGGCATAGTTGGTAAGTATGCCACAATGGACCAGGTGCAGAGGATTGAGGAAGAAGCAAAGAGGGAGAAAGAGATCGACCGTATGGCCAGCGCAGTAAGCGGAGCCGGTTTATCCTCGAAGGTGAAGAAGAAGCCCAAGCAATCATCGAGCACATCGAGCAGATCGAGACGGAAGCGCAAAGGGACCGGAAGCAATAGCGCATCAGCAGGATTTGACGAGCTCAATAAGTGAGGAGGAGGTGAAGAACAGCATGAGGCAGCAGTTACAACGCGCAGCGGGCCGAAGCCCTGAGGCGATGGCGGAGGAGATGGAAGCGACGAAGGCCGGGAACCGCCTATACAGTGCCAGTCTGAAATATAACGAGGTCTCCGTGGAATTGAAGGCCAGCAGCCTGGACACCGCGATAGCCCAGCAGCAGGACATACTCCGAAAGGCACGTACACGTAAGCGTGTAAACCTCAACGACCTGGAAGCCGTACAGGATGCGGTAGACGACTACTTTACATCTTGCCGAATGGCAGGAATGTTTCCCAGCATGGCGGGCCTCGCCGCCTCGATGGGCCACTCGCGGCAGAACCTATACTACCACATGAACCAGCACAACGACGAGACGACGAAGTTTCTGGACGTAGTGCGGAGCGCCATGTGTGCAGTAGTGCAGCAGGAGGGCCTTAAACGGAACGCCAGCGAAGCCCTATCAATTTTCATTCTGAAAAACTCCGCCGGCATGACCGACAGAGCCGACATCAACATGAACATGAGCAGCTCGCCATATGCCAGGGATGAAGAAATGAGTGTTGAAGATGTGAAGGCGTGGGTGGATGAAATAAGCGCCCGATATGCCGACTATGGAGACACGGAGGCCGCCCAGGATGAAGTACAAGAGAGCCTATAGGCAGGTCTACGACCTCCACGATACCGCCCTGGCGAAGGTGGAGGAGACCGCCGTGGATGCCTTCTGGTCATGGTATTGGGAGCAGGCCGGCGCGATATGCGAGGCCCACGGGAATGACGCCTTTGTGGTGGACATGGTTGTAGCCGTAGCCCAGGACCTTGAACGCCGGCAGAGGGCCGGCGAAGAAGAAAAAACCGCCTGATCGAGGCGGAGAAGGAGATGATACTTAATGGGATGGTATGCGGATGCGGTAAGCCAATTAGAGAAAATCAAAGAGGCGGCAGCAATGGCGGAGGATGCCAGGAGCGCCACCGAGGAGCAGATGAAGCAGGAGCAACTCGCCCAGGAGCGTGACACCACCGCCCAGCAGTTTATGAGGATGGCGCCCGCCTTCGGTATTCAGATCACCGCCGAGCGCGCCCAGGAGATGGCCGCCGAGCTTATGGAAGGAGATGCAGCGAAGTGAATAGAGCATTGAGTTACCGCCTGATCACCGACGCCCGTCGAATTACCCGGGCCGTGGCCCAGGGCAATAGGGCCCAATGGGAGGCCCAGAAGGCTATAGAGAAGATCAACCGCGACGAGGACCACTCGGACAAGTGGAAGGACCGCCACATAGCCGAGATCACGCAGCTGGAGCGCGAAGCCTATAACCTCCACGGTAAGATCGTGGTGGAGGCCGCCCGCCGTTTCTTGGAGAACGTGGAGCGCGCCCGTAATGACTTCGACTTCAAAGACCCCGACTTTCAGGCCGCGCTTAATACCCTCGCCGTCACGGGTAAGGCTACCTCCCCGGCGCTACAGGGCCAGATCGTGGACGCCTTCGCCGGCAACCCCGGCGCGCTGGACGTACTGAAAAAGAAGTTCGAGGCGCTGGACTTCCGTACCGACCGCATCGACCAGCTTATGGCCCCCTTCGACCCCGGCACCCTGGCAGCCGACCAAATGAACCTGACGGAGTTCGCCGCATACAGCCAGGCCACCGGCACCAACCCTGTAACCGGCGCGCCCATCACCCCGACATGGAAGCCGAACGGCGTCACCGCCATGACGAACCGCATAACCCGCGGGCTCAACCTGAACACCGATAACAACCCCTACGCCGCCAAGATCGCGGAGATGGAGGAGAACCCCGCCGACCCGCTTATGAGAGTGAGGGCGAGGCGATTCCTGGAGAACAACCGCGCCGCGCTGGATGCCGACGACCCGGCGACCTGCGAACGAGCAGAGGCGGCAATCTCCAGTGACTTCAAATCGGAGGGCGTGGTGGACCGTGGGTAAGTATCGGACGAAAAGCGAACTCCGCGCATTTATCCAGGCCCGCGCCTTGAAGAACCCGAAGCGCAACCAGGACGACCGCCCCGTGGTATTGAGGGACGAATGGCGCGCCGCCCACCCGCGCAAGCCGAAGAACCGGCAGCCGACCGCCGGCGAGAACCAGGTGGAAGATGATGTTTAACCATATCCCCCCGGATGCGGACGCCGCCGAGCGCTACTATTATCAGCAGCAGCAGCGCGCCCTCCGCACCGCGATAGATCGACTGTATGGACCTGGCGCGGAGATCCACACCGAGAACCCGAAGGAGATCCTGCGACAGATCCACCGCAAAGAGACGCGCCCCAGCCGTGAACGCCGACCAAAGCATGATCACGACTGAGACGCCCCCACCACCAGGCGGGTATATTCATCATAACATATGCCCGCCCTCCATGACAAGATACATAATTATAGGAGGGCTTTACAATGAAGAAGAACACCACCACCATTAACACCCCGACCGTTATCGAGGAGACCGTGGAGACCACTATGGAGCGCGTAGACAGCGCGCGCGAGCTGATCGAGTATTGCAATACGCTGATGCGCGACCTGATCGAGAGTTATCTGTATCGCCTTCTCAATCCTCATTATAATAACGAGGTATTGGTGAATCTCGAAGGCGAGTTTATGGTCTCCAAGGCGGAGATGGTAAGCCGATTTATCAGCGAGATCGACGTGGAGCTGGACGCCATAGCGGGCCTGATCACCCCCATAAGACGGCAATTCGACAGCAGCGAGGCCCAGCGCGAGGCGCAGATCACCAACGATATAATGATGGCCGTCCAGAAGATCGCCCTCCGCCCCGACGGGCTGGACGCACTGAAGCGCCTGAACGCGATAGCCTGGACCTTCGCCGCCGGCACCGAGAAGAAGCTGGAGATGGGCCCGGACGGGATGCCCGAGCACCAGGAGCCCAACCCCGTGAAGGTCTGTAAAATCCTATAGGAGGTATATATGTTTTCGACCTCAGAGCTCAACGGCATAGCCGAGTATTTGACCTATACCCGGCACGATTGCAAGTGTAAGATATTTGAGGCCCAGCAGCGCGACCACGACGACCTCGCCCCTCAGATCATCCAGCAGCAGAAAAAGCGAATCCGCGAACTGGAGAAGCTGGAGGCCGCCGTGGAGCGCGAACTAAAGGAAAGAGGAGGCGCTGAGGATGCCCCGAAGGAATCACCGCCGCGGAGATCACCCCGCAAGGCGAAGGGATAACACCGACTACCACGTGACGCACCAGGCAGAAGTCGCCGCCGCCGGCGGATGGTACCTATGGCACCGGCAGCAGCGCATACAGCGAGAACAGGAACAGCAAGGAGGCCAGCAGCGTGAAGAAGATACCCGCGTACACCCGGCGTAAGCTGAAAAAGTATAAGGCGAAGCTGGAAAACGAGCGCCGACTGGATGGCATTAAAAGCCGCGCGCACCGTAGCCGCCCCCGCCGCCAGCCTATGGAGGGCTCGATGTGATGGAGCCCAGGAACATGAGACCCGACGACATGGAAGGCCGGCGCGAGGCAGACCGTATAAACGACCTGATCACCCGCGCCGGCGGGATTGTGCGATACCTCGAAGGCCCCCGTTATACAGCGAAGGAAGGGAAAAAGCATGATATACAAGGGCTACACCATCATCTCCCGACCGCACCCGACGCCGGCGAACCATAGCCGGCGCGGATATGACATCGAGGCGGACGGCGAGATCATCAAAGCCAACTTTACCGAGCTGACCCACTGCCAGCAGACCATAGACAAGCTGATCACCCTGGGCCGCTTGCCTGATCGCAGCAGAGCCCGACCTATAGAAGGAGGATAACACATTGAACGAGTATAGCCTATATATGCGCAAGGAGCATATGCCCCACCTACTGGAAGCCCTACGCCTTCACCGCGTAAGCATGGAGAACGCCAGCGCCACCCCGGAGATCGAGAAGGCCCTGATGGATGAAATCACCAGGCGCGCGGAGCTCCTGGAGGCCGTAATGGATGCGCGGAGCGACCTACAGGCCGCCCAGGCCGCCTATGATGCCTATATCGAGGAAGGAGGCGGGAGACATTGACCACCAGCGAGAAGATCACAATGGTGAAAACAATTCTCCGCATCGACGCCACCGATACCTCGGAGGACCAGCTGATCGAGACATACCTGGAGGCGGCAGAACGTGAAATTCTGGGATGGCGCTACTCCAACGCCTCCACCGTCCCCGGAGCCGTCCCCGCCGAGTATGAGGTTACGCAGGTCCAAGCCGTGATAAACGGGTATACCCAGGCCGGCGTAGAAGGCCAGACCTCCTCCTCCGAGAATGGTATACACAGGTCCTTCAGCTTCAGCGACATGGTGGAATATATCAGGGCCCACGTGATACGCGTAGCAGGGCCGGCGGCAAGGAGGTAAGAAGCCCATGAGACAGAGCTACCGCAACGAGCAGACCTTTTACTATGCGCTGTACAGCGCCACCGAGCCCATCTATGACGAATGGGGAAACGAGGTAGGCGTGGGCGTAGGCTACACCAAGCCCGTGAAGGCGCGCGGGAATATCAGCCCCGCGAAGGGCGAGACGGAGGCGCGCCAGTTTGGTGATGATGTGCAGTATGATCGTATCATCACCATGGGCGACCGGGACACCCCGATAGACGAAACCGCCGTTTTGTGGATTGACAGGACGCCCCAGCTTGACGCAGAGGGCAACCTGGCGACCGATGCGTATGGGCAAACCGTGACCCCCCACAACTACATCGTGAAGCGCGTAGCGCGGAGCCTTCCGACCTTCGGCAGCGCCCAGATCGCCGTGAAGCTGGTCAACGTAACATAAGGGCCAGAACCGATATAGGCGGGAATACCACCCCCGCCTATATTTTTGTCTTTATAATAGGATAAGAAAATCAAAAAGGATATTGACATAATCAGCCGCATTTGATATAATGTAGTCGTGGAAAATCAACGATATAACATATATAGGTTATATTCGAGAAGGAGGCGAGAACACCATGAGAACCATAGCGGTATACTCCGCAAAAGGCGGGACCGGCAAGACCTCCACCACCGCCGCGCTGACCGCTGGACTTCGCCGGCAGGGTAAGAAGGTCCTAATGATCGACGCCGACCCTCAGCGCAACCTCAGCGCCATGATGGACGCGAACCAGGCCCCCGCCGCCCGTACCCTCTACGATGTAGTCACCGGGCATAGTGTCCTTCGGAAAGCGGTACAGAACACCCCACAGGGCCCCATAGTGGCCTCAGACAGCCGCCTGGCGGAGAAGGGCATACTCGGAGGCAAGAATACAGAATACCGCCTGAGGGCCGCCCTGGAGCCCGTAGCGCGCGACTACGACGTGACCGTGGTAGATTGTGGCCCAGCCCTCACCACCCTGACCTATACGGCGCTGACCGCCGCCGATGGCGTCATAGTGCCCTGTTGCGCTGATCGTTTCAGCCTGGACGCCCTGAGGGCCACCGCCGCCACCATCAACACCGTAGCGGCGAACAGTAACAAGCGCCTCAGCGTCTACGGCGTGCTGATCACCATGTACAACCGCCGCCTGACCGTGGCGCGCCTGATGCGGGAGCAGATCGAGCGACAGGCCAGCGCCCTGGGCTGGAAGGTCTACGACACCGCCATAAGGCAATGCGTAGCCGTCACAGAGGCGACGCTTACGGGAAACTCCGTATTCGACGCCGGCAGGAACAACGCCGCCAGCGACTACGCGGAGATCATCGACGAACTACTGACCCAGATGGATTTACGATAATTTGGAGGAGGTTATAGTAATGGCAAAGAAGGACCTGAGCAAAAGCGCGGCGAACGTAGGAGCCGCCGCAATCAACGCGACCGAGGCCACCGCCCAGGTAGAGACCTACGCGGGCACCACTGAGGACGACAGGCGAGAAGGCCGGCAGCTCATAAGCGCATGGATTGACCGCGACGTATGGAAGGATATAAAGGACCTGGCGCAATTCAGAGCCGCCGGCGGACAAGTCAACCACCTGGGCCAGCCCCTATCCGCCGGACGCCTGGTAGAGGAGGCGCTGATCGACTACGTGGCGAAAAACCGCGAGGAGCTGGACAAGTTCCGCGCCTTCTTCCGCCAGATGCGGAAGAAATGACCTGGAAGGAGGATATAACAATGCAGATGGACAAGGAAAGAGCTATCGAACTGGCTGAACAGCTTTCTAAAGAATTGCCAGTAACAGATGTGATTAAATTCACTGAGGAGAACACCAGAAGGCAAATCACTATTCACGACTCAATAGAATCTATCTTTCAACTGGCTTTTGTATCAGGCGCATACTTCGCAATGCTGAATATAGACGATGGAACTACAGACGAGGCAGAAGTAAAGACCGAAAAGCCATAGGAGGGCCGCGACAGTGGCGAAGCACACCGAAAGCAGCTTATACGACCTGATCAAGGCCGGCGAGCTGGACATTACCACCCGCGAGGCCGTGGAGGACGAACTGGAGAAGGCGAGACGCGAAACGGAGCCCGCCGCCTTCGCATTGACCTACGACGAATCCCGAACAGTTATCAGGGCCGTGAACGTACTCGACACCCTATTGATACTCAACGACGAGGACGACGACAAAGCGGAGGCCCTACTGCCAAACGCTTTAGAGAGCAGAGGTATAATCATGGAGCAGATCGTAGAGATGGCGGAGCGCGTGTATACGGGAAACTGGTATACCTTCTTACTATCATCAGGGTATAGACCCTCGAATGATCGCGCGGGCCTCGTACTCGACGCCTACGTGGACGGGAAACACAGGCATGGAATACTCCCCATCGAGGACTTCCCCGCCGTATATGACCCGAAGGCCACCCAGGACGAGAAGCGCGTGGCCCTGGGCCTTCCGGAGACCGCCAAATTTATTACGACTGCGGAGCGTGATATGTTGGGTATATTCCGGGATAAGTCCACGGCACCCACCACCATCATCGAGGGCCCCGAATTGGGGAAGCCTCCGCGGGAGATCGCATACCCAAAGGCCAAAGTAGTGAGGGAATACTTCGAGAACCGATTTACCTACAACGATACGAACACCATCTACATGAAAATGAATGACGGGCAGATCGTAGAATCCCAGGTGGATTTATCGCTTGTAAATCCCCTCCCCGGCGTGGAGATCACCGGCGCGAAGGTAAAAACCCCCGACCATGACATGGTGTATAGAATCGTGTGTTCCTATTGGCTATCAGGCCAAAGGGAATTTACCGACGCTGGAATCTGTAAGAGCCTTTACCAGGCAAACACGCCAGAGAAAAGGGACTACTACAATGGCCTGATCATCGACATGATGAACGACCTTATCAAGATCGACATGGGGAGCGTAGGCAGCTACTACGGCGTAGACAAGTGGACCAAAACCGGGCACGTGCTCCCCATCGAGATCGACGAATTGACCGCGACCAATATGTATGGTGAACGGAAGTTTCGTAGATACCGCCTCACCACAGAGCCCATATACCTGAGCTATTCGCAGCTTATGAACCAGATCGCCAGGTATTCGAGGGAGGCACTCGATACGCCGGTAAACAAGACGCCCGACATACTGGCGCTACACTTCTACCTTCTCGAACGGATAGACGCAATCCCAAACCTCAGCCGCGTGATACTCTATGATACCATTTTCGAGCACCTGGGCATAAACTCCAGTAAAGGCTCTGACCGTAACAAAAGATCGAACATCAGGACAAAAACCCGGATAATTCTAAACGACTGGAAGAAGAGGAAGTTCATAAAGGGATGGCATGAGGAGACGCCAGACGGGAAAAGAGTAGAGATTGACAAAGACGGGAAGGCGAAGCGCGGAGTATCAAGCTACTGCATCGTGATAGAGGGAATCCCGAAGCTAAACCCCTCCAGAGGCGAGCCGTGACCCCATCAAAAACCCGTGATACCCCCATCAAAAACCCGTGATACCCCCATCAAAAACCCGTGATACCCCCATCAAAAACCCGTGATTCTCAGAACGCCAAAAAAGCCCGAAAACGCCCACGCCATAAGGCTTTTCGGGCTCAGGCCCCGAAGGTATAAGCCTTATAAGCATTAGAGGCTTTATAGTAGGCTAAAGCCCCTACTGCGTAGGGACTTGCCTACATCGCCGCCCCCGTGGTATTATCCACACACAAACGGCAGCGCCTACACCGACCAAAGCGAGAGCGCCGCCGCCGCCAGGACATCGACCAGCACGACCGACCACCCGGCGAGATCATTATACCATGATCGCCGGCACCGCGCAAGGAGGCGCGCGCCTATGTGGATTTATCAGAGCCGAAGCCGCGAAAACGACCCGACGAACAACTACTACCCCAACCCCGTGAACGTGGAGAGCCCCCAGGACCTTCTCACCGCCGTGGCCTACGACCACGTAGCAGCCGAATACAAGAACTACAAGCGGAAGAACGAGAACTTCAAACAATCAGATTGTCTGATGATGGACGTGGACAACGCCCCCGCGAAGGGAGCCCCGGACATACCGCCCTCGGAGTGGGTGGACCTCGACCGCATAGCCGACGACCTCCCCGACGTAATGTTCTACGCCGTCACTTCAAGAAATCACTTGAAGGAGAAGGACGGCAGGCCGGCGCGCCCGAAGTACCATATCTATTTTCCCCTCTCCGCGCCTATCCGCGACGCCCAGGCATACCGCCGCCTCAAGGTGGAGTTACAGCAGATATGCCCCTACTTCGACGCCAACGCCACCGACGCCGCCCGATTCTTCTTCGGAAACCCGAACGCGGAGGGATGGTATACCGCTGGAAACCTGACCGTAGACGCCTTTATCGAACAGAGTAGAGCATCGAGGCCAAGCAAAACCACTGAGGAGCCGGCAGCCGCGCCGCGCCCGTCCACTTCTCCCCGGACCATCCCCAGCACCATGACCACCGTCGATAATGGCCTATGGGACCTTCGCGAGATCGTGGCAGCCATAGACCCCGCCCGCCTGGAGTATGAGGAATGGGTGAAGGTCGGAATGGCGATGCACCGATACCCGGATACATTCACCGTGGACGACTGGGACGCCTGGAGCCAAGCCGACCAGCGATATAAGCCCCGCGACTGTGCGCGCCGCTGGAATGGCTTTAAGGATGGCCCCGGAGGCGTAGGAGCCCAATACCTGATCGACATGGCGAAGGCTCAGGGATGGACGCCGCCGGCGCGCCAGCCCCGTACCCGTGAAGTACCCCCGCCCCCGGAGCCGCCCGCCTACATGACGCGGACCACCGCGCCCTCTCCCGTGGAATTATCAGACCCGGAGCCCGTACCCACGGAAGCGCCCGACGAACCAGTGGCACCGCCTCAGATGCCGAAGAAGCCAAAGTTCACCTATAACGCCGCTGGAGCCTATATAGCCGATGGAGGCTATGATGAAGATATAGCATACTTCAAAGAGTATCAGGACCGAAAGACGGGCTTTAAGCAGCTCGACCGCTACCTGACCCTCTATCCAGGTCTCGCCGTCCTCGGAGGCGCTTCTTCACTCGGAAAAACTACCTTCGCCGTGAACCTGATAGACCGCCTTCTCGCCAAAGGCGAGACCGTCCTATACTTCTCTCTCGAACAGCTCCAAATCGAGCTGATCACAAAGAGCGTGGCGCGCATAGTGAAGGAGCAGAACCCCCACACCATCATCACCAACCAGGACGTGAAGCGAGGCGCGAACACCCCCGACGTGATGGCAGCCAGAGCCCAATATACCCGACTGGCGGAGAAACTCTTTTATATCCCCGGCGACTTCCACATGACCGCCCAGGACATCGCCGCCACCGTCGAAGCCTTCCGCAAGGAATACGGCGACGTGAAGCCCGTCGTAGTGGTGGACTACCTCCAGATCGTGGCCCCGCCCTATGGCTTCCGTGGTGGAATCCGCGAAGCCACCGACGAAAACCTTAAAGCCCTCAAAGATATGCAGAAGCGGAACGGGCTCTTTGTGCTGATCATCTCCAGCTTCAACAGGAGCAGCAACTTATCGCCCGTCAGCTATGAGAGTTTCAAAGAGACCAGCATGATCGAGTTCACTTGCGATTATGTTTGGGGCTTGCAGCTCGCAATTCTGGACGCGGAGAACTCCGACTTCTACAGCTCTACAGGCCCCCGCCAGGGACGCAGGGCAACCACGGACGAAGAACGCTATGCAATGATCAACGCCGCCCAGCAACAGACCCCGAAGAAAGTGGAGTTTGTCAGCCTCAAAAACCGAAACGGGAGACAGGTCTGGAAATCCTTCTTCGACTACTACCCCGCCTCCGACCTGTTTGTGGAGGAGGCCCGGTATACGCCTCAGATCACGAACAGCACCTACACCCCCATCTAAACAGATTTATCTATGGCGGCGACTGGACAAGCACCAGCGCCGCCGAAAAATCTTATAGGCCCCCGGATTTTTCGCCAGGTGAAAACGCTCTATTTTAAAATCTATTCAGACCCTTTACCCGTGTAAATAATACGTTAATCAGTACCCCCCCGGTACCCTCTACGTACCCACCCGGTACCGATGCGGAGCGATGCGGAGCCGATGCCCGTCACCCGAAGGGATAGCACGACGCCCAGCCTGGATAAATCCACGGAGGCCGGCAGCCTGGCGGAGCCCCGCGCGCTGATCGTGACCACCATCGAGGCCAGCCTGAGGCGAGGCATGGACGACCAGAGGCCCGCGCGCCCCCGTGGTATTATCTCCATGAGCAGCCGCGCCATATCGCTGAGAACGCTACAGTATATAAGCAACTTGACGACCTCCACCCATGACCACGTAGGGGAGGAAGGCCCAGCACACACCCCGACGAAACGCCCATATACTTGAAGGATAGAAGGGATAAAGCATATATAGGTTATACCCATGATATAGCAGCGATAGAAGTACCATTTTCAAACCTTATCGAGGTATAAGTAAAAAGTATCATTTTCAACCGTGTTTAGTACCAAAAACCATTGACTTTTATATCCATATCCTTTATAATATCAGTATCAGGTGAACCGAACGTTTGAAAGTGATACACCCCGACCAAAGAAAGAAGGTTATGAGAATGAAGTGGAATAATCCTGGCGGCAGCTATCCCCGTCTCTATGCTGATATGGTCATGCAGCCCCATCTCCTGATCGCCGGCGCGACCTGCTCAGGCAAGTCTACCCTGATCAACAACCTGATCACCACCCTGTTACACGATGACCCGGATGGATGCGAGTTTATCCTGATCGACCCGAAGAAGGTGGAGCTCTCAGAGTATGAGGCCCTCCCCCACACCCGCGCCTATGCGGACGAACCCGCCGACATGATGAAGGCTCTCCGCGATACCCTCCAGATCATCGACGCCCGATATAAGACCATGAAGCGCGCCGGTATCAGAGAATGGGAAGGCTCTCATATTTATCTGATCATCGACGAGATGGCGGACCTCTTGACGCTGGACGCGACGAAGAAGGAAGCCACCGAACTGTTACAACGTATAGCCCAGATCGGCAGGGCCGCCGCCGTCCACATGATCGCCGCCACCCAGCATATACCGACCATCCCCACAAGCATCAGAAGCAACCTCGACGCCCGCGTGGCCTTAAAGACTACCACCCCTCAGGATAGCAGGAACATCATGTTCCGAACTGGCGCGGAGGAGCTACCCAGCCCGAAGCGCGCCGGCACCTGTTACGCCTACTATGTGAGGGATGGCGAGACTGGGCTGTATGAGCTCCCCACCTTCACCGCCGCCGAACACAAGCGCCTCATGGACCACTGGAAGGCCGCGAGGCCCGCGTGGAAGATGGCCTGATCATTCCCCTACCCATCGATATGAAGGAGGTATAAACCCATGAAGAAGCCCACCAGCAGCCGCGCGCCCATGGTATTCGGATATTGCCGAGTATCGACCCCGAAGCAGCGTTTACAGCGCCAGCGCGACAACATCCTGCACCTTTACCCGGATGCGGAGATCGTAACCGACGAGTGGACCGGTACCACCCTCGACCGCCCAGGATGGACCGAGCTCAAGAAGGGCCTGATACCTGGCGACGTTATTATTTTTGATGAAGTCAGCCGTATGGCCCGCGATGCGGAGAAGGGCGTAGCCATCTATAAAGAGCTCTACGACGCCGGTATAGAACTCAAGTTTATCAAACAGCCCCACGTAGATACCGCCGTTTATCGCCGAGCCCAGGCCCGCCGCATTGACGCCTTCGATAACGTCTCATTGGAATCAAAAGCCTTTGAGACCTACGTAAAAGGCCAGGGCGACCTCTTGAACGGGCTATTGCTTAATCTCGCCTGGGAACAGATCGAACTCGCCTTTAAGGCAGCCGAGCAGGAAGCTGAGTTTTTGAGGCGACGCACTACTGAGGGAGTACACAAGGCCCTCGAACGCTATGAGCACGAAGAAGCCGAAGGGCTACCCCATGAGAAGAACAAACCCGGACAGAGCAAGCGCGCCACCTGGACCAGCAAAAAGAGCGTGAAGGCGAAGGAGATCATAGCCAAGCATAACCGCGACTTCGGAGGCCCGCTTAACGACGTGGACACCATGACCCTGATCGCCGGCACCAAGGAAATCGGGACCATATCGAGGAACAGCTTCTACAAGTGGAAGAAGGAACTCATGGAGGCCCAGACCATCACGGAACCCTCCACCTGATCACCCATCGAGCCCACCGCGACCACCACCCACGCCTCGCCGCGTGGGTTTATCTATGCCCTGATCACTGGCGACTGTCAAGCAAAAACGCTTTACATAACTACATGACGTAGTTTTCAATACCAGATAATATTACAGAAGTATGAACCGCTTAATAATTGCGTAATAATTCTTTTTATCGTGACAAGTATTCTCTATTGTAGGCATACCCACCATAACCTATATATGTTCAATCTGATAATACAAAGGATATTGACAATATAACCGATATATGATAAAATGCAGATAGTACCTAAGGAAGGAGGATAACAGCATGGCGACCGAGACCACCATGAGCACCGAGCAGCGAGAGCGGGCACGACAGGCCCGTAACGCCTACCTGAGATCGTGGAGGCGGAAGAACCCGGAAAAGGTAAAGGCCCAGCAGGAAAGATACTGGAGCCGCAAGGCGGACGCCGAGCAAGGCGACCAGCAGGAGAGGAGGTAAAAAACTATGGCGAT
>JAEIGA010011643.1_pt1 | contig 13353 bp, 12 predicted proteins | sample 9270691 | NCBI WGS metagenome assembly JAEIGA01 (sample SAMN17057246, study PRJNA624740) | gut metagenome | biome: biome; isolation source: fecal sample | host: Bos grunniens | place: China: Xizang | collected 2019
ACGGCAACAGCAACCAAATCAACCCACAAAAGATTTACGACCTTCAATAGAATATCGAATCCGAAGGTTCCCATCGCCTCTGCCATCAAGCCGAAGACGCCTATCGGAGCAACCAGCATAACCTTGCCAATGCACCAAATCAGAGCTTCGAGCAGGTAGTTCAATCCGTTGATAACTTTTGTGCGCTTATCCTCTTTAATGGCAGCAATGCCAAAGCCTAAGAAGAGTCCGAAAACGATGATTTGCAGAATATTGCCCTCGGCAAAGGCCTGAATAGGGTTTGCCGGAATCATTCCGATAATAGTGTTCCAGAACGAGAGGTTGGCAGGTGTGCCCTGTTCTGCTGAGGCCGATGCCATAATTGAGGCAACACCTTCGGCACTCAAACCTGCCCCCGGCTTGAAGATAAGACCTACAACAATCGCGATAACAATCGACACGACGGTTGTTAGCATAATGTAGGCGATGCTTGTAAAGCCTATTTTTCCTGCCGAGCGACTACTGCCGAGCGATGCTGCACCCGAGATGATGGAGATGCCGACCAATGGCACAACCAACATCTTGATAAGTTGGATAAAGAGGGTGCCAAGCGGAGCAAAAAGCTTTGCTTCGTTGCCCATTATGCCACCAACAGCAACTCCTGCGACCATCGCAACAAGAATCCACAAACCTAAGTTTTTCAATAACTTCCTCATCATAGGACAAAGATATAAAATTTTAGTCAAATATGTTGTATTCGCCAAAAAATTACTATCTTTACATTTGGAAAATGTATGTAACAATGAACTGTTCGACAAAAAATCTTGTACCCCGCGTTGTGATTGCTACGGTTGCAGTTGCTCTTTTTGTCGTGCAGTTGCTCTTTGGCGAATTTCCCGTGTGGTTTTTTGCCTTCCCGATGAATCTTTTGGTCGGAGTATTGTGGTTTGTGACGATTTGGGAGGGGTATCGTCGTCGTGCGACATCGGTGGCGGTGCAGTACCTTCTTTCGGCAGAGGCGACATATATCGCATTGGCGGTGGCAGCCATTATAGCTGTGGTGCTTGGCTTGCAGCGCGAACCCGCTACAACATCGTGGCTTGTAGTTGGAGGTGGGCTGTATGTTCTGACAGTTTTAACACTTGTTATATTGCGTGGTTGGCGAAATAGCAATGGTGTGCGTTGGCGTTTCCTCATCACTCATTGTGGCCTATTGCTTGCACTGTTATCAATGCTTTTTGGGGCACCAGACAAGCAGATTTTGCGTATGCAAGTAAATTGCACACCCTCTCGTGAGGCGATAAATGAGCGCGGAGAAAAGAGTTTTCTTGATTACGAACTACGCCTCGAAAATTTCACGATGGAGCACTCGGAAGATGGCACACCAAAGCAGTTTCGAGCCACAGTTGCCGTAGATGAAAAGGTTGTGGATATCGAGGTAAATAGTCCATACTCGCAACGCTACGGTGAGGATATATACTTGGTTAGTTATGCTCCCGAGGGTTGTGTGTTGCAGATTGTTCGCGAACCATGGCGAGTGATTTCGGCAATAGGTATAGCAATGCTACTGCTTGGTGCCTTTTTGTTGTTTATGAAAGGTTTTCAAAATAGAGGGCAATGATGATTGGCTGGAACATATTTCCGTTGTTTGTTGTTGTAACGGCTGTTTTAGCGGTTGTGGCTTCGGTGCTTGCGTTGCGTGATTGCCGAAAATCTGCCATTGTTGCTTCGTTGTTTGCGGTGGCGGTGTTGGGAGCCTTTGTCGTGATGTTGTGGGTTGAACTCGAACGACCTCCTATGCGAACAATGGGCGAAACGCGTCTTTGGTACTCATTCTTCCTGCTTGTGGCAGGCGTGGCAACATACGCAAGGTGGCGTTTTAAGTGGGTGCTGAGTTTTTCAACCCTCCTTGCCACAGTATTTATGGTGATAAATTGTCTGCGCCCCGAGTTGCACGACAAGAGCCTTATGCCGGCATTGCAGAGCGCATGGTTTATGCCTCATGTGGCGGTCTATATGTTCTCATACGCACTGCTTGGTGTGGCAACACTTCTGGCTATATACTATCTTGTGAAACGCAATGAGAGCATACTGCCGGCTATTGATAATCTGCTCGGTGGTGGTTTGGCGTTATTCACCGTCGGTATGCTGACGGGAGCTTTGTGGGCAAAGCAGGCGTGGGGCGAGTATTGGAGCTGGGACGCCAAGGAGGCGTGGGCTGCGGCAACTTGGTTTCTCTATTTGGGGGCAATACATCTGCGATTGATGCGCCCAAGGGGTGTGCAAAAGTTTTGCATAGTGCTGATTGTGGCATTCCTCTCGTTGCAAATGTGTTGGTATGGAGTAAATTATCTCCCTTCTGCCGAAAAAAGCGTTCATTCATATAACCGTAATAATTAACCATTAAAAAACAGAGTCATTATGAAGAAAAAACTACTCTTTTTAGTTCTGTTGCTTGTGGTCGTAGCACTTGCGATATTCCGCATCTCCGACCGCGTGCCATCTGCCGACTATCCTCTCGATAAGCGCGTGGCGGCTATTTTTGTTAAGGGTGGCTGTTTGGATTGCCACTCGGCAGAGCCAAACCTGCCGTTCTACTTCAAGTTACCTGTTGTGGGTAACATTATGAAGAAAGATGTTGATGAGGGCTATCGCGCATTCGATATGGAGCAACTCTGGGCAAAACTCCAAGCGGGTGATAACGATTTCAACCCAGTTGATGTTGCCAAAATCGAGAAGGTGGCTATCGACAAGCGTATGCCTATGGCGAAGTACTACCTTGTGCATTGGGGTAGCCGTATGACAAATGCAAAGCGCGATATTATCCTCGAATGGGCTTCGGCATATCGCAGTGCCTACTACCACGATGGCGTGTGTGGTTGCGAGCCGGTGCGCCCTATCGACCTCTCGTTGCCATACGATGAGGCGAAGGCGGCTTTGGGCTTCAAGCTCTATCACGATAAACGCCTCTCGATTGACAACACCATATCGTGCGCATCGTGCCACGGTTTGAACACCGCAGGTGTCGATAACAAGCCGTTCTCCGAAGGTGTTGAGGGTAAGCTCGGTGGTGTGAATGCTCCAACCGTATTCAACGCAGTCTACAACTTCGTACAGTTCTGGGACGGTCGCGCACAGACTCTTGCAGACCAGGCTGCCGGACCTCCGGTAAATCCTGTCGAGATGGCTTCGCCAAACTTCGATGCCATCGTTGCAAAACTCAACAAAGACAAGAAATTCGCGCGCGAGTTCAAGGCGGTATATCCGGAGGGCTTCTCTCAGGCTACCATTACCGATGCTATCGAGCAATTCGAGCGTACGCTCATAACACCTAATTCTCGCTTCGACAAATATCTGCGTGGCGACAAGGAGGCTATCACCGCCGAGGAGTTGGAGGGCTATGAGCTCTTCAAGAAGTATAACTGCGCAACTTGCCATGTAGGTAAGAACCTTGGTGGTGAGTCGTATGAGTTGATGGGCTTGCGCAAACACTACTTTGCTGACCGTGGCTTGGATTTGACCGAGGAGGACAATGGTCGCTTCAAGCAGACAGGTGTGGAGCGCGACCGCCATCGCTTCAAGGTGCCGGGCTTGCGCAATGTTGCTCTCACTTGGCCTTACTATCACGACGGAACTCGCACCTCACTCAAAGAGGCTGTGTGCGCTATGGGTACCTACCAGTCGGGCGTAGAACTTTCCGACGAAGAGGAGGATAAGATAGTATCATTCCTAAACACCCTCACAGGCGAGTATCAGGGCAAGTTGCTCACCAATGCCAACGAGCAAAAATAATCGCTTTGTTGGGCTACAAAGAAAAACCAACCTCGAAAATCGGGGTTGGTTTTCTTGTTAAAGAGGGTTTTTGTTGAGGTTTTTACAACTCTGTCTTCCACAAGCCGTGGAGGTTGCAATACTCGTAAACAGCGATAGGCTTCGAGTCGCAGGTGCAGAACACCGCCTCTGGTTTGTCGGTCAAGTCGATGCGGATACCGCCCTTCTCGGTCTCGACATAGATAAAGCAGATGTGGTGCTCCGGCAACATTGGGTGCGCCACACTACCCACCTCAACCTTAATATGGCAGTCGTCAATCTTTGTTACAACGGGAACATGCTTCTCGTTGCTTGCATCAACCGTATTTGGTACCAACTCCTGCATAGGAGCGCCACAACATACCACAGGGACCTTCGAGTCCACCACCTTCTGAATAACATTGCCACAATGAGGGCAAACATAAAATTTAGTAGCCATAATCTTTTTCTTTTTATTGTTAATAAACTTGTTGCTTCTTGTACTGTAAATCGTTCCGATTAGCTCTTTTTGCACTGCACTTCGGATAACGAAATGCTCACATAGGCTTACTATGCTCCGCTTTCGTTCCCTCGTTTAGCACAAAAATAGCCTAATCGCCTCCGATTTTCCCCTCTGGGAATTTATCTATTGTTTTTGTTGTAAAAATAGCCTAACCGCCTCCGATTTTCCCTCTTGGGATATTTGCTTTTAGTTTTCCGTTTATCAGAAAGCCCAAAGCCACGGCACAACCGAGAATATCAACAGCAAAAATAATACCATATAGAGCGATGTGCGCATACCTTTGTTGGGGATTTGCTTCTTGAAGAAGCCATCAACCGCCTGCCAATGGAGCGCGATGTGAACAACCAATAGCACCATCACGATAACGCCTGCCCAAAGGTGAATATGCGCCCAGGTACGGCGATTCCACACCGCGAAAAACCATGATGCCACCTCGCGCACCCACTCCTCGTGAGCAACACGACGCAATGGAGCAAGAATCTTGATAACGATACCGCTGATGCTTGTTACTGCCATTGCGAGAAACATCGCAAGGTCGATAATGATATTTGTTGTTAATCTGTTTTTCATACTTTCGTACTTTCTGCTCTTACAAAGGTAAAGGTTAATTTTCGATAAAGCAAATCATAAATTTTTATTCCTCTATAACCAAAACCTATATCTAAGAATTTCTTACCTTTTGACCATCGATTTTTTTGCATCTAAGAAATAAAGTGCTATATTTGTAGTTAATAAAAGGCGAAAATATGTCGCAAAATGCAAAAAAATGGACATAGTTATTACATATGTAAACGGTTTAGACCCTGTTTGGCAGGCGGACTACGAGAGATACACCAACCAACCTGTGTTGGAGAAGCGTTTTCGTGATTGGGGCACTTTGCGCTATCTCTTTCGCGGAATAGCCGAGAATATGTCTTTTATCCGCAAGGTGCATCTTGTTGTTTCGCATGAGAGTCAGGTGCCAGAGTGGATAAATCGCGAAGAGGTGCATATTGTACTCCACAAGGATATCATTCCTGCCGAGTTTTTACCAACATTCAACTGCAACCCTATCGAGATGCATCTGCATCGCATTGAGGGGTTAGACGAGGAGTATCTCTACTTTAACGACGATATGTTTCCGATGAAGCCTTGCGAGCCGACCGACTTCTTCCGAGATGGGCGAGGTGTGCTCGGAATCTCCCGTCATCTCTTGGCGTGGGATATGTTCAAAATGATATGTCGCAATTCGGACCGACTTGCACGCAAGATTTTAGGCCTTAAACCCGGCTTTACCTTTTTGCGACCACAACATATCTGCTCGCCGATGTTGAAGAGCGTATGCGAAGAGGTCTATAATAAGGCGCACTCCGAAATTGTAAAGACCTCGATGGTAAGAACCCGCACCAGCGAGAATCTTAATCAATACCTATTTCTCGATTACATGTTCCTCAAAGGGCTCCTCGTAAATAGAAGACACTCGAAGAAGCACTTTTCGGTGGGACTTGTTTCGGGTGAAAAGCTCCACAATTTTATAACCAAACCATCGCACAAGTTGGTTTGCATAAACGATGTACAACTCTCGGAGGAGCGATATACAGAGTTGCGAAAGGCTCTGCTCGATGCCTTTGAGGAGCGTTTCCCACAAAAATCGAAGTACGAGAATGACTAATCGCTACAAAATATCTCTCATTGCCCCGATTTACGGAGTAGAGAAGTATATCCGCCAGTTTGCCGAGAGCGTTTTGGCGCAAACCTATGAGGATATACAGTTCATATTTGTAAACGACGGAACAAAGGACTCTTCGATGGAGATTTTAGAGGCTCTTATCGAGGAGAAATTCTCGCACCTTCGCCCACGCATCGTCATCATAAACAAGGAGAATGGCGGCCTGCCATCGGCTCGAAAAGCGGGCTTGGAGGTGGCAGAGGGCGAATATATCCTCTTTGCCGATTCGGACGATTGGCTCGACACCGATGCCGTAGAGAGGGTTGTTGCCGAGGCGGTGCGTACCGATGCCGACATCGTCTATTTCGACCTTGTGAAGGAATATGGCGAGGGTAAGCGTAGCGTAAAGCACGAACGCCACTACACAGCGGAAAATCGCTTGCAGTGGATTGAGAATATGTTTAACTATCGCTCGTTTGGCTACACTGTAACAAAGTGTTTCCGTCGAAAACTCTACACCGAGAATAAAATCGTATTTCCGAAGTTGGGTATGCACGAGGATATCTGCCTTATGGCGCAGATTATCTTCTATGCGCAGTCGATTGCGCAACTCCCCGAGCCACTCTATCACTACCGCAAGGATAACCCTGCAGCGATGTGTTCACAGAGGCGCAGTGTGCGCCATACTGCATCTTCGCGCAATATGATGGGTGTTGTTGAGGGCTTTAAAGACAACCTCAAAGGCTCTCCGATGGAGTTTGTTGCCGACGGCGTGGTGTTGCGTGCGGGTTGGCACTCGATAATTCACGACTGCGACCTATTTGAGGAGTTCCCGTGGTTGTCGGAGGCGATAAAAAAAGCAAAGGTGAGCACCCACTATCGCACACCTCTGCTATTCCAAATATTTGTAAAAATTTACAACGCCTTTCGCAAGATAAAATAGCGAATATATAGGCGAATAAGTCGTGCCTTCAAAGGTAGACGAGTTCCCGCTGGAATCAAATCCAATTTTTTACACCAAGCCAAAGCCTCCGAGCGCTGTTCGGGGGTTTTTGCTTTGCTCAACATGTGGCGCAACTTGCGCAGGAACGAGTCCGCCGATGCCGATGCAACCGAGGCCATCTCCTCCTTGCTGAAAAGCCCAGATTGGTTTATGAACTCCAATCGGCAGAGATTTGCAAAGGCGAAATCGCGGAAATGCTTCCAGCCGTATGAGCGACTGATGCTACCTTTACGGCAGTAGTAGCGATAGTAGGATCTATTTATTATGGCACCCTTTCCACACGCCGCTGTAAAACGAAATGTTGAGGCGCGATCCTCGTAGTATATATTCTCCGGAAAGGAGAGGGTGTCGAACAAATCTCGCTTGAAGAGATGGGTGCAAACATAGGCCGGACTCTTATCCGTAAGGTTGAGAACAGTCATCTCCTTTGGTGATAAAACTCTTATCTCTCCATCATTAGAATAAGGGTATTTGTCGGCGCGATTATCGTAGACCTTATGCAACGAGAAGCAGACCAACCCCAAATTGTGCTTTATGGCGAGATTGTAGGTATCTTCGCACAGCGTAGGCAAAACCGTATCATCGCTATCCACAAAGGCGATATATTCGCCCGTAGCGACCTTTACGCCCTCGTTGCGGGCGGTCGAGAGGTCCGCTTTGTCGATGCTCAACACCTTGATTCTGTCGTCGGTGGTAGCAATGTGGTGGCATAGTGCCAAAGAGTTATCGGTAGAGCAGTTCTCCACCAGCACAATCTCTATGTCGGCGAGTGTTTGCACTGTCAGCGACTCCACACACGCCTGCAAATAACGCTCCGTGTTGTGTACCGGAACAATAATGGAAACCTTTGGCATAGGCTTAGAAGTTTATCTGAGCCGAGTCACTCATTGTGCCGTATTCTGCTTTTAATTTAATCTCGCCACCCTTGTCGCCTGAGCGAATGATGAACGAAGCAACACCTGCGCGGAAAGGCGAAATATTGTCGCCCTCGATGATGGCATCTCCCTCAACCGAGAGGCGCACCTCGCCACCCGTAAAGTTAGGCACAGTACCATTCTTATCCTGCAATCGCACATAGACGAAAATCTGGTCATTCTTACCGAGTTTTACACCGCATTCGCTCAACTCAATCTCTATCTTTGTCAGAGCTTCGGGCGCAAAAACGGCGTGATGAGCAACCTCCTTACCATTGCGGAAACCTATGGCTGTAAGGTTGTTACAGTCGGGTAGCGCAACCTTTTGGAAGGTATGCAAAGGTTTTGCACAGGTATCAAATTTAAGTTCGGCAACCTCTTTGCCATCAGAGAGCAGTTTTACAACCTCGCAGTTCGAGATTATAGCCTTCTCCACAGGGGAGTTTTCGTCGAGATACGATGCAATATATACCATTGGCTCACCCTCAGAGCGCAATGAACGATAGTAGTAGTATGCATATTTTGGAAGGCGGTCGTGGCTCATAACGCCAGAAGCCTCAATCTCTGCTGTATAACCACGATTGTAGTCAAACATCACCCAATAGCCATCTGCCATAGCATTCACCGAGCGGTGGTTATCGGTGTGAGCAGTGCTAAGGTTCTCGACCATCTGCACCATACGCTTCTCGCCGTGCTCACGAAGCTGACGCGAGGTGAGTTCAGGCTTCTGTTTCCAACCTCGCACATATTGGGTAAGACCGCCATCGTTGGCGTAGTACTCCCAATCGCCATACTCCGAAACGATGAGTGGAACATCGTCACTTGTGGTCTTGTTGAAAATGCGGAATTGGCGCGACTCAACATAGATGTCGTAACCGCGTTGCCAGCCGGCCGAGTAGCAGTATGGCGCAGGGTACTCCTCGTGTACGAGGCGGCTCATTTCGGCAATGAAGTCGGCAGGTTGTTTGGTCTCGTTGAGCGATGCCTCCCACGCCAAAATCGAAGGGTGGTTGCGATCGCGACGCACCATATCGCGTGTCTGCTGATAGCAGAATTCGCGGAACTTTGGCTCCTTCTTGTTGAAAAATTGCCAACCATAGACGCAGTTTAGTACGAAGATTCCGAGCGAGTCGCACGCCTTCAAAAAGGCGGTAGATTGCGGATAGTGCGAAAGGCGCACAAAGTCGAAGCCTGCCTCCTTGATGCGCACAGCATCGCGTACCTGGGCATTATCCGAGAGTGCATAGCCGATATAAGGGTGGCACTGGTGGCGATTAACTCCGCGAAGGAAGGTCTGCTTGCCGTTTACATAGAGTATGTTGTCTTTGATTTCGATCGAGCGAATGCCAATCTTTTGGCACTCGCAATCTACCTCCTTGCCTCCGACCTCGACGGCTGTTTGCAAGGTGTAGAGGGTTGGCGTGAGGTGCGACCAAAGGTGTGGATTTTCCACTACAATCTTCGATTTTACGGTTGTTCGGCTCTTGCCTGCGAGCTTCTGCTCAGCACGATTCTCGGCAACAACCTTCTCGCCGTCGAGTAGGCGATTTACCACGACGATATTCTTAGCCTTCTTACCGTCGTTCTCTACCGATACCGCAACATTTACATCGGCTGATTTTTCGCTCACATTGTCGTACGATACAAATACGCCACCCTCGGCAGGTGTGGTGTCAATAAATGGGTGGGTTATAGCCACCTCGCCTTTGCGGATAAGCGATACATTACGATACAGACCACCATACCAGAAAAAGTCTAATCGCTTGATTGGTCGAGGGCCTGTAATCGGGTTGTCGTTGTTGTCGAGTCGTATGGCAACTACATTTTTGCCCTTGTGCAGATGTTTGGTCAAATCGACTGCTACCGGAAGATAACCTCCGAGATGGTGCGTGCAATGTACGCCATTTACCCACACATCGGCAACATTCATTGCTCCCTCGATATTGAGCCACCACTGCTCACCGCGCACCTTATCCACCTCGATGGTGTGGCGATACCAGCAGATGCCCTGCCACTGCTCGATAGGGTAGTACTTTTCGTAGCGTGGAGTGTGAGGGAGGCGTACGGTCTGCCAATCTGAGCAATCGAGCTTTTCGGCCGAGTAGTCGGCTGTTGGCTCGTTAGCCATACGGAATAGCCAATTGTGGTTCATCTGCTTCTCTGCACCATAAGCGATGATTGTTGAGAGCAAAAAGAGCGTAGTAAAGATTTTTTTCATATAGGTTAAAGTATTAGTTTTTCGGTTTTAGCACGAGTGTATGTAATCAAATCGGTTGGCAATAGTCGCAACTGCAAGCCTCGTTGTCCTGCACTTATGTATATGTAGTCGAACTCCAAGCACGACTCGTCAATGAATGTCGGGAAGGGTTTTTTCATTCCAATAGGGGTGCAACCACCGCGTATATAGCCCGTAGTTGGCAGAAGCTCCTTCATTGGTATAAGGTCGCACTTCTTGTTGCCCGACACTTTGGCTGCGAGCTTTAAATCGACCTCTTTGTCGCCCTGAATGACGCAGACAAAGTGGCCATTGCGGTCGCCTTTCAGGACTAATGTCTTGAAAACTCGCTCGATGGGCTCGCCCAACGACTCCGCAACATGGGTTGCCGCCAAGTCGTTCTCATCAACCTCGTAGGGTATTAGCTCGTATGTTATTTTAGCCTTGTCGAGCAGTCGTGCCGCGTTGGTTTTGTTGATACTCTGCTTTGCCATAGTGCAAAGTTATTAAAATTTGGTGATTTTCAATAAAAAAGGTAACTTTGTGTAGAGTTTAAAACAAAAACATAGGCAAAAATGAAAAGAAATCTGCTGTTGATTATCTCTACTCTGTTGGCATTTGCGGTGTCGGCACAAAATACCGATTCGGTGAAGCTGGTTACTGCCGAGCGTCACGAACTAAAACTCCCGAAAGGTGCCTTAGGTTATACCATAGTTAGGGCAAATATCTTTGATTCCAATCAGACTATTTCTGTGGTGCGCTACTCGCCAAAGCGATTTAAGACTATGATTGTGCAACCCGAAAAACTTACACGCCTTTCGGCAACCGCTTCGGGGGTAAATGCCGATTTTGGAGTGAATGCAGGATATTGGGATGTGCGCATCGACAAACCTTCAACCTTCCTAAAACTCGACGGCAAGCATATTGCTATCACGGCAGACTACGAGAAGGAGCGCGTAGACGGCTTGGTGTGTCTGGCTAAGAAAAAAGTTGTTCTCGACCACTGCAAGGCTGGCGAAGAGGCTAAATATGACAAGAAGTATAAGGATATTTTGGCTTCGGGACCGGTGCTTATAGACGAGGGAAAATGTGTTGACCACGATGCCTATACCAAAGGTATGGTCGATAATGCGGGCGGAAAGCCGGTTGGTGCATTCTACACCTATACACAGCGACACCCTCGTACCGCTATTGGAACCGACAAGAGGGGAGATGTCTATCTCGTAGTGGTAGATGGTCGCTCGAAGGGCAATGCCGAGGGTGTAACTATCACCGAATTGACCAAAATTTGTGCGTGGCTCGGAATGAGAGATGCCATAAACCTCGATGGCGGAGGCTCGTCGTCGATGTGGACCGCCGAAGAGGAAACGGTGAGCTACCCTTGTCGTAACAAGAAGTTCGACCACAAGGGTGAGCGCCGAGTGTCGAGTTGCGTGGTCGTGAAGTGTAGAAAATAGCAGATTTCTCGCTCTGCACGCCTTTTCATTCATCAATTTGGAACAAAGCAGTCGCTTTGGAGGGTTACTTCTCCACAATAATTCCACCCCCTAAAACGACATCTCCACGATAGAACGCTGCGGCTTGACCAGGAGCTATGGCGGTTAAGGGTTCGTGAAGGCGAACATACAAGGTGTTGTCCGGTAGGAGAGTAACGCTACAACGATTTTCTTGCTTGCGATAGCGAATTTTGACAACGATATCATCTTTGTCCAAGAGTTGCGCGGGGTTTATGATGTTCCAATCTTTCAGCCACATCTCTGTACGCTCCAACGACTTCAAATCACCAAGAACAACATAGTTCTCCGCAGGCAGAATCTCCTTTACGAATACCGCTTGGTTGAGGTCAATGCCTAAACCTCGGCGCTGTCCAATGGTGTAGAATGGATAACCCTCGTGCCACGCGATGAAGTTACCCTTCGTATCGACAAATTTACCCCTCTGAATAGCCTCAGCCGGGACTTTATCGCGAAGGAATGTGCGATAATCCATTGGGCAGAAGCAGACACCAAGACTATCTCTCTTTTGTGCAACCTTCAAGAATCCTCGCTCTTCGGCTATTTCGCGAACACGCTGTTTGGTCAGTTCGCCCATTGGCAAAACCATTCGTTCCAAGATATCCTGCGGTAAGCCCCACAAGAAAAACGATTGATTTTTCTCCTCGTCAGTGCCGTTTGTGATGTGCCAATATCCGTCGATTTTTCGCTTCTGAACATAGTGGCCTGTCGCAATATGATAGATGCCCATTTCGTCGGCAATCTGACGAAGCAATGGCCACTTTAAGCGATTGTTGCAGAGTGTACAAGGCACAGGGGTGCGCCCTGCCATATATTCACCGACGAAGTAGTCGATGATGGTGGATTGAAAGAGCTCTCGCTGATCGGATATGATGTGTTGAATGCCAAGTCGCTGACACAAGTCGCGAGCATCGTCGAGATACTCGGTGCAACCATTCTTTTCGTAGAAACGGAAGGTTACGCCGACCACCTCATATCCGGCATCTTGCAGAAGAATTGCCGCTACGGAGCTGTCCGTACCGCCACTCATTCCCAACAAAACCCTCTTCTTTGTCTCCATAGCACAAAGATAGCGAGAAAAAACGAGAATATAACTAATATATCTTGTTAATTTCTCTCTGCAAAAGGTCGAGAAATTTCGCAGCGTGAGCACCGTCCATCTGTGTATGGTGAAATTGGAACGATACGGTCAGCGTTGTCTTAAACAGCCCTTGTTTGTACTTGCCCCAAATCATAAATGGATTGTTGAAAACCCCGCTATACATACCCACCGCTCCATCAATTTCATACTGCGCCAAAGCCGAGGTGCCAATAACCATACTCTCCGCCGAGAGGTCGTGGTCGGTGCAACTCTCCGCCACCTGCTTCGTTAGGCGCAGGTAGTCGCTGTCGAACTGCTGTAAATCCTCGCTATAAGGCAAATCGCACGAACTCACCTCGCCCGCTGTGTTGGCAACAATGGTATTTACAGCAATGGTGTCGTACTGCATCAACTTATCGCCTACGGGTAACAGATAAAACTCCTTGACTTGCGAGGCGGCACGACCAATGCAGTAGCACATCAGCATATTGAATTTCAGTTTGTGGCGACGGCTGATTCTCACAAGATGCGACACATTTAGCGTCTTGAAAAATGTAACCATCGGCATCGGCGCCTGCATCCACATCTCAAAGGCGTAGGCACGAGTGGTCTTTTGTGGGTTAATCTCTCTCATAGTGGTTTTCGATAAAGGATTGCAAAGGTAAGAAATTCTTTGCACAATGTGAA
>JAEIGA010011644.1_pt1 | contig 13352 bp, 6 predicted proteins | sample 9270691 | NCBI WGS metagenome assembly JAEIGA01 (sample SAMN17057246, study PRJNA624740) | gut metagenome | biome: biome; isolation source: fecal sample | host: Bos grunniens | place: China: Xizang | collected 2019
GTCAGCGTTCTTCTCAAGGATCGTCTGCACCTTGTCGTTGCCGCTGGCATAGACGGTGATGCGATCCATCACCTCAAAGCCCGCCTCTTTACGCATCGTCTGAATCTTGCTGACGATCTCGCGCACAAAGCCCTCTTCGATGAGTTCGGGGGTGAGGTTTACATCCAGCGCTACCGTAACGCCCTTATCCGCCACAGCGAAATAGCCCTCGGTTTGCGCGGTATCAATCAGCAGATCCTCCACCGCGAGCTTGACCTCGCCACTCGGCAGAGCCAGCGTCAGCACGCCGCTTGCATCCAACTCCGCCTTCGCCGCGTTGCCGTCAAGGTCAGTCAATGCCTGACGAATCTCACCGAGCTGCTTGCCGTACTTCGGACCGACGGTCTTGAGCTGCGGCTTAAAGGTGTAGCTCATAAACGCCGAGGTATCCTCGGTAAACTCCACGCTCTTGACGTTAAGTTCATCCGCGATAATGTCGGTGTAGAAGCTGTCCAGCGTCTGCGCCGCCTGCACGTACATCTTGCCGAGCGGCTGACGGTTTTTACAGTTGGCACCGTTACGCGCGGCACGGCCAAGCACCACGATATCCACAACCGTCTTCATATTCGCTTCCAGCGCAGGGTCGATCATCGACTCATCCACCGCAGGGAAATCGCACAAATGCACGCTCACGGGCGCGGACGGGTCGTTGGTGCATACGAGGTTGCGATAGATATCCTCGGTCATAAATGGCACCATCGGCGCCGCGGCCTTGGCGACCGTAACCAGCGCGGTGTGCAGCGTCATATACGCATTCACTTTATCCTGCGGCATATCCTTGCCCCAGAAACGCTCACGGCTGCGGCGGACGTACCAGTTACTCAGGTCATCCACAAACTCCTCCAGCACACGCGCAGTCTCGGGGATGCGGTAGTTTTCAAGATGCTCATCCACCGCCTTGACGGTAGAATTGAGGCGCGACAGCAACCACTTATCCATCACCGACAGCTTATCGTAGTCGAGGGTATACTTGGTCGCGTCGAAATTATCAATGTTCGCATACAGTACGAAGAACGCATAGGTGTTCCACAGCGTGCCCATAAACTTGCGCTGGCACTCCTGCACTGCCTTACCGTGGAAGCGGTTGGGCAGCCACGGAGCGGAGTTGGTGTAGAAATACCAGCGGATCGCATCCGCGCCGTAGGTCTGCAGAGCCTCCATCGGGTCGACGGCGTTGCCCTTGGACTTACTCATCTTCTGGCCGTTCTCATCCTGCACGTGGCCGAGCACGATGACGTTCTTAAACGGCGCTTCGTTGAAGATCAGCGTCGAGATCGCCATCAGCGAATAGAACCAGCCGCGAGTCTGGTCGACCGCCTCGGAGATAAAGTCCGCGGGGAACTGCTGCTTGAACAGGTCTTGGTTTTCGAAGGGATAGTGATGCTGTGCGAACGGCATCGCGCCCGAGTCAAACCAGCAGTCGATCACCTCGGGAACGCGCTTCATCTCGCCGCCGCATTCGGGGCAGCGCAGAGTCACGGCATCAATGAAGGGACGGTGCAGCTCGATCTCATCAGGACAGTTGTCGGACATCGCTTTAAGCTCTTCGATGCTGCCGATGGAGTGCATATGCCCGCAGGAGCATTCCCAGATGTTGAGCGGGGTGCCCCAATAGCGGTTACGGCTGATGCCCCAATCCTGCACGTTCTCCAGCCAGTCGCCAAAGCGACCCTTGCCGATGCTTTCGGGGATCCAGTTGACAGTGTTATTGTTACGAATGAGGTCATCCTTTACCGCGGTCATCTTGATAAACCAAGACTCACGCGCATAGTAGATCAACGGAGTGTCGCAGCGCCAGCAGAAGGGATAGTCGTGCTCAAACTTCGGCGCATCGAACAGCTGTCCGCGGCTGTCGAGATCGACCAGCACCTTAGGGTCGGCGTCCTTAACGAACAGACCGGCAAAGGGGGTGTCCTCGGTCATGTGCCCTGCGCCGTCGACGAGCTGCACGAAGGGCAGATCGTACTTACGGCCGACCTGCGCGTCATCCTCGCCGAACGCAGGGGCGATGTGCACGATACCCGTACCGTCGGTCATCGTGACGTAGTCGTCACAGGTGACGAAGAAGCCCTGCTTCTTCTGCTTGTCGGCGAGCTTCTTCGCGCAGTCAAACAGCGGCTCGTACGCCTTGTGCTCGAGATCGCGACCAATGTAGGTCTCCAGCACCTCGTAGGCGGGAGCGCCTTCGGACCCGAGTCCGCCGAGCACACGATCGAGCAGCGCCTCGGCCATATAGTAGGTGTGACCGTCGGCGGCCTTCACCTTACAGTAGGTCTGTCGGGGATTGACGCACAGCGCCACGTTGGACGGCAAAGTCCACGGAGTGGTCGTCCATGCGAGGAACCAGGCGTCCTCGCCCACGACCTTAAAGCGCACAATGGCGCTACGCTCCTTAACGGACTTATAGCCCTGCGCGACCTCGTGGCTGGACAGCGGCGTGCCGCAGCGCGGGCAGTAGGGCACGATCTTGAAGCCCTTGTACAGCAGTCCCTTGTCCCAGATCTGCTTGAGCGCCCACCACTCCGACTCGATGAAGTTGTTGTGATAGGTCACGTAAGGGTCATCCATATCCGCCCAGAAGCCAACGATACCGGAGAATTCCTCCCACATCCCCTTATACTTCCAGACGCTCTCTTTACACTTTTGAATGAACGGCTCGAGTCCATATTCCTCGATCTGCTCCTTGCCGTCGAGACCAAGCAGTTTTTCCACTTCCAGTTCGACCGGCAGACCGTGGGTATCCCAGCCCGCCTTACGCGGCACCATCGCGCCCTTCATCGTGCGGTAACGCGGGATCATATCCTTGATAACGCGGGTGAGCACGTGACCGATGTGCGGCTTACCGTTCGCCGTGGGGGGACCGTCGTAGAAGGTGTAGCTCGGGCAACCCTCGCGCTCCTCCATACTCTTACGGAACACGTCGTTATCCGTCCAGAACTGCAGCACCTCACGCTCACGCTGCACAAAGTCCATATTGGTCGGTACCTTTTTGTACATCTCATTTCCTCCTAAAAAAGAAAAATCCCCCGCCCCGAAAAACAGGACGAAGGTTTAAACTTCGCTATACCACCCATTGTTCGCATACTATCATATGCCTTCCCGTTAACGTAGGAAACCCGTCCGCACTTACTGGGCATAGCCGTTCAGTCGGCGACTCCGGAGGGATATTCACGCATAGTACTCGACCGTCGGGCTTACACCGCCCCCGACTCGCTGAAGGGAGTTATCCGTGCGCTACTGTCTCCATCAATGTCTTTAACCTTAATTATGATACTCTATCAAGCGAAAATTGTCAAGCACAATTTCCCATAAAATGCGGCTTGCCACAGTCGTAGCAAGCCGCATACGCTTTATTCATTTGGAAAACACAGATCGGCATACGCCGCGATCAGCTCGACGGTGTTGTCGATGCCAGTCTTAAGGCTGTTGATGCTCAAATCGTAGGTGTCGGCATTCCCCCAACGGGTATTGGCATAGAAATTGTGATAGTTAGCGCGGCGCTTATCCGTCTTAACCATCAGATCCGCCGCCTTCTTCTCGCTGAGGTCGTGCTCTGCCATCAGGCGCTTCGCACGTGCGGAGGGATCAGCGCGCAGGAAGATCTTAACGACCTGCTCACGCTGGGACAGTGCATAGTCGGCACAGCGGCCGAGGATGATGCAACTCTCTCCCCGATCCGCCAGTTTTTGGATAGCGTCAAACTGCGCCAAAAACACCTTCTGGTGAATTGGCGTTTCGTACTGCACGCCGTCCATTCCGTAGTTTCCGACAGAGAGATAGTAAAGCAGACTGTTGGTCGGCACCTCGTCGTATGCATCAAAATTCTCCGGTGCGATGCCGCTGTTCTCCGCCGCCATACGCAGCAGTTCTTTATCATAGAACGGAATTCCCAACTTTTCCGCCAGCTTTTTGCCGATCTCGCGGCCGCCGCTGCCGCATTGTCTGCCGATAGTAATGATGGTGCCTTTTTTCATAGGATTGCCTCCTTGCAGGATGTTACTGAGGTTTAACCTCTTGTCACTACATCTATTATAACAAAAAAAGTTGAATTTGTACAGAGTTTTATTGCAAAATAAACAAACGTTTCGGTTGCGCTCAAACAACCAAAACTGTCAACTTTTCTTTGCGACAAATTTCCATTTCATAGGCAAAAAAATCCATTGTCACGATGGTACAAGCGGGATAAAATAATAATCGTAAAAGAGTGTCTAATTCTTAAGACTTCACCCTTTAAGGAGGAATTCCTATGAAAAAAATTGCTGTTTTGACGAGCGGTGGCGACGCCCCCGGTATGAACGCGGCTGTACGTGCCGTGGTGCGTACTGCTCTGCACGAGAATATGGAAGTCTACGGCGTTGTCCGTGGCTATAACGGCCTGATCAACGATGAGCTCATCCCGATGGATCTGCGCACCGTTTCCGATACCATCCATCGCGGTGGCACCGTACTGTTCACTGCCCGCAGCCCCGAATTCCGCACCGAAGAGGGTATACAGAAAGCGGTCGCCACCTGCCATCGCCGCGGCATTGAGGGCGTGGTCGTCATTGGCGGCGACGGCTCCTTCCGTGGTGCGCGCGATCTAACCGCGCACGGCATCCCCTGCGTCGGCATTCCCGCCACCATCGACAACGACATCTCCTGCTGCGAGGAGACCATCGGCTACGACACCGCGGCAAACACCGTCATTAATATGGTGGATAAGCTGCGCGACACCTCCCAATCCCATGACCGCTGCAGCGTCGTTGAGGTGATGGGCCGTCACGCCGGCTGGCTGGCGCTCACCACCGGCATCGCCGTCGGTGCGACCAGCATCCTCGTCCCCGAGGTCGAGTTTGATTTTCAGAAGGACATCGTCGATAAGATGAAGCTCACCGCCGCGACCGGCAAGCATCACTTCATCATTGTCGTTGCTGAGGGCGTCGGCCACGTCGACGAGCTCGCCAAGAAGATCGAGGAGGTAACCGGCGTTGAGAGCCGTGCCACCGTCCTCGGCCACGTACAGCGCGGCGGCTCCCCCTCCTCCCGCGACCGTAACCTCGCCAGCCATATGGCGAACTACGCCGTGCACCTGCTCGAAGAGGGCAAGAGCAACCGCGTCGTCGCAATTCGGAACAATAAGCTGCTCGACTTCGACATCACCGAGGCGCTGGAGATGAAAAAGCCCTTCGATATGGACATGTACCGTATGGCGAACGAAATCTCCATCTAAACAATATATGCCAAGCACTCCACAGCCTATACGGCCGTGGAGTGCTTTTTACTGTAAAAAACTGCCGCACAGCGTATGCTGCGCGGCAGTTTGCCGTTTATCAGAACAATCCCGTAATCTTGCCGTCCTCATCGACGTCGATGCGTTCGGCGGCGGGAGACTTCGGCAGACCGGGCATCGTGAGAATGTCACCCGTCAGCACGACGATAAAGCCCGCACCGGCGGAAATCTTGACATTCTTCACCGTTACCGTGAAATGCTCAGGCGCGCCGAGCTTGGTCGGGTCATCGGAGAAGCTATACTGCGTCTTCGCAACACACACCGGGCAATTATCAAAGCCAAGCGCGGTCAGCTGCGCGATCTGCTTCTTCGCCGCGGGCAGGATGGCAATACCATCGCCGCCGTAGACCTTCTTGACGATCGCCTCGATCTTATCTTCGATCGAGCCGTCGAGTTCATAAGAGAAGGTAAAGTCACCCTTCTCCTCCTCGCACAGGCGCACGACCTCACGGGCGAGGTCCTCGCCGCCCTTGCCGCCCTCAGCCCACACGGTGGACAGCACGGTGTTGACGCCGAGCTCCTGACACTTCGCGATGATAAAGTCGATCTCGTTGTCGGTATCGGTCGGGAAACGGTTGACAGCAACAACGCAAGGCAGCTTATACACGTTCTTGATGTTTGCAACGTGGCGCAGCAGGTTCGGGATGCCGCGCTCGAGCGCACCGAGATCCTCGGTGTTCAATTCGGTCTTGGCAAGACCACCGTGCATCTTGAGCGCACGCACGGTCGCAACAACCACCACCGCGTCAGGGGTGAGCCCCGCCATACGGCACTTGATGTCAAGGAACTTCTCTGCACCAAGGTCAGCACCGAAGCCAGCCTCGGTGATGGCGTAGTCGCCCATCTTGAGCGCAAGCTTAGTGGCCATAACGGAGTTGCAGCCGTGCGCGATGTTTGCAAACGGGCCGCCGTGCACGAATGCAGGCGTACCCTCGAGGGTCTGCACGAGGTTCGGTTTGATCGCATCCTTGAGCAGCGCGGTCATCGCGCCGACTGCCTTGAGGTCACCCGCGGTGACGGGCTTGTCATCATACGTATAGCCGACAATGATACGGGACAGACGCTCCTTGAGGTCGGTAATCGAGTTGGACAGGCAGAACACCGCCATGATCTCGCTCGCCACGGTAATGTCAAAGCCGTCCTCGCGCGGCACGCCGTTCGCCTTGCCGCCCATACCATTGACAATAAAGCGCAACTGACGGTCGTTCATATCGACGCAACGCTTCCAAGTGATTTTACGCACGTCGATACCGAGAGCGTTGCCCTGCTGAATGTGGTTATCCAGCATCGCCGCGAGCAGGTTATTTGCCGCGCCGATGGCGTGGAAGTCGCCCGTGAAATGCAGATTAATATCCTCCATCGGCACGACCTGGGCATAACCGCCGCCTGCTGCACCGCCTTTGACACCAAACACGGGGCCGAGTGACGGCTCGCGCAGAGCCACCGTCACGTCCTTACCGATACGACGCAGACCGTCTGCCAGACCAATGGTAGTGGTGGTCTTACCCTCACCTGCAGGCGTCGGGGTAATCGCCGTTACCAACACGAGCTTGCCATCGGGACGGTCGGTCTCTTTGAGCAGCGCCGGATCGATCTTCGCCTTATACTTGCCGTACTGCTCGATGTATTTCTCATCCACGTGCGCGGACTTGGCAATCTCGGTGATGGGCTGCATCTGACAGCTCTGGGCAATTTCGATATCGGATAAATACGCCATGGTTATCACTCCTTATTTGAAATAGCGGACCGCCGCTTCGAACATACGAATATCGTACTCGCCGGGGACGTTCTTGTACAGACCGTCGCCGATACGCTCGCTGTGACCCATCTTACCGAAGACACGACCGTCGGGCGAGGTGATGCCCTCAATGGCGTACAGCGAGCCGTTGGGATTAAAGTCGATGTTGGCGGTGGCGTTACCGTCCAGATCCACGTACTGGGTGGCGATCTGCCCGTTCTCGGCGAGCTTGAGCGCCAATTCGGGGCTGGCAAGGAACTTACCCTCGCCGTGGGAGATCGGCACGTTCACCACGTCACCGACGTTCATCAGGCTCAGCCACGGCGACTTAGTCGACGCGATGCGGGTGTGTACGATGCGGCTCTGGTGACGAGCGATGTTATTAAAGGTCAGGGTCGGGCAGTTTTCATCCGTATCGATGATCTTGCCGTACGGTACCAGACCCAACTTGATGAGCGTCTGGAAGCCGTTGCAGATACCGCACATCAGACCGTCACGGTTGTCCAGCAGATCGGTAACCGCCTCTTTGACCGCCGCATTGCGGAAGAAAGCGGTGATGAACTTCGCCGAGCCGTCGGGCTCGTCGCCGCCGGAGAAACCGCCGGGGATGAAGATCATCTGCGCATCCTTCACCTTATCGGAGAAGGCAGCCACGCTGTCCGCCACCGCGTCCGCGGTGAGGTTGCGGATGACAAAGATCTCGGCATCCGCGCCCGCACGCTCTACCGCGCGGGCGGAATCGTATTCGCAGTTCGTACCCGGGAACACGGGGATGAGCACGCGGGGCTTCGCCACCTTAATGGCGGGCGCGAGCGCACACTTGCCCTCGTACGAGAAGGTGGGAATGGCGTCGGTATCTTCTTTCGCCTTGGTGGGATAGACGTCCTCGAGCGTTGCGGCGTTGAGCGCGTACAGCTCGTCGATGGTCGCGCTGTCGCCCTCGAGCGTAATGACACCGTCGTCGGTGGTAACACCCAGCTTGAGAACGCCGTCCAAATTGACCTCTTCAGTCAGCTCCGCCACGATAAAGTCATAGAACGGCAGATGCCAATCATCCCCCAGCTTCGCCTCAGAGGCAAAGCCAACGTGGTTGCCAAAGGACATCTTCATCACGGCTTCACCGATGCCGTTCTCCACCGCCCAAGCGGCCTTAACCTTACCCTGCTCGCACAGCGCGTGGAAAGACTCCCACGCCGCTTTCACGCTGTCAGCAGAGTCGTCAGCAGGACCGAACACGTAGACGGGATGACCCGCCTGTTTGAATTCGGGGGTGATAACGTCGTTCTTGTTGATGGGGGCGATTGCGAAGGAGATCACGGTCGGCGGCACGTCCTTATCGAGGAAGGTGCCGGACATCGAGTCCTTACCGCCGATAGCGGCGGCGCCAAGCTCGAGCTGCGCATCCAATGCACCCAGCAGCGCGGCGAAGGGCTTACCCCAACGGGCAGGCTCGTTTTTCAGCTTCTCAAAGAACTCCTGCAGCGTCAGGTACGCGAGCTTATAATCACAGCCCGCGGCGACCAGCTTCGCCACAGAGGAATAGACAGCGGCGTGTGCACCGGTGTAGGGATCGACCGACAGCGTATCGGGATCGCAGCCCCAGCTGAACACGCTTGCCTGATCGGTTTGCTCACCCGGCAGGGTCGGCAGCACGGCCGCCATCGACTGTGCGGGGGTGAGCTGACGCTTGCCGCCGAAGGGCACCGTTACACTGCCTGCGCCGATGGTAGAGTCAAAACGCTCCACCAAGCCACGACGATCCGCCGTTTTAAGATCGGATGCCATCTCACGCAGAGAGCCGTAGAGCGGCTTAGCAAGCGCAGACAGATCCTTTTCGACAACCTCAATGGCCGCGTGCTTAACCGCGCCGTTGGTGTCGAGGAACGCACGGGACAGGTCAGCGATGGTCTGCCCCTTCCAGCTCATCACCATACGCGCTTCCTCGGTCACCACCGCGACGCGGTAGGCCTCGAGGTTTTCCTGCTCGGCAAACGCGATAAAGCGGTCAGCATCCTCAGCGGCGACCACCACCGCCATACGCTCCTGCGATTCGGAGATGGCGATCTCGGTGCCGTCCAGGCCGTCGTATTTCTTACGCACCGCGTCGAGGTCGATGCGCAGGCCGGGGGCGAGCTCACCGATGGCAACCGACACGCCGCCCGCACCGAAGTCGTTACAACGCTTGATGAGACGCGTAACCTCAGGGTTGCGGAATAAGCGCTGGATCTTGCGCTCCTCGGGCGCATTACCCTTCTGCACCTCGGAAGCCATCGTAGTCAGGGATTTCATATTATGGCTCTTGGAGGAGCCGGTCGCGCCGCCGATGCCGTCGCGGCCGGTACGGCCGCCGAGCAGCACCACCACGTCGCCCGCAGCGGGGCGCTCGCGGCGCACGTTGTACGCGGGAGCGGCGGCCACAACCGCACCGCACTCCAGACGTTTCGCGACGTAACCCTCGTGGTACATCTCCGCCACGTGTCCCGTCGCCAGACCGATCTGGTTACCGTAAGAGGAATAGCCCGCCGCCGCCGTCTGGCAGATCTTGCGCTGGGGCAGCTTGCCGGGCAGAGTCTCGGCCATCGTCTTGCGAGGATCGCCCGCGCCGGTGACGCGCATCGCCTGATGCACGTAGGCACGACCCGACAGCGGATCGCGGATACAACCACCAATACAGGTCGCCGCGCCACCGAAGGGCTCGATCTCGGTCGGGTGGTTGTGGGTCTCGTTCTTAAACATCAACAGCCAATCCTGCTCCTCGCCGTTGACGGTTGCCGTCAAGCGAATAGAGCACGCATTGATCTCTTCGGATTCATCAAGCTCGGGGGTCAGCCCGCGCTTTTTGAGCACCTTGGTGGCGATGGTCGCGATGTCCATCAAGGTCTGGGGACGCGCCGCCGCCTTTTCCTCACCGTAGACCTCTACACGAGCGGCTAAATACCGCTCGTACGCTTCCTGCACGGCAGGATCGTCGATACGCACGTTCTCAAAATGGGTGGAGAAAGTGGTGTGACGGCAGTGGTCGGACCAGTAGGTGTCCACCACACGAATCTCGGTGATGGTCGGGTCGCGGCCCTCCTCATCACGGAAATAGCCCTGCAGGAACTTGAGGTCGTCAAGATCCATCGCAAGTCCCAGCGTATCCAGCAGTTCGGACAGAGCAGCCTCGTCCATCGCGACAAAGCCCGTGACGGTCGCCACCGCACTCGGCAGGGCGTACTCCGTCGCGAGGGTCTCGGGCTTGTCAAAGCCTGCCTCGCGCGCTTCCACGGGGTTGATGACGTATTTCTTAATTTCCGCGACCTGCGCGTCGGTCAGCGCGCCGTAAAGCGCGTACACCTTTGCGGTGCGGATGAGCGGGCGCTCGCCCTGCGAGATGATCTGGATGCACTGCGCCGCGGAATCCGCGCGCTGGTCGAACTGACCGGGCAGATATTCCACCGCAAACGCGATCGCATCGCCGAGGTCGAGCTCGTCGTAGACGAGGTCGAGCTGAGGCTCGGAGAACACCGTGCCTTTCGCGTAGTCGAACAGCTCCTCGGCGATATTCTCTGCGTCATAACGGTTAATCACCCGCACGTCCTCGAGTGCGGTGATGCCCAGAAGCGTACGGGCATCGGATAAAAGCGCCTTCGCCTCATTGGCGAGTTCCTGCTTCTTTTCGACAAATACTCTGTAAACCATCGTTATCTTACCCTTTCGCTTTTAATGCCTTTGCGCCGATATCGCGGCGATAATATGCGTTATCAAACTGCACCTGTGCGGTCAGACCGTACGCCTTGTCGATCGCGTCAGCGAGGGTGGCGGCGGTTGCCGTCACACCGAGCACGCGTCCGCCACTGGTGCAGAGGGTCTCCCCTTTCAGTTCTGCTCCCGCCACATACACGTGGGGCGCAACCGCAGCGGGGATGGAAATCTCAAAGCCCTTGTCATACGCCTGCGGGTAGCCCTTAGACGCCATAATGACACAGCAGGCACTACCGTCGCTAAACTTAACAGGCGTCTCCGCGAGAGTGCCGTTGGTGGTTGCCTGCATCACGGTGAGCAGATCGCTCTCGAGCAGCGGCAGCACCACCTGCGTCTCGGGATCGCCGAATCGGCAGTTGTATTCAATGACCTTCGGGCCCTTGTCAGTGAGCATCAACCCGAAATACAGGCAACCCTTGAAGGTTCTGCCCTCGGCGTTCATCGCTTCGATCGTCGGCAGGAAGATGGAGTTCATACACTCCTCGGCGATCGCGTCGGTGTAGTAGGGGTTGGGCGCGACGGTGCCCATACCGCCGGTATTGAGCCCCGTATCGTTGTCCCCCGCCCGCTTGTGATCCATTGAGGACACCATCGGGATGACGACCTTGCCGTCGGTAAAGGACAGCACCGATACCTCGGGACCGGTGAGGAATTCCTCCACCACCACGTGGTCGCCGCTCGCGCCGAACTGCTTATCCTGCATCATCGAGACGACCGCCGCCTTCGCTTCCTCGCGGGTCATCGCGATGATGACACCCTTGCCGAGTGCGAGACCGTCCGCCTTGATGACCGTCGGGATGGGCGCGGTCTCCAGATAGGCAAGCGCCTTATCGCAGTCGTCGAACACCTCGTAGGCGGCTGTCGGAATGCCGTATTTCTTCATCAAGTTTTTGGAGAACACCTTACTGCCCTCAATGATGGCAGCATTGGCGTGCGGGCCAAAGCAAGGGATGCCCTTCTCCTCCAGCGCATCGACACAACCGAGTACCAGCGGATCGTCGGGAGCGACAACGGCGTAGTCGATGCCATTCTCTACGGCGAACGCAGTAATCTTGTCGATCTCCTTTGCGCCGATGGCAACACAGGTCGCGTCCTGCGCGATGCCGCCGTTACCGGGGAGCGCGAAGATCTGCTCGACCTGCGGATTTTCTTTGATTTTCTTGATGATGGCGTGCTCACGCCCGCCACCGCCGACAACCAGTATTTTCATCCTCTAGCCTCCTATGTGGGGGTTGAAATTTGTTTTTATCAGCCGTAGATCGGGAACTTCGCGCACAGCGCCTGCACCTCGGCAGACACCCGCTCCTTGTTGCCCTCGAAATCGGTGATGATATCCTTGATCCAGCCGGCGATGAGCTTCATCTCCGACTCCTTGAAGCCGCGGGTGGTCACAGCGGGGGTGCCGATGCGCACGCCGCTGGTGACGAACGGGCTCTGGGGATCGTTCGGGATGGTGTTCTTGTTCGCGGTGATGTGCACCTCGTCGAGATAGTGCTCGAGCTCCTTACCCGTCAGGCCCGTATCGCGCAGATCGAGCAGCATCAGGTGGTTGTCCGTGCCGTTCGATACAATGCGAATGCCCTGCTCCTTGAGCGCTTCGCACAGCGCCGCGGCGTTCTTCGCCACCTGCTGCTGATACTCTTTGAATTCCTCGGTCAGCGCTTCGCCGAGCGCCACCGCCTTGGCGGCGATGATGTGCATCAGCGGACCGCCCTGCGTGCCGGGGAACACCGCCTTATCGATTAGCTTTGCGAGCGCCTCGCGGCAGAGGATCAGACCGCCGCGCGGACCGCGCAGGGTCTTGTGCGTCGTGGTGGTGACCACATCGGCATACGGCACGGGCGAGGGATGCACGCCCGCGGCGACCAGACCCGCGATGTGCGCCATATCCACCATCAGATACGCACCGACCTCGTCGGCGATCTCACGGCAGCGAGCGAAATCGATCGTACGGGAATAGGCGCTCGCACCCACGACGATGAGCTTCGGCTTGCACTCGAGCGCGATCTTACGCATCTCATCGTAGTCGATCATCTCAGTGTCGTCGTTGACACCGTAAGGAACGATATTAAAATATTTACCCGAAATGTTTACGGGCGAGCCGTGGGACAGGTGACCGCCCTGCTGGAGATTCATCCCCATCACGGTGTCGCCGGGATTGAGCAGAGCGAAGAACACCGCGAGGTTGGCGTTTGCACCGCTGTGGGGCTGGACGTTCGCGTGCTCCGCGCCGAACAGCGCCTTCGCACGCTCACGGGCGATATCCTCGACGATGTCAACACACTGGCAACCGCCGTAGTAGCGCTTGCCGGGGTAGCCCTCGGCATATTTGTTGGTGAGCACGCCGCCCGCGGCAAGCAGCACCGCCTTGGAGACGATATTCTCGGAGGCAATCAGCTCAATATTATGCTGCTGACGCTCAAGCTCGAGGTTGCAGGCATCCGCCACGGCGAGGTCGTAGTTTTTCAGCTCGTCAAAAAAGTTCATATCCGTATCTCCTTATTAGTGATGGAACAGACGCATACCGGTAAACGCCATCGCCATACCGTACTTATTGCAGCA
>JAEIGA010011645.1_pt1 | contig 13352 bp, 5 predicted proteins | sample 9270691 | NCBI WGS metagenome assembly JAEIGA01 (sample SAMN17057246, study PRJNA624740) | gut metagenome | biome: biome; isolation source: fecal sample | host: Bos grunniens | place: China: Xizang | collected 2019
TGAAATGACATTTGATGTACCAGAGAAAACAGAACATATATGCTTCATAGCATTTACTTATGGTAACTGGCGCAACAATCCTTCGATATACTCTATGAGTAATATATTATCTGCAAACTCTGTAAAACAAGATATGAATCTTGAATTTGTCAAACCAGTTCCAACAAAAAATACATCTACTGGTGAGTTTTATGCAACAACTAATATAAATAATCCAGATATATCTGTAAAAGTTAACGCAAAAAAAGGCAGCAATGCTTCTGTTACTAGTAAGCTTGTTAATGGAGGCTTTAACTTAGTAAAAGATGTTTATGACGATGCAAAATGGAAGAAGACGCCTATCATATACTCTAATAATAAGAAGTATGGTTATGAATTACCACGTTTCTTATCTAGCAATGTGTATCATCAAAACAATGTTATAAGCTCTCTTGAACCTTTATATAATGATATAGAATTCTATTGGCATTGGAGAGATGTTTATGGTAAAAACCCTATCCCTGTAACAAATACAGACGGTGCTATAAACGATTTAGTAGATATAGAAACTACTTATACTATATATGAAGACGCAGGGGATAAATTTATTTCTAACAATGCTGTGCCTTATATAGATATTCCTGCTGAGTTAATTTTACATGATAGATCCAAATTTACTTTATTCTTAGATACTAATTTCGGATTAGGTAGACCAGTTGAAGAAGAAAAATATAAATATGTTACAGAAGTTTATACTGAAAATTACGAAATTGCTTATATTAGAGGTCGTTATGGTGTTAAAAACTTCTGGACTAGTAAGATCATGGAAGCATTCATGGATATTGCTGAAATAGTAGATATAAAAGTTGAATGGGGTATGAAGGTAAATCATAATGCTACTATACCTAAAACAGGAATTCCAGGTCCTACTCTTACAGAAGACTTATGGTATGATTCAACAGAATCATATAACTACAATGCTGCTTCTTCATATCCTGAAGAATGTTCTGGTGATAGAATAATAGAAAAACAAGGAGCATCTACTTACTTTACAAGCTCCAGCTCATATAAATATTTTGAAATAAAAAATCCAAGAATCAAACGTTTATTCTTAGAATGGAACAGCCATAGACGTAGACATGACGCTATTAGATTTGATAGTAATTTCGAAATGAGTCAATGGAATAGAATAATTAATGTTAGATATACGCTAACAAGAAAAGTTAATAAAGATGGTTCTAGACTTTATAAACGTCAAAACTTACCTAGTTCACATTATAGTTCTCAAACTTGGACTCCAGGATGGGCAATGTATTCTATGCCTAAGTTCAAAGTAGATAACTTCAAGTTTAAAAAATATCCTACTGAAGATGATAGATCATTCATTATGACTTATGATGTATTATTATCTCCTGTTATCTTCTATTATAAAGATAATATGACTAGAGGAGACTCATTAGGTAACAAATATAAATATACTTGGGGCGATAATGCAGACGCCTATATGACTTGGGAAACTATTACGGTACAAGGTACTATTCCTAAAGATAAAGAATACTATACTCATACAAAAACACATTATTATATAGCTTATCAGAAAGAACATACAGTTTATAAATCATTTACGTTACAGATATACAACGATGGAACAGTAAAACAACAATAAAGGTGGTGTATAATATGGCAAATACTTATAGCTCTTGGGAGTATTCCCAAGGGCCTATCCTTTACATTGATTCATCTGGCTTTGAGAAAATAGATGATAATAAAAATTTCACGTATTTCTATATTGTCACATACGGGCCAGTTGAATATAAGCGTAAGATAACAAACGACAAAGGTGAATCGTCATACGAATATAAGTATAGTTTCGGTACAAGTAATGCAGATAGAAAAACATTAGGTCGTTATACTTTTGCTGGTAAGAATCAAGTTACTAAAACAGTTACTCATTCTGCTGTAGAGGATGGATTTAAACGCTCAATTACTAAGACTTTTGTTATAGATACAAATATACAATCCAATATACAAAGTAATCAGCAACCTTCTGTAAATACTAAAGAAAAATTTAATACAACTAATTGGACATTTCCAAATCTTTCAAGTAGTAAGAAGCCAAATATAGGATCTTCTTATTTCGGATGGGTAACAGTAAAAGAAACAGGATATCGTACTGAAACTTACTATACTTATGAAACAAGATGGGAGTATGGTATAGTAGACTGGGAATGGTACAGTTGGCTAGTAGCAGCTGGAGAGGATTATACAAAATATCCAATATACAACTGGTATGAAGTAACATATTCAACTCCTCATACGGAATATGTATCTTATACTTATAATGAAGTATATAATAGTTATGCTAAATTAGACTTAACTACAATAAAACAAAAATTAAACGAGTATAAAGAATACGCTTCTATGTTATTAGTTGTTAAAACTAAAAATGCAGTTAGTTCTCCTCCTAGTATTTATATAGATACTAGTACTTATCAAACATCTAAGAGAACAAAACTAAATCCAAAAACATCTGGAAAGGTTTCAGCAGGTTCATTGATAGAATATTATGTTCCTATAACACTTATTACAAATACATTTGCAAACAATTCAAGTGTGTACATACATATTAATAAAGGCAATAGTAGTACTAAAGATTGCTATTTAACAGAAGGATATGTATGCTTTGAAATAGAAACATCAGGACTACCATATATCAATTTAAAATTCCAAGCATATAATGCGGCTAAAGATGCTTGGATAGACGCTTGTACTATACCTTATTTGGATCACGAAGAAATTAAAGAACTTAGAGAGACTAAGAATCATATATCTAAGAACTTATTTTTACCTTCTGATTTACCTAAAACAGATTCTACTTATAGAGTTAAATTAGATACAAATATGGTAGCACAAGAGGCTGAAAGATTAACCAACTTTAGAATGGATCTATTATTTAACCAACAAATAGCTCCTAACTCTATCACGGACCAAAAATTATATGTAGAAAACTCTTCACTTGATTATAAAAATGAGTTAGAACTAGGCAAAATAGATGAAGTTAAGTTGAATGCTTTAGGCTCTATGACATATAATAAAAAAACTAATATGGGATTCTTAAGAAAAGGTGCAAATGATATACATGCATACTTAAAGAGTATCGACTTCACTGTACCTGAAGAAGCAGATTCATATACACATAATAAATGGTTTAATTGCATAGAAAATAAAAATGGTAACTGGATATCTAGCACAATTTTCGCAACTAATACTTTAAATTTCGTTCAAACTAATATATTAAAAGCTAATAATGTTGACGATAATGTGCTTACATTTAAAATGCCATATAAAGATTTAGAACCTAATGCTAAGTATGAATTGGTATTTGATATTAATGCTCAAAAAGATTCATTCTATATAGCAGATGTAAATACAGTAAATGAATCTGATAAAAGCAAGATAGTTAGCGCAAAAGTTTATACTACTTCTAGTTATGATAAAAATAAAGTAGCTGTTAAAGAGATTGACACTATATTATATACTCCACATTACAAATTAAAATCTGGTTCAAATACAGTTTTTGTAGACGAATATGATAGACGTGGTAACAATGACATAGAAGTAAAAGTAGAAATAACTACAAAGGCGATAACTAAAAACGATACAGGATACTTAACAGTTAAGATAAATCGTTCTGCTATAAGAAACTTATTCATCAAAGATATTAAATGTAGATGCTTGACATCTAACAATAAAAAAATCGTAGATATATTTAATCCATTCAATGCAGAAAACGATGTAAATAAAAAGAATGAAATAGTTATGACTTTATATTATGATGGAATTAATCTTAAACATATTAATCCATTAAAATATCAAGATATGGTTTATCTAAGACAAGAATTAGATAAGATTAGAACTCAATTTGGATTGCCTCAATATCCATGGGCAGAATGGGCAAACAAATCTTCTTCAGTTGATAAAGAAAAACATATGCTTGGTGTTAACATAGGACAACCATTAAGAGCAAAACACTTTAATGATGTAAAATCATGTTGCGTAGATACTTATGAGAGATTAGTATCATTACAACCTCCAGTAAACTTAAATGTATCTCCTACAACATTAAGAAATGATATTAAATTAATACAATTAAAAAATACTAATAACTATGTTCTTCAACACTATAAAAACCAAGATGGCAAGTTAATGAGTGTAGATGAATTCTTCCCTGAATGGAGAAAAATTATAGATTTATTAAATAGAAACTAACAATAAGGGGCTGTAGTAATTATCTACAGCTCTTTTTGGTAATAGCTATTTAGAGAAAATATTATACAAAGGCGGTGAGCACTGCTTGTCTAGAAAGTTCAATATCGGACGTCAAAATGACATGCTTCTTAATGAAAGAATGCATGAGCTTTATACACATTTAGAATTTATACCATATAAAAATGGTAACAGTGGGGATATGCCTCATCAAACTAAACAAACTGAGATACCTAGAGGCGCATTATGGTTACATGATACACAAAACACTGGTAATTCTGTTTTTAAATTAAGAGTCCATGACAATCCTTCTGAGCCAGACTTAGAAGATAGATGGCCTTGTGTTTTTGAAGGATATTATCAACCTGCAGCATTAAAGGCTGACTTAAATACTATGAACCCAGATAAGATAGCTTATGGTCAATTACGTTTAGATGATGGAAACATATTAAGATTCTGGGATAATTCAACATGGCAACCTGTATATGCTAGTCCTTCTAATGATAATCTTGTTATATTTAACGGGTTAAATTTCCAAAGAATTAGTCCTTTAACTAAAGATTTAGACGACAATGGAAATGAAATTAAACAAGAGCAGTACTATGTGCCATACGAACATTATGGAAAATACTTTACAGCTAAAAACTATTCAGATGAATTGATTTATTGTCATCCAATACCTGAAGCAGATTTAGCTGCTGCTAAACCTCCTAAATACAATGGTAATCATAGTGACAATACTCGTATAACTCTACCTAGTGACTCTGCTGATTATGCTATAAAGTCATGGGTACATGTCAATCCTCAATGCTTAAACAATGTAACTAAAAGATTTTTAAAGATTGACAAAAATTCAACTGGATATATACCTATAATAGCTAATATGACTGAGTTCTATGCTTTTAAAACATCTAATAATAACAATGATGATAAAGCAACAAAAATAGGGCGCTTATTAAAACATCATTCATTCAAACAAGGTTTGGATTATGAAAAACGAAATATAGATTTAAGTAAATTCAAAAGTGATTACAGAATAGAGAATGGTGGTATAGTTTTAGAGCCAGAAATCATGCAAAAATATGATTATATCTATGCTATAACATATGATTTTAAACCTTCTTACACTGTACCTGGAGAATTTATTAGAAAATATGAAGCTAAACTAGGTGAAAAAGACCAATTATATGTAGGACTTTGTTCTGATATACCAACAGTATTCATGGACGGTTTATACTTAGAACACCGTGATGACGATGGTGCAATATATACATATGATAGAAATGGGTACATAACTTTCGCTGGAAATTCTGTATTAGATACAATGCAAATAACTGTTGTATCATTCCCTAAAGTAAATACATATACAGACGGTGCAGGAAATGTGTTACCTAGAGAATATGACATGGCAGCAGGAGAATTCTCTGCTCCATATGAAAAAGACGGAAGACAAGCTGTAGATTTAACTATAAAAGGTTATGCAAATGACAGTATATTTGCTGGAAATGGATTTACAAATCCTATAGTATTCTACACTGGGTTAGCTGGGTTTACTTTTGCAATTATAAACTCTGACAAAGAGCATGATGATGGAATTAGAATAGATAAAACAAATCATACAATAACTATAAAAGACTATGGTTCATTACCTTCTCACATGGAAGGCGAAAAAATAACTGAACCTGATTCTAGTACAGTATTTATAGTAGATGCTGGAGATAACTATGTAGGACACGGCACATTAGTTGACGGCGTTATAACAGATAAAAAAATTCTTGCTAATAAAGACTATCTAGTTATTGTAGATGGTATCGTTATGTCTCCATTTAATGATGATATAACAGTGGAAGATGGTAGAATTTTCATAACTGATTCAACAATAGCTAAAGATTCAGAATATGTAATCATACAATTATCTGAAGATGATGGAAGCAAAGATACTGTATTATGTATCTATGACGATTACTTTGCTCCATACACTATTTCTTTAAGAGATGCAACTAAAGGTGTTTCTAGTGCTTATAATGATTGCGACGCTGCAGTAGTTATGTGTGGGCCTGGGGCTCTTGTAGATAGAGATTCTATATTTAAAGAGATAACTCCTAATGATATGTTTGTAGGCGGACAAATAGTAAGAATGCGTATGGAAACAGTAAACAATGAAGAGATATATGAATGGCGCTTATACAAATTCTCTAATGATTATGTTACATTAGACCCTGTTAAAGATGCTATACTAATAAATGACTGTGAAAACGTAGTTACTTATCATGTTAACAAAGGTACAATACAATTAGCTCCTGGGGATTTAGTTGATCAACCTGTAACAGTATATGCTTATACATACGCTGATTCATTTGATGAATTATCAGTTAAAGCTAGAAGAAATGTAGCTATAGAAGTTTTAGAAGATAAAACTGCGGCATATGAAAAGAGCACTTTCTATACTAACAGAACTCATTTATTCGATACTGGCGCAAATGCTTTATCAGTATATGTAAATGGACTATTAGTTCCTCATACTGAGAAAACAACACCAGATCCTAAGAATAATGAATTCTATGTTAACAAATTAGTAAGTAGTAGCTTTATGAGTCACTTAGATAAAACATCTGTTGACATGTATAACGTATTAAAAACTATAAAACAAGACACTGAATTACGAGATATAATAACTATCATATCAGGAATGTATTCAGAAGAAGTATTCCCGTCAAAATACTTTAATGATGAATATCAATTAGGTCAAGCTAAGTTATTAAAGAAATACATAGAAGAAGATATGAAACAAAATACTTTATTATATATCGTAGAGAATAAAGAAAAGAATGAAATGGCATCTTGTCGTAGACATTGGAATATGCCTAGAAATGAAAATGGTAATCTACCAAATTCTTATACAACAACTATGAGATTGACTCCTGGTATTATAAATGTATATGTAAATGGTGTGTTATTAGAAAAGAGCGACTATGCTGTATTTGACAATAATAAAGTTATGATAGGATTCGATTTAGTTGGTGGACAAGAAATATTAGGAAGCGTTAAGAAAGAATACAATTGTCCTTACAGAGTTATAACTGAAGAAGGATTAACATATATAGAGTGTGAGAGTCCAGATGAAGTAACTATAGAAGTTAGAGACGATTTAAACATCAAAAAACGTACTTATACTATTAAAGATATTTCTTATGACACTCATTCATTTGATATTATTGATTATGAATATCCTACTTCATTAAGCACTACTAAAGACTTAATTAAGATATATATTAATGGAGTTCTTTACGACGGCGATTATACTAATGTTAATGGTGTAATAACATTATTAGATTGTGACTTAGAAAGAGACCCATTATATGAACAATTAAGAATGCAAACTGATTTAATGGACAAATACGAAAAACTTTATGGTGAATATAAAGAACACGAAGATATAATAACATTTGAATGGAGATGATAGAATGTCAAAAATAAGTTTGGGACAAATTGATCTTATGGCCTTACAACAATATTTAGAAATTGTTGTAGGCTTTAGAAAACAAAATGACAAAGCTCATGATGTACACCAAGTAGGCGAGTACAGACAAAGCAAAACAGATGAAAAGCAACCAGTTTTAGCTAATCAAACTGCTATGACAATTATAGATAAAGATAGTTTCCCGATGGCAATTGATTACTCTAAAAACGTAGAAGAAGATTCAGTTTTACAAAGAATACAAGAATTAGTTAATGAAGCAGTAGGGGATAAATATATACCTGAAAGACAAACCATATTAAATGCTTTAATGTTAGGTGGAGTACCTGCAGATCAATTCTTAAAAAGAGTTGAAAAAGATACTATATTAACTGACGTTAACGATGCTACTTATAATGTATCAGAAGATATAAGAAACTTAAAAGATGAATTATATCAATTAAAAAATCAAGTTATAAAAGCTGGAGTTATTAAAGACTCTCCTGTGTATAATGGTTTCATAGATGCTTTCTTAGAAAGCAATCCTAAACATATAGATAATACAGGATTAAGAGTTCAAGCATATGATTCCAATAATCATGCTGTATCTACTTATGAAAACGTAAGCGGTATATTATATCCAGAAGATATAGTTGTTGTAATTCATAAAGATAAAGAATCAAAAGATACAAAATATAGTGTACAAAAAATAAAAAATATAGATGGTTCAGAAGTGTTAAGAAGTGGAGCATCAGTTATAAGTTTTTATAAAGATAACGAAGAAGACGTACTTGAAAACACTTGGGTAAGTCCTACTGGTGAATTTGACATAGTTACTGGAGAGGATACTTATATATATAAATCTTTAGGTGTTAGTGAAAATGGTAAATTCATATTTGGATATGAGCCATTAGAACAACAAGTACAAGGCGATGAAAGATTAATTATAATGAAAGATGGTATAGATAGAATAAGCGTATTCTCATTAGAACATAGAGGCCATGGGTTTGGTACTGTAATCTCTATACCAGCATCTTTATTAAATAATGTTATAAACTCTGTTGAAGTTAGCTTGTCTGTTTCTGGAAGTCCTAACGGTTCAATAAGAGGTTATTTCTACAACTTAAATAATATAGATATAAATGCTATAGGTTCAGCAAGTAGCTTAGGAGAACCTGTTGCAGAAACACTTTCTATAAATGTAGCAGAAGTATCTCATAGCTTTAATAATATAACTATGAGTCTACGTAGACCATTAAAAGTAGCTCCTGGTGATCAATTATTATTCGTATTAAATGCTGAAGGTGACGGAGTAGATAGCACTAGTACTTGGAACATAGGTGGATATGTTGAAGACAATTGTACTATGGAAGTTCATAAAGATAACTATATAATAAATAATCAAACAAATGCTTATGGTATAGGCAACACAGAGGCTATATATCGTACAGTTGAAAATACTGATATGTATTTAGCATTTAATGTTAGAGAACTAATACCTGCAGAAATACAAAGAACATCTTGTGGATTATATTCTTGTGAATTTGATACACATTTCTCTAAAGCTAATAGAGTTCGTGTTGAATTAATAGTTAACAAAGAAGGACAATTTAAAGTTAATAGCGCTGATAATATAGTAAATAGAATAGCTGAAGGTGGAAGAACTCAAATACCTTTAGTATCACAATCTAAAAAAACTTATAAAGAATCTATCTTTGATATATATGAAACTGCTATTATAGGTAAAAACGTATTCCAAGTTCATGACATTAGTACAACTAATGATAAAATAACTGCTATGAGAAACGTGGAAGTAATACCTCAAGCAGATGTATATAGAATGGGTTATAAAGTATATGCATTAGCTAGATATGAAGAAGAATCTGGATACGAAGAAAAAGACTTCTTCGAATTAGAATTCAAAGGCGTTGTGCCAGGACGCGATACTTTAAGACCTCATGAGTCATCTGATAGATTAATATTTGAAGCTGAATTTAAAGACAATGAAGGCGGAATAAAATTAAAATCTTTTGACAGCGTTCAAATACAAGTGTTATGGACAAGTAACGTAGGAGACTTTACAATAGGAGCAAACGAAGAATTAGAAGGTTCTCTATTTGATATAGTTGTATCAACAGATTATGCTTATACTACAGATCCAACACCAAGATAGGAGGTGAAATGAATGGGTAAAGGTATTAAAAAACTTACTGAAAACGTAATTGCTGATAAGCGTTCATTATTATTAGTAGGTGGGTCAAAGAAAAAAGGTAGCAACAATAAAGATTTTGTACCTTCTAACATAACTAATACAGAAGCTATGCCTTTAGGTATGGTTTCTGTAGATTATGCAAATCAAGGTATGATAATCAAAACAAATCAAAATGCTAGTAAACCAAGTGATAGTACTTGGCAAAAATTCAATGCTGCTAACACTTTAGCTGACCAATCTATAATAACAGGCTTAATAAAAGATAGTGCTATAACTACAGCTAAAATAGCTAATAACGCAGTGACTGAACCAAAAATAAAAGATGCTTCAGTTACAACTAATAAGATAAAAGACGGCAACGTTACAACAGCTAAAATAGCAGATAGAGCTATAATAAATGAAAAGATAGCAGACAATGCTATTCAAGGTAGGGTAATCAAAGACGGCGCTATAACTACAGCTAAGATAGCTGGTAAAGCTGTTACAACAGCTAAAATAGCAGATGACGCTGTAATTGGTTCTAAAATAGCTCCAGGTGCTATATCAGAAAAACATTTAAGCACTACTAGTCCACTAATGATTCGTGAAAAGAATATATACGATAATTCTATTACAACTAACAAAATAGCAAACGGTGCAGTGACAAATGCTAAAATAGCAAATGGTGCAGTTACATCAGCTAAGATAGCTAACAATCAAATCACTACAGCACATCTTCAAAATGGTGCTGTTACTAAAGACAAACTTGCACCTAACGCTGTAGGAACAACTCATTTACAAAACAATAGTATCACTAGAGAAAAATTAGCACCAGGTGCAGTTACTCTAGATATATTAGGACAAAACGTTGTTGACGTAATTAATAGAGCTGTTCTACATGATGGTAAAGGTAATGTAACTGGAACTAATTCTACTGTTCTTAACAACATAACAGCTACAGGAGACATATATGCACACAGAGTTTATAATGTTGTGTATATGGATATAGCAGAAGGTTATGTTCCTGGTGAAAAGCTAGAAGCTGGAGACATAGTAGCAATGCACGAAGACGGCAAAGTATATAAAGCTGCAACAATCAACGAATGTATAGTTGGAGTTGTTTCAAATGAATTTGCTAACTGTTTAGGTGCTTCTAAAGAAGAACTATTCTCTGGTGAAAAAATAGCAGTTGGTATGATAGGTAAAATACATGTTAAAGTAAAAGGCCCAGTAAGATTAGGTCAACGTATAACTGTATCCGTATCTGACGCAGGAGTTGGAGTAGCTAACTGGATGAACAATAATAATATAGGTCAAGCTTTAGAAACAATAGATTGTGATTTTGATGAAATACATGAAGTTTTAGTACAAGTAAGACCAATGTAATTTATGGCGTCTCTTTTAAAGGGGCGCTTATTTATTATGTAATAATATATTAGTTAAAAGGATGGTGAATGAACGTGATTAAAGATACTATAGATTTTGATTATGCTATATCACAAATAGGTAAGAATTCGGAAATCAATGTTTACCTACAACCTAATGTTTTAAACAGTGACAATATTAATAAGACTTTCCAACAAATAGAATCTACTTTAAATATGCTTTATGAGAAAACTAGATATCTGGAAGATTCTATAGCTTATACAAAAGAATTTCTAGAAACAAGAATACATCACTTTCATAATGAAATAGACTCTGTATTGCACGAGATAGAAGATATCTCAAATTCATCTAAAAATCTATCATATATATCTTACAATGTGCCATTCGTACAAAACACTAAACCTATATTAGATAGAGATGGGTTAACGAATATATACCCATTAGTGATTAAAAACAATGATTTAACATTGGATTACATGATAGACAAGAAGCAAGAGTTCAGTATGTGGTCTAAGATATCTGACTCTATACCTTACAAAGATAACTTGAGTCAAGTTAAAGAACAGGCTTATAGAACCATATATCTAGAAGAAAAACTAATGCCTGAAGGTATGACAGAGACTATATATGTTTATTTTAAAGAGCCTACTATGGTAAATGCATTAAATATCAGCCCTGTTAACTGTAAAGTTACAAACTTAAAGTTCGGATTAATAAATGGATTAGAAGAAAACGTCGGCGATTACACTATTGATATGTCTATAGAAACTAGAGTATGTACTTATATTAAATTTGATTTAGTTTGTACTAACTATGATTTAAATATGTATACACTAGACAAATCTCTAATAACAGATAACTTATGGTCCAAAATACAAGAGTTTGAATTTAATCAAATAACAAATGTAGCTACTAAGTTTGATGCGTCAATGATTATATCTAAGACAACAACAAACTCTCAAACTGGTAAGAAAAAGACTATAACTTATAACTCTAAAGAAAATAAAGTAACAACTAATTTAAAAATGTATTCTTATGTATTTGGTATAGATGCATTTGAAATTAGAGATAGTCAATTCTATACTGATGGTTATATGATATCTGATCCAATTGCAATAGGAGCTTTAAAAGAGGGCGAATATATAAGACTTGACGTCAAACATAATAAAAATGTAAATGGCGAAATAGCTTATTCTATATTAGATGGAGATAGAGAAATACCTATAGCAATTATGGAAGATGAATGGGTAGAAAATGAATTAGTGTTAGGAAATATAGATACACGATTCGATATGGACTTTGATAGTAGCATGCTTTATGAGAAAGAAGTAATTAGAAAGAATGGTTCTATAATAGAAGCGAGTTATGTAGATGCCAAACAACAAGCTTTAAATAGTAACGATAGATTCAGTGTTACATATAAAACAAGTACTGACTTCTATGACTATAAGCCATTAAATAATACTATACGTATTAAATGTTATATAAGAACTTATGGAAACGTTAAAAATATACCATATGTTTCTAACATCTCAATAAGAAAATATGGGGAGGAATCTTTATGGATAAACAGATTCTAGAAGAATATATTCAAGCGATTAAGAGCCAGTATGATCAATATTATTCTGGCTTTATGATGCATCCTGAAGAAGGTAGAGAGTCAAAAATCAATAATAAATTGGTTGACATACAACAAGACTTAATTCAAATAGATAATGCTTTAATAAACGCTGGAGAACAAGTTTATAAACTTATGACGAATACAATATTAAGATTAAACAATATTCATAACAACATTATGACTGAAAAAGAGCGCTATCAAGATATGCAGATGTTATGTAATAAGTATAATGATTATGACAATGTTAAACTATTAGATTATAGAGATTTTACAGGAAATTTTGAATACAAAGACGGCGTGTTTTCACCTAAAAGAACTAAATCTCAAAACGTTAAAATACATGTAGTAGACGTGCTTGGAAATGGATATGAAGGAAACAAATACGTATACAAAGATTATATATACACAAATACTGTGTTAGATACATCTGTTAGAGAGAACATAACAGATAA
>JAEIGA010011646.1_pt1 | contig 13351 bp, 8 predicted proteins | sample 9270691 | NCBI WGS metagenome assembly JAEIGA01 (sample SAMN17057246, study PRJNA624740) | gut metagenome | biome: biome; isolation source: fecal sample | host: Bos grunniens | place: China: Xizang | collected 2019
AAGACGCATGACGTGGTTGTTGTCATAGATAAATCTGCTCCGTCTGTTTCCGGACCTGATAATCTGATCAGATATGTTGATGACCCGGCTCATGATTGTGTCATTGAATTGAATACGACACTCCCTATGGAAACCCTCATCATAGAGCATGATGATATGGGCCTTGCTTCTGCAGGACTTCCTGTTTCTTCAGACCTGATGTCGATGACGGATTTCTCTGTATTGACTGAAGCTGGAGTAGCCGTTGAGATTATAGATGCATCCGGCAATCCTCAGCAGGCGATAGATGCTCAGACCAGCTCTGTCATCCTTGACTTTACATCTCTTGCCGGCAAGACTGGAATCGGAGTGCATTCATTCCGTATCATCGCAGCAAACGCTTCCAGGAAGGAGGTCTATAAGGATGTCAGAGTCGATGTTCGGTCAAGTTTTGGCGGATTGAGCACGGATCCTTGGGCAGCGTTCATATATCTGAAGGCGAAATGGCTTTCAGAGAATATTCCTTCAGGGTTCGGTATTCAGTACAGGGAGGCCGGATCGGCAGAGTGGACAGATGTTGAAGTAACTCAGGTGACAATGGTTCCTGAGGCCAAAGAGTGCCGTGCATTCATCCTTGGACTCACGCCTTCTGCATCATATGAGGTCAGGATGGTGTCGGCTAATGAGCAGAGTTCTTGCGGATATATCACAACCGAGTCAGCTCCGCAGCTTTATAACCTGAGTTTCGATGACTGGTGTACGATAGATGGTGCTCAATATCCATATGCTTCAGGAGCGGATCCTAAGATCTGGGACACTGCCAACGGAGGAACAAAGATGATGAGCGTATATCCTACTGTCGAGGAAAAGTCCGATGTCGTCAGTGGAAGCGCAGCCAGAATGGAAAGTACCTATGCCAGCATGATGGGAATCGGCAAGTTTGCAGCAGGAAACATTTATACAGGAAGTTTCGGCTCAGTGTCGATCTCTCCTATGGGAGCAACACTCAAATGGGGAGTACCTTTCACAGGAAGACCAGTGGGACTAAAGGGATGGTATAAATATGCGCCGAAGCCGATTGATTATGTCGGTTCCGGATATGAGCACATGAAGGGACAGTCTGATATCTGTCAGGTTCAGGTCGCTCTGATGGACTGGTCGGCTCCTGCTGATATCAATACGGCTACCAACCAGTTCGTGGATTTCAGCGAGGCAAACAATACAATCCTGGCTCATAAGGATCTGCTTTCGGAAACCACAGATGGAAACTGGGTGCCGTTCCTGATATCCACTACTTATAGAGATATAGTCAGAAAACCTTCATATATCGTCATTTCTGCATGTGCAAGCCGATATGGAGACTACTTTACCGGAGGTAAGGGATCGGTAATGCTTGTCGATGAGTTCGAACTGATATATGACCCTATGAAGCTTTCTGAAGAAGACCGCAAGGCATTCTTCTCATTATTCGATTAATCATTTAAACACGATACATATTATGAAAAAGATATTTACAGCAATTCTGATCATGGCGGTATCTACCGCTGCATATGCAAAGAAGACCGATGATTCATCCAATGCATCCGAGCCTTTCAAAAGAGGAATAGGCATTCCAAGCTCGGTGTTCATCCCTAAAGGAACTGTCGGATTCGGTGCATCCTTCTCATATGGTACATATGATATCGGAAATTCTGCTGATGACTATGGCTTTCAGGCTCTTTTCGGAATGGTGAACAAGATTCATGGAAATATAGTTTCCGGAAGTGTTTCACCTCATGTTTCATATTTTGTCTCAGACAATCTTTCCGTGGGCGGACGTTTCAATTTCAACAGGTCAAAGTATGATGTCGGAGGAGCAAGCCTTAGCCTTACCCCTGACATGGCCTTCGGTGTGAATGATTTCCATTATCTAAAGGATTCATATTCCGGAGCCATCTTTGCTCGTTATTTCATTCCTTTCGGCAACAGCAAGAGGTTTGCAATGTTTACAGAACTGCAGGCAGCTGGCGGATATGCCCAGTCGGAGACATATGAACTGACCGACGTTGACAAACATGGCACATATCAGGATATCTATAATTTCGAGATCGGAGTAATACCTGGCATCATGGCCTTTTTTACAGACAATGTAGCGCTCGAGGTGTCAGTCGGCCTCATTGGTCTGCACTATGATAAGATAGTTCAGAAGACCAATCAGGTGGGCACGAGCGTGATGCATAGTTCCGGTGCTGATTTCAAGGTCAATCTTCTTAACATCAATCTTGGAATCGCGTTCTACATCCCTACGGGAAACGGTAAGAAGACAAAATAGCAGGTCATGAAAATGAAGTATTCCAAAATACTTGTCCTGACATTGATTTCCTTGCTCCTTGCCTCATGTATGGAGTATGATATGTCATATCCCCGCATTCCGGCAGAGTTTACAGAGTTTTCTGTAGCCGAGGCTGAAGATGTCGTTATAGATCCCTCTGCAATGACCGTCAATATAATATTGAAGGAATCTGCAGACCTGGCGAATGTCAGGATAGATTCGCTCAAGCTTAACGACAAGGCTTTCTTCAAGGATGGTGCGATGCCTTCCGTATTGGATCTTCGCAAACCATACGAGGTGACTCTAAGCATGTATCAGGACTATCTATGGACCATCAAGGCGGAACAGCCGGTCGAGAGATATGTCCGTTGCAGCAATCAGGTAGGAGAGGCATTTGTTGATGTGGTCAGGAGGGAAGTGTTTGTCAATGTGTCTGACAGCCAGCGTCTTAAGTATCTGCAGATAAATGACATGAAACTCGAACTTGAAGGCTCTACGGTTGTAAGCACTACAGGTGTAGTTGTAGAAAATAATACTACTGTGATGAAGACCGAGGAATGTGCGTTCCCGATGATTCTGGACTGCACCGTAAAGAGATCATTCGATGTCCTTTCCAGAGGTGAAACCGTTACATGGAAGCTGACAGCCATACCGGTTGCTGTTCCGGCGCAGATAGTGAAGGTGGCGTCATGGTGCTGGAGTGCAGATGTTTTTGCCACATTTGACGGCACCTCTTCATGTCCTGTATTTAAGTATAGAAAGACCTCTGATGAGCAGTGGCTGGAAGTTGCGCAGGAGGATGTTGTGGTTGAAGGTGTGAATGTTACCGCTCATATAAAGGGGCTGGAGCAGGAGACAGGATACGAAGTGAAACTGGTTTTCGAAGGCGAGGAACTACCGGGCGAGACTTTTGTGACCGACAGACCTCTTCAGTTGCCTAACATGAATTTCGACCAGTGGTGGCTTGATGGTGCCGTATGGTATCCATATGCTCAGGATGCGCCGGAGGCGGACAGAGTTTGGGATTCTGCCAATAAGGGAGCTGCTCAGTTCATAGGTTCGTCCACTTTGCCTGAAGATGAGGATGTGGTCAAAGGCAAAGCCGCCAGGCTGGTCAGCAAGTGGGCAGCAGTGAAGTTTGCCGCAGGTAACCTCTACACCGGTAAGTTCAACAATCTCGTCGGAATGTCAGGAGCCGATCTTGACTGGGGTGTGCCGTTTACCTCAAAGCCGAAGGCCTTGAGAGGATGGTATAAGTATGAACCTCAGCTTATTACCCGTAAGAATAATGCGCTGGTTCCTGGTACTGAAATGGATAAGTGCCAGCTCCAGGTCCTTCTTATTGATTCGGAACGCCCTTACAAGATACTTCCTGTAGGAGGCATGAACGGCCCTACATATGATGGAGCAATGCTGGATCTGGAAACAGAACCTACAGTCATAGCACGAGGAATCGTCAACCTTGAGGGAACTGATAAAGATGGGGATGGAAAGGCCGAATGGGTAGAGATCATTCTTCCTTTCGAATACCGTGATTACCGTACCCCTAAATATGTCATTGTGACAGCGGCTTCCAGCTACTTGGGAGACTATTTCACAGGAGGTGAGGGAAGTGCCATGCTTGTGGATGAATTCGAATTCATCTATGAGTGATCGGACGGTCTAGACGAACAGCATGGCAGCGTATCCTGCAGCCAAAGCGATGATGCAATTGATGAGCTTCGCCCAGGCGAAGCTCTTCTTGCTTTCTGCCAGAAGAGGAATCGAAGCATGACCATCCTGAGAGATGCTGCTTGCAAGAAGCACAGGGAAAGGAACGACTCCTGCTGCGTACAGAGTCACGAAAATCATATGCGGCCCAGATTCAGGTATGATTCCTATTAGTGTTGCAAGAATGATCATAAGTGCCGTGTTTGATGAAATCCATCTGCTTATGTCTATGTACTGAAGTCCGATTCCAAGTACCAGAAGCACACCGAATGTCCATGCGAAGATTGTAGGGAGATGCTTCCTGATAATGTGGCTCCAGAGGTGTTCTTCCACGAAATGGTCGGATCCGAATATAAGCACCAGCAGCATTATCACACTGAGAGCGGCAAACATGACATTCATCCAGTCTTCGCTTAGAAGGTTTATCCTGAATGTATGTCCGTGGTCATGGCAGTCATGATCGCAGTGGTGGTCGTTGCATGCGTGCTCGGAGTGGTCGTGCGGTGCATGGGACGAGTGGTCATGACCAAGATTGCCGCTGGCAAGTGCGCCTATGAATATGGCCAGACCGATGCACATAAGTATGCGTTTAAGCCCCCAGTGTCGTCTTTCTTTGTGGTCATGGTTTTCTGTGCACTCCTTCTGATGAAGTTCGAATCCCTCGCAGTCGCTGTGTTCTCCGCAATCATCATGGACTTCCTTGTCGCACTTGTGTGAATGGATCTTGTCATGAATCAGGTCAGTTACGATTCCGACAGCTACGGCTATCACGAACAGGATGATGAACAGCAGCAGAGCCTTTTCCGGAATCATTGCAAGCATTACGAATGATTCGTCTCCGGAAGAAGCAATCATCATTGCCACCAAAGCTCCGAAGCTCAGCATCCTGTGCGTGTATAGTGACACGGTCGCAAACCCTCCCATGCAGCCCGGAACAGCACCGAGCAGTGCTCCGAATAAGACTTGTCCTACCTTGGTCCTGCGCAGTCCCTTGAAGAATCTTCCTTTGGACTCGATGTTCAGTGACTCGATCATCATCATCATCACTGTCACAAGGCCGGTAATCAGTATGGAATTCCTTAATATGTCGATCAATGTATGCAGCATAATGTTACTCGAGCCATCCGGCAATGAAAAGGTTCACGATAGGACGCAGAGGTGAATTTGTCGTGAGAGTCACGATTGCAAGAGCCTCGCCTGTAGGCATTTTAGACGTATCCAGATGTACCCGGAAGGTTACCTCTTCTCCAGGAGCGGCAACGGGAATCGTGCTGTGCGACCATCTGCATGCGTCCGAGTTGACTCTATAGACACAGAAATCTCTTTTGCCTTCATTCTTGAAGGTGAACTCAGCATGCACTTCGGTTCCCCTGCGTATCTTGCCGAAAGAGAATGTGCTTTCCTTGAATTTAGGCATGGGACCGGAAGATTTCTGCTCGTCGCTCAGTCTGCTGAAGTTCTCCTTTGTAAAGGCCCAGAATCCGATCCGTTCTTCTCCTTCATTGTTGCTATATGTCTTTCCGTTGAGAACAGGTGTGGCCCAGTAGGTGTTTTTGCCCCAGATGCTGCGGTCTGCACTGATGCTGAACGATATTTCAGCAGTGGATCCGGCAGGAACAGGATTCGGCTTGACGTCCAGGCTCAGATTCGGGCTTATGTCCTTGAAGCTGACTTCAAGAGGTGAGTCTGACAGGTTCGCAACGATTGCAGTCTCGCTTTTGACTCCTCCTTGTTCGAGATTGCCGCACTTGTTCAATGCTTCTCTTATTCCAAGAGGGCCATAATGCACAGGGTAGAGTTCTGCAAGAGGCTTTTTCTTTTCTACTGCTATGCCCCTTACTTTCAGTATGACGGGCTTCTTGATGTCTGATATATAGGCTGTGATGCTTTTGTCAAAAGGATACGGACCTTCGTCATTAGAGTAAGTTACCGATATCGTTCCCTTCTGGCCCGGCCTGATCGGCTCTCTGGTCCATTTAACGTCAGTGCATCCGCATGAAGTCACTACATTATATATTACGGCAGGCTTCTCTGAAGTATTGGTCATAGTGAATATGCATGTAAGTGGGCCGCTGCCGTTGATGACATCTCCGAAATTATGTGCTGTCTTGTCCAGTTCCAGGCCGTTCTCCAGCTTGTTCTGCGCCAATGCATCGGCTTTGCCCGCGGTCAGGAAAAGGCATAAGGCCAATATGTATGGTATGATTTTCATCTCTACTTTTTTTATAAGCAATACAAAGATAGTACAAATGAATCTTTCTCTGGTTTGATTATTGAAATTAATGATTAAATTTGCAGGACCTACATAAAGATAGGACAACTTTTAACAATTAAAATATTACAGAAATGGCTTACAGAATTACAGAAGACTGCGCAGCATGCGGTACATGTCTGCCAGAGTGCCCTGTAGGAGCAATCTCAGAGGGTGACATCTACACTATCGATCCTAACGCTTGCATCGACTGCGGTACTTGCGCTGACGCTTGCCCGATGGGTGCTATCGTTCCAGGCGAATAATCTGATTTGAACAGAAAAGTAATAAGGCTGACACAAGGTCATTGACTGCGGGTCAGCCTTGTCTTTATTCTATAGGTGCATTCTTTTGGAAAAGACTTGGCGATGGTTTGGATTGAGTGATAAGATTACTCTTTCCATGTTAAGACAGATAGGCGTAGAGGGAGTCGTCACTTCTCTGCACGATGTCCCGAATGGTGAGATCTGGTCGCGTCAGAAGATACGTGAACTCAGAGATCATATTGCGGGGCATGGCATGCGCTGGTCGGTTGTGGAAAGCCTTCCGGTCAGCGAAAGCATCAAATATGGCGGCCCAGATAGAGACAGACTGATAGAAAACTATAAAGAGAGTCTTCGTAATCTTGCGGCAGAAGGTGTCAGGACTGTATGCTACAACTTCATGCCTGTCATCGACTGGATACGTACCGATCTGGATCATACCAATCCTGATGGTACATCTACCTTGTATTTCTCATATTCGGAATTTGCCTATTTCGACATTTATATAGTGCAGCGTGACGGTGCCAGAGAGGACTGGAGTGCATTCAAGATTCCCGGGCTCGAAGCAGAACGTGATATGATTGCAGAAGTGGATGCCTTGCATGAAAGGATTACGCCGGAGAAGGAAAGGGAACTGGTAGAAAACATAATCCTTAAGACCCAAGGCTTCATAAGCGGCAATATCCGTGGGGATGAAGATGAACCGGTGGAAGTGTTCCGTAGGCTGATTTCCCTCTACGATGGCATCTCCAAAGAGCAGTTGCGAAACAATCTGTGCAGCTTTCTTTCTGAAATAATGCCGGTATGTGACGAGTGCGGAATAAATATGTGCATCCATCCTGACGACCCTCCATTCCCAGTCCTCGGACTTCCGCGCATAGTTACTTCAGCAGAAGATATAGAATGGATTCTCAAGGCCGTAGACAATCCTCATAACGGACTTACGTTCTGTGCCGGGTCTCTTTCGGCAGTTTCTTCCAACGATGTAGTGGATATGGCAACCCGTTTTGCGGACAGAACACATTTCGTACATCTGCGCTCATGCAATATTTTGGAAAATGGCGATTTTGTGGAAGCCAGCCATCTGGGAGGCCGGGCAGACCTTGTCGAACTTGTCCGTATCTTCAAGAAGACCGGAAGAAATCTTCCGATGCGGGTCGATCATGGTGTAGCCATGCTCGATGATGCGTCCGGAGGGTATAATCCCGGTTATGCATTTTTGGGGCGCATGTTTGCGATGGGACAGGTCCAGGGAATCATCGCGGCTGTAGAAAAGGAATCATGTATTAAATGTAAGTAACGTAAAATAAGAAAGTTATGAATGAGTTGTTTGACATCAGGGGAAATGTTACCGTGATTACCGGCGGTACAGGCGTGCTTGGTCGCGCAATTGCAAAGTATCTGGCTCATAACGGAGCCAAGGTCATTATACTTGGACGTAATGAGAAAGTTGGAAATGACATCGTCGCAGACATACGTTCATGCGGCGGAGAGTGTGAATTCATGAAGACCGACGTTATGGATGTTCAGGTAGTGAAGAAGAACTGTGAGGATATATTGGAGAAGTATGGTCGTGTAGATACCTTGCTGAATGCAGCTGGAGGAAATATGCCTGGGGCGACTATACCTCCTGATAAGACTGTGTTTGACCTGCAGGTGGACCAGTTTCAGACCGTGCTGAATCTTAATCTTACCGGAACTGTTATCCCGACTCAGGTGTTTCTTGAGCCGATGGTGCGCCAGGGCAAGGGATCTGTCATTAATTTCTCGTCCATGGCTTCTTTCCGTCCTATGACAAGGGTAGCCGGATATGCAGCAGCAAAGGCTGGCATATCAAACTTTACTGCATATATGGCTACGGAATGTGCCAAGAAGTTCGGAGAGGGAATCCGTGTGAATGCAATCGCTCCAGGGTTCTTTATCACCGAGCAGAACCGCTCCCTGCTTACAAATCCTGACGGAACCTACACTCAAAGAGGTCAGGATGTCATTCGTCAGACTCCTTTCGGACGTATGGGAGAGCCGGAGGAACTATGCGGAACGATACATTATCTGATGTCCGATGCAGCAAGATTCGTGACCGGAACTGTCGCAGTCGTCGATGGCGGCTTCAACGTATTCGCCATGTAACTGTGCCCTATCTCTGGCCTCCGCCTTCAGTTATATACGGACTGGTATGGCTCCGGCAGCCTCAAAACCCTGCTCCGTCCATGATAATCGCCCGAATCGTTGATGGCAGCCCGATACTGAAGCGGACCAACCATATTCCATGTCTCTCTATAAAATACAAGAAACCGACCCGTACGATGTGGGTCGGTTTTTTTTCGTTTATGTTATCGGATATCCTTAGTTCTTAGGAGCCGAAGTGATGTTGATTACATTGTTCTGTGCGAGGATTGCCTGAAGAACAGCCTTCACATCCTCTGGAGTCACTGAGTTTACTGCAGCCTCGTATTCTGCATCAGAGTCGATGCCATACTCGTAGAAGTCTGCAATATTACCGCTCCAATACGAGTTGCTGATCCTTGACTCAGGAATGTTCTTCTTGAGGTTCTCGATCGCCATATTGAACTTTTCAAGCTCAGGGCCGTTTGCAGCAAGCTCCTGGAGTCCCTTGAGTGCGAGTGCTCCAAGCTTCTCAGCCTGCTCTGGGTTGGTGTCGAAGTAAATCTGAATGAGAGTTCTTGACACAGGCTTTCTCTGGCCTACCATTGCAACACCTACTCCATAAGTGCCACCCTCATCCTCACGGATACTCTTTGTGTAGATCATGTCGAGGACATACTTGGCAACCTCAAGAGAAACTTCAGTCTTGGTGTCTACTGGCATGTATGCGGTGTATAACTGGACAACTGTAGACTTAGGAGTCTCCATTGGAATCTCCACCTTCTCATTCACCTGTCCCTTTGCGAATGAAATCAGATTGGCCTCGTTGACCTCAGTTGCCTTCTTTCCCTTTGCAATTGAGCCGATGTACTTGTCAACGAGCGGCTTGATTGTCTCGATGTCCACGTTACCTACGATTCTGAGGGTAGCACCTGCAGCGTTGCTGAAGAGTGATCTGTATACCCTCTCGATTGTAGCGAGGTTAGCCTTTGCAAGTGTCTCGTCATTGAGTTCGATGACTCTTGGATTGTTTGCGTAGAGAATTCTGTTCATTTCGTTCTGGAACAGGAAGTCCGGATTCTTCTTGATGTTAGGGAGAATCGCGTTGATCTGCTGGATTCCAGTCTGGTATTCTGCTTCGTCGAAACGAGGGTCAGCAAAATAGAGGTATGCTATCTGGAGTGCAGTCTCGAAATCCTTTGGAGTACTCTGACCAGACACACCATGCTTGGTGCTTCCGATATAAGGGCTCACGCTGAGGCTCTTTCCAGCAAGCATCTTAGGAACCTGAGTGCCTGAGAACTTTGAGATACCGGAGTTGTTCTGGAAGAGTGTCCAGATGTTATCCTCGAATGAAGGCATGTCCTCTGTAGCAATGAGAGTCTTTCCTCCGTCGAGCTGGAGGTTGAAGATCACCTGATCCTTCTTGTGCTGTGTAGGGAGTACGACCACCTTCACGCCGTTCTTGAGTGTCCACTCTGTAGCACCGTAGATAGTCTCCTTGGTCTTTGATGACTTGGCGCCCTTGAGCTCTTTGCTGATGAAAGGCTCGTTGAGGTTTTCTTCAGTGTTAGCTGCAATTTCAGCTGTCTTTACAGATGTGAGGACGCCGGCAATCTCCTGCTCTGTAGGGTTTACAAGACCATCTTTCTCCGGACCGCTGTAGAGAATCACCATGTTCTCGTCGGTGATGAGCTGGGCAGCTACCTGGCTGAGTGTTGCAGCATTGAGCTGGCTGCAGATCATCTGAGCGAACTGGAGCGCCATTGATGGCTCGAGGTATGACTTGTTGTCATAGAAGTTATAGAGGAGAGGGTAAACGAACTCGGCGTTCTTTCTGGTAGCTGCAGCCTCTACAGCCTTCTCGTATCTGTTGATGATGTTGTCTTTTGCTCTCTGGACCTCACCGTCAGTGAAGCCGAATCTCTTCATCTTCTCAACCTCTGTCATGAACGATGTGAATGCATTGACAGCATCACCTTCCTTGAAGCTTACGTTTCCGAATACAGCGTCACATGAGTTGCAGAGGTTGCCGATTCCGAGGCTTGCTCCGAGGAACGGTGCATCTGGCTTAGAGCAGATGTCATTGAATCTCTCGCTCATGATGAGTCTTACATATGACTTGATGATGTCAGTCATGAATGCGATGTCAGTGTTCATGAACTCCTTAGGCATAGGTTCGCTCTTCCAGAGAACCTCGATGCTTGAAGAAGTCTGCTCAGGGTCAGTAAGTATGCCGATGATAGGCTCTTTGTTGTCCGGAATCTTGTGAAGTACCTTAGGCTGAGGATTCTCTGCAGCTGGAATATCGCTGAAGATAGTCTTGATCTTGTTCTCGATCTGGTCTACATCCACGTCTCCGACTACGATGACAGCCTGAAGGTCAGGTCTGCACCATGTGGTGTAGAAGTTTGTGAGGCTTTCGTATTTGAAGGTCTTGAGCTGCTCCTCGCCACCGATGAGTGTTCTCTTGGCATAAGGAGTGTCTCCATAATAATAAGGAAGTGACTTCTCGAAAAGTCTCCAGCTTGCGTCCCTTCTTGTGCGTCTTTCCTCAAGGATCACGCCTCTCTCAGCATCGATTTCTGCAGGGTCGCAGGTTACGAAGTGAGAATAGTCGTGGAGAACGAGGAGACATGAGTCGATGATTGTCTCTCTTACGACAGGAATGTTGTTGAGCATATACTGTGTCTGCTCGAATCCTGTCGACGCGTTGATGTTTCGTCCGAATTCGGCTCCGATGCTCTGAAGCCAGTCGAGAAGGCTCTTGCCTGGGAAGTTCTTTGTTCCGTTGAAGCACATGTGCTCGAGGAAGTGTGCCAGACCGTCCTGGTCGTCAGTTTCCTGGAATGCTCCGACATCTGTGGCAAGGTAGAACTCAGCCCTCTGTGCAGGCTGATCGTTGTGACGGATGTAGTAGGTCATTCCGTTCTCGAGTTTTCCTACTCTGACAGCGGGGTCATTTGGAAGCGGAGTCTGTCCGAATGAAACCGCAGCGGCGAAGATTACCGCGATGAAAATGAATAAGCGTTTCATACTTTAGTTATTATTTGTTCGTTTTGTGCATTCTGTGCCTTTAGACGCATATAATGCCTATAAACTACAAATTTAGTAAAATATTGCATAAAAACCCCTATATTTGTCATGTATGATGGAAGATTTCAGAATAAAGGTGTTCATGGCGGTGGTAAACGAGGGCAGTTTTACAAAGGCGGCCTCGTCTCTTGGCATATCGCAGGCTGCAGTCAGTCAGAATGTGGCTGAACTGGAGAAGATTGCAGGCGTCCGCCTTTTCGACCGTATGCGCAGGGAAGTTGTACTTACTTCCGAAGGGCTGGTCTTCAAGGCATATGCCCGTCGTATTGTCGATTCATACGGCGCTATGGGGAGGATGTTCGAGTCGGTAGCTCAATCCGTTGTAAGGATATCTGCTTCTGAAGAACTGTACACCCATATGATAGCTCCCGCTCTGGAAGATTTCATTACCGTCCACCCTGGAGTCGTTTTCGAAAGATGTCTTACTGATGCCCCCGATCTGCGGATAGTGCTGCAGCCAGCAGAGAGCGAAATCCCGTCAGACGATGAGCTCCTTCGTCTCAGGATATCTGCATCCACAAAAAAAGGCAGCCCTGAAGCTGCCCTTGAAAAAGTTTCTGAATTTTCTGTCCTGTATCTTCCTTCTGCATCGTTTGCCTGTACCAGGCTGTGCCGCGTGCTGAAGGAATTCATTGCCGGTTTCTGATTATTTCCTTATGCCGGCAAGCCAGCGCTCAAGCACCATGTAGAACTCGTCGCGTGCATATGAGAATTTGTCATTGCCCTTTCCTTTGAATTTCTCTGATGAGAATCCCCATCCATGCGCACCCTTAGGCCAGATGTGCATCTCTGCATCAACCTCGCAGTCTATGAGCCTGTTGTAATACCTGAGGCTGTTCTCGATAGGGACGGTGAAGTCGTCTGAGCAATGTGCTATGAATGTCGGCGGAGTAAATCGAGTCACCTGGTTGTCAAGTGAATACTTCTCTGATTTATGTTCCTGCCAGATAGCCTTCTCTGTGATGAGTCTCTCTCTTGTTCCCTTATGAGTAAGACCTACCTCCATTGTGATGACAGGGTAGATCAGGACTGAGAAGTCAGGTCTGGTCTGGTCTTCTGTCCACATTGTGGATGTGGTTGCAGCAAGATGTCCTCCGGCAGAGAATCCCATGACTCCGATCTGATTTACGCCCCATTTGTCAGCATGGGCCCTGCAATATCTGAATGCATTCTCAACATCGGCATGTGGTACCTTGCAGTGGCCGTTCGGAAGTCTGTACTTTACAACACATACTGTGATGCCCTTTTCAAGCATCCAGTCTGCCACATATACGCCTTCATTGTATGAAGATACGATGCTGTATCCGCCGCCTGGACATACTACGATCATCTGGCCGTTAGGCTTCTTCGGGAAGTAGAGGTCAATGCGGGCCAGGTCAGAGATGTTTCCGATATTTCCGTTTGCAGGTACGTCTTCAGGGCCGTCCAGACCGTTCGCCTCCTTCATTTTGAAACCTGCATAGCTTATCTTGTCTCCATATACGGGGTCAATATTTCCCTCGAATGAATCTGCGTACAGAAGCACGGTCTCCTGTGGTCTGAGTTTCGAATTCGGCTGTGCGGATGCTGCAATGACTGCAAGCATGCAGATGATTATTGTCAATGTTCTTTTCATGGTCTTTTTAGTTAAAGACC
>JAEIGA010011647.1_pt1 | contig 13350 bp, 17 predicted proteins | sample 9270691 | NCBI WGS metagenome assembly JAEIGA01 (sample SAMN17057246, study PRJNA624740) | gut metagenome | biome: biome; isolation source: fecal sample | host: Bos grunniens | place: China: Xizang | collected 2019
CAATCGTTAACAGCTAGCTTATTTTTTGCTGCATCTTCTCTAGTCATAAATCCAGCGTTAACCATCATATCAATATCGTTAAAAAAGCTTTGTTTATAGCTTTTATCGCCTGTTTGTACAAAGTTTCTAAAGTTCATATCCTGAGAAGTAGCTAAACTTTCTAAAGCTTTGTCTTGTTGTTTATTTCTAAAGATTTCATCAAGTTTAACTTGATTTTGGAATGTAGTAAACTCAGCTTGTTTTTGAAATAAAACCGCATTTTGATTATTTGAAAAGCCATCCATTACACTAGGAAGAACACCTTGCAATTTTGAAGAAAGTTCTTGCCTTTTAGCTTCTAATTCTTTTGGAGAACTCCAAGAATTAAATTGCTCAGCTTCTGTTAAAATATCAGAAATACCCATCAAAAGCTTATTTTTACCGTCCAAGTTTTCAACTTGATCTTTAGCTTTTTGCCATTCTTCACCTAGCTTAGTAAGCTCGTTTGAAACACCTTTAAGAGTATCGCCCCAAAGTTGATAATCGCTAGCTTTACGAATATTATTAGGCGTATTTGTTGTAATTCCACCTTCTGAATTATAAACTGGTAATTTTGCCATCATTACTCCTTAAACAATAGGTTGATTCCCTGCTATCATTGCTTTATTTGAAAAGTTAAAACCACCGCTTAACTTCATTTTATTTGTGTCAACAGCATTAGAAGCTTGCTGGTCGAAGTATTTAGATTTTCCCATTTTACCTATTGCACTTCCAAAACTTCCTAAAGCCCCTAAAACTCCTCTTTGTACCGCTGAATCAGCAACCCATTCTTGATATTTAGCGTTATTTATTGCTTTATTTTTCTCAACCTCTAAGTTATAAAGCTTATAACCTTTATCTAGACTTAAAGCGGTTATACTTCTTGAAATACTACTAGCAACTGTCCCAGAAATTTTTAAACCTTGTCTAGCAGCTGTAGCAACTGCTTGACCGTGTAAAACATTTTCCGCTGTACCATATTGCATAGCGGTTATTTTTTGTTGAGTACCTATATTTTGTGCTTGTGCCCAAAAAGCGTCAGCGTTATGTTTAGCGGTTTCTCTTTCTGTAAAACCATCAACTATAGAATTTACCCCGTTACTAACCGCTCCCACAATTGTCATTATTGTAAAAGGATCCATTATTTATCCACCTCCGTAACTATTGGAGCTATTGCTAAAATATTCATAGGTAAAGGGTTTGATTGTTCTACTGTCACATTAGCAACCCACTCCCAGCCTTGATTGTATTTAATATTAGGAATAATTCCTGTAAATAAGCTTAAAGGTATTCCTAAAGTTGTATTAGCATCTCTAAATCTAATTTGTTGTAAGTTTTCTAGATCTCTTCCAACTCTACAGCCTGAAGTTCTCCATAATCTTATTGAAAGTTCATTAATTCTTTTTCTTTTGCCTATTGCAGTACCATTTTGGCTTCCAGCTTCAAGAGGCATTGTTTTTATATAGCTTTGATAACCTAAACCAGCTATAATCTTCCAAGCATCAAGCTCTAATAATATTCCTCCGTTTTCTACTTGTTTTTCTGTTTGTACAGCACCATCAGCTAATATTTGAACTGTTTCTCCTTCTAAATGGTTTAAGTTAGAAATTGTATCTGTACTAACACCCCAAGAACCGCCTTCGATGTTCAAAGATTGAAAATCTTTTACAGTTCTTAAGCTAACATTTCTAGCATCAGTAACGGCTTTTATAACAGCTTGCCCTAAGATATTTCCTTCATTATCAATAACTCTAATTCTTTTGTTTAAATCATTAGATTCAAAAATATCACTTGAAGCAGTAGCGGTTATGTTTCCAGTTAAACCTGAAAGAGTTAAAGTATTATCTTTTGTAAGGTTATAAGCATTATATTGAAGCCCTGATCTTACATACCAGCAATCTTCTTGATTTTCTGGAGTTATAGGGTTTTGAATACGCTCAATATATCTTACTTGTTGACCGTTTACAGTCCTTAAAATGCTATACCAGATTTCGTCGTAATTTCCGCTATAAGCTGGAATAGCTTCAACACTTTCAACTTGTCCGTCAAACTCTAGTAATGAATAAGCCTGTATTGCCTGATCCTGCTCAAGAGTTAAAACAACAATTTCTCCTTTATTATTTAGTAACAAAAGCATACTATCTGTGTTTTTAACGTATGCCATTTGTTTTATGCCACTATCAAAGAAATGTTCTGAAAAGATAGAAACGTCAACAGATTTATACCCGTCATAATAATAATCGTATTGGAATTGTCTTAATTTCTTTGCATTACGTTGCACATAGTGAACAAAAGTACCAGCTACAATAGGCTGTACTCTTTCACCGCCCCAGTTAGTTCTTTGCTTAGCACTAATATCTGTAGGGGTAATTGCACCGTCTCCAGTACCTCTGATAATAAATTCACCGCCAAAAGTACCGCATAGCAAGTAAGAACCGCCAACCATCCATTTTATATCTGAACCGTCACCGTTAGCGTTTGTTGCTAATTGAATATTAATTGCTCCGTCGTCTTCATTATTTACAGCAGGAGTGAATGTTTCGTAAGCATAAGGTTTAGAGCCATAAATATTTCTAGGTTGATGTGGAGTTCTTGCATAGTAAAGTCTACCGTCATATAACGCAATAACGGCAGGATATCCCCTATGATCGCTCCAAGCACCTTCGCCCCATCTTTTAGTAGCAGATGTAGCAGAAAGCTTTTCAATAACTTTAGCTTTAGCTTTTGTAGCACTTTCAACAGCAATTATTTTAACGTAGCCTTGTACTTGCTTGTTATCAACTGTAACAGTACCACCAATCCACCAATACGAGCCTACGTGCCCTTCTTTAAACAAATCTTCACTAGCTGTAAGCGTGATTTCATCCCCTTCAACAGCAGAAGGAGTAATCTTAGTATCAGTAATATTTTCGTCTAAATAAGGAGTTGATTTAAACTCAACTTCTCTAAATTTCCAATCATCAGCAGCTTTACGAACTAATTCTGAAGGTTTTGCGGTTGTATTATCAGATCCAACTGGTAAAACTGCAAACTTTATAATATCGTCAAGCTGAACGTATTGAAGCGTTTGTATTTGTTCTTCGGTAAAGGTATTTTCTACCTCGTAAACTTCTCCGTCTTTAAGAACTATCCCACCGTTATAATAAAATCTAAAATAACCAGCACCAACTTCAATAATATAAGAATCTGTAGGCGAAAAAACAAACTTAATTAATCTTACTTTACCATTATTTTTAGTAGTATTTATATATTCACTACCAGCAAAACGGCTTACAATACCATAAGGTCTTATCCAACAATTACGGCATTTATCAAGTAATGTAGGATATTGTTCAATATCTACTCTACCAAACATTAAGGGTGATACTTCACCACGTGCAAAAGATGTATAAATAGGTGCAACTCTAGCCATAAAAACTCCTAAAAATTGAATTTACCCACATATCATCACGCACCATAGGAGCAGAACCAGCACGAGAATTTTTAGTTTTAGCTAGTGGTAAGTATTCGCCTTTATAAAGCTCTAATAGTGTCATTGTTTTTTCATTTGAGTTAGTAAGCTCATAGCACATATCAGCTGCAAGCTTGCAAGCAAAAGCATCTATAAAATATGCAGGATATTTACTAGAATCAGTCATAAAGTAAACGTACTCAATGCCAAATGTATCAGCATCAGTTAGTATCATTTGCCCTTCAACTTCCCATCTAGCATTTGGATCTGATGTTTCAATAATCGCAACAAGATCAGACGGTAATTGAAAATAGTTTTTCATACCGTTTTTAACCCAAGCAGGCTTTTTGTCAACTTTAGCTAAAAGAACTCTTTTTGTTGCAAACTTCCACGCACATTCTGTAAGTATAGATTTTAAGCTTTCGTTATATACGTTATTAGCACTTTGAGCCTCTAAAGAACTGTCTGAAAGAGCCGCTACTCTAGTAGCTCCTAATAACGATAACGCTTTATTTACAATAACAACTTCTGACATATTTCTCCTTAAGAAAGGAGAGGGCAAAGCCCCCTCCCACAATTACTATTTTTCAAAAGAATTAACAACAGCAACTGAAGTATCACCTTTGATTTTAATAATTTTGTCTTCTTCTAATCTGCCAGCACCGCCAGAGATTTCGTAGTAGATTTGTTTAGAGTATGATTTATCAGCTCTTTCTTCTATTCTTAAGAAAAGTTCTTCTAACATACCGAAACAAATACCAGTTTTTTGGAATGCGAAGTAATCAGCAACAGCACCATCTTTATTAACAATACCATCTGGTAATGTAATAAATTTGAAGCCTAACCAAGTATCAACTTCACCATTTACAAGAGCTTTAACAGCGTTGTAGTCAGAAGAAGTAACAGTTGTAAAACCAAGCATTTGAGATAGACCGTTAGCATCTGTAACGATAGTTCTATCGTAATGAGGAACGCCAGCAGCATCCATTAATCTTTTAGCTTCTCTAACTTTTGCAGGAGTTAAGCCTGTGTTAGCATCAGCACCAAAATCAACATCAACTGTTTTAGCTGCAGGGAATGCAACTGTGTTAGCACCTGTTTCACCACGATAAGCTGTACCGCCTAGAGCGTCGTAGATAATTTGGTCGATTTGAATACCAACTGCAGATTGTACACAAACTGAAGCTACGCTCATTGGGTCAGAAAGTTCTTGTAATAACAAGCTTCTATCCATTAGACGAGCATCGTTGTAAGTAGCGATATCTACACGAGTTCTAGCTAAAGCTGGATCGTTTTGTGGAGTATCTGGGTTAGTAGTTGTTTTAGCTGACATAGCCCATTTACCAATTTGATCTTGATAGAATGATTTACCGATAATATCGTGTTTAACGTAAACTCTATCATAAAGCATTGATTTTTCTTGACGTGCTAAAGGCAATATTATACGTGAATAATCCTGCGCTCTTACGTCTACTTGTGTTCCAGTAAATCCTGTAGTCATTTTTTAATTCTCCTTTTGTTTTAAAGTGTAAATACTATAATTACCCGTTACCCTTTCGGACGGAGAAGGCAAATTACTTGAGGTCAGAGCGATTATCCCAACATTGCCATTAATGATTGAACATACTGCACACGTGCTTTTCTTTCGTCCTCAGGGACATAAGACAAGTTGTGTTCTTTGCAATATGTTATATTATTTCTTCTATTTCTAGACCCTGCCCAGTACGCGTCATCTGGATTGTTTAGAATAGAATTTAATTCTGCTTCTGCTTCCTTAGGAGTTTTAACAAAGCCACCAGTTTGTCTTTCAAACCCACCTAAAGAACCTTCTGAAATACTTTCACCCATTTTAGAAAGTAGTTTTATAAATTTAGCATCGTTTCCAATTACACCTTCAAAATATTTGTAATCTTCTTCGTTACCAGCCATTTTTTCTAGGAAATTTCTAGCTGTTTTAAGGTTTTCTTCGTATTTTAAACCCCATTCTTTTTTGAGCTCATTTGTAGCGTTTTCCATAGCTACTTGTTTTAATTGATCTTGATGAGCAAATATTCCTTTAATATCCTCTACATAAGCATCTGTCAAAGCTTGTGCTGTATCTTGTGGAATATTATGTTTGTGGAATAACTCTTTAAATACTCCTAATTTTTCATCCTCAACGCCTTCAATTTTGATATTGTAATTTTCTGCAGCTTCAGGGACATTGAAAGCTTTTCTGTATAATCCCCAAGCGTTTGAATCATCTACCCCTTTTGGTACAGGGATTTTCTCTTGTCCCATCATAGATTCAAGGTTTAAATAGCTTTTAGCTAAGCCGTTAGCGTCGTTAAACTTTTGAATAGATGGATGGTTTCTGTACTCCTCAGATAATGTGCTGTACCAATTTTCATTCGTTGGCTGAGCATTATCTGCAGGTTGAGTTGTCACCTCAGCAGGTGCATCAGTTGTCAACAATTCTGACATAAGTCCTCCTTAAAACTTGTTGTAATGTTCTACAATTTGCTTAAAATCTATATCTTTACGCATAAGAGTTTTGAGGGTTAAAATAACGTCTCTCTTGCCTTGTGCGTAGCAAATTTCGTTTGGATCTGGTGATAGAACAGCAGTATTATAACCGCAATACTCCTCAAGGAACTTAATAACTTTAGGGTATTTGTTTTCTATGTCTATTAGTGATTGATTTAACTCTGCAAAGTCATCAACACTAGCAAAGTTAAACTTTATATTATTTCTTGCTATCTTTTGCATATTTTTCGCTTTCTGCTACAGTCTTAGCAATATTAGCTCCTTCTTGAATAGCTAACAAGTTCTGCTGTTCTTGCATAGCTTTTGCTCTTTGTTGTCTTATTTGAGCGACTTCGTTATCTGAGCGAAGTAGTGTAGATACAGAAGAAATATCAAATACTTTTTCTACAGCTTCATCAGCGTCAACCTTGTCTAATACTTCAGGGTTAAGCTGTGCAATTTGGCCTGTTATTGCAAGAGCATTCATTATGTTATTAACTTCTGATTGTCTTTGGGTTTGAACTAAACGGCCTACAAACTTAACTTCAAAAGAAGGATCTTGTAACATAACATCAGGCATTTGTGGAAGCATATTAGATTCCCAAAGGATAAATACAACCTTTTCGATTAAAGGCTGTAAAACATCGTTCATATAACGTCCTACAGCTGGGCCTAATAAAGTCATTTTCTCAGCTATTCTTTCCATTACTTCAGGAACTGTCATTTGTTTAGTTAGACCGCTGAAAGCTTGGAAAGTATCATAAAACATAATTTCTTTTATTTGTTGTTGATAATGCTGAATTTCTGCAAGCCCTACGCTTATATTTCCAAAATTGCCAATAGGGAAAATATCATCCTTAGGGCTCAATTTACCTCTTTGATAATAATTTAGCTGTCTAGGGTTAAAGTTTGGAGTACCCAAGAAAGCATCATCAGGAAGAGCGATAGCTGGATCTGTTTGTTTCATAGCTGCTCTTAATAATGTATCAATCATAGTGTTAACTAAACGAACATAAGGCAATGCCTTCATTGCTGGTGAATAACCATAAACCACTTGAGGACGTTTATAAAATCTATGAGCCATACAAGGCATAGAGTTAAAACCGCTCTCTTGAACTGTGTTTTGTGTTTCTGTTTCCACCCATACCATACGGACAGGCATATTTTGTGTGTCTATCTTATCTGGATCACGTTCTAGACGTTTACCAAAATAACAGATATATTCGAACTTTTTATCAGAATTTCTACCATTTGCATAGCAATCTTTTACAGTTTGTGAGCATTTATTGCCAAAACGAGAGATTGCCTGTTCTGCAGTATATTCAAACTTTAAATAAAATTCGCAAGGACGTTCCCTAGCATCTTCTACTAAGTAAAGCTTATTGATAGGAATGTTATAAAATCTTACTCCATCATCAAGATCTTTTTCGCAGAAAATGCCAGCAGTACCATAAACACCGCTAGCTTTGTAAAAAATAGGCATTTGGTTGTAGAAGTTAGAGCGAGAAAGTGTAAGTAACACTTCGTCGGTAACATCTTGAAACCATTGTTTAACCTCTTTAAGATCTCTAAGTTTAGGGTTAGAATGCTCTAAATATAACCATTTTGAAGCCTCTGGAGTTAGATAATTAGCTAGTCCAGACGCTAAAACGTCTCCAACATCAAGAGAAGTTGAATCAAGAAGTATATTTATTTCAGCCCCTTTGTTCTTTTTAGCTGTGATGTTAGAGCTTTCTACATAAAAATAATTGTGTAAGACTTGATAATAGCTATCAAAATCCATACGAGAACTTTTTAAGTCCTTGTAATTCTTACAAATCTTTCCTGCGGATAAATCCATTTACTATCCCCCTAAAACGGTTTTACCAGTATTAACCTTGCCTGTATTTCCTAAAGCTGATGTGTTAACAGTTTGAGTTTGTTCAAGCATTCTTTTCTTATTTTGTGCAGACGCTGCCGCCTCTGCTTTTCTTTTTTCTGCTTCTGCGTCATATATTGGTGCGCCACCACTTTTAGGCTTGTTTGCTGCATTTACAATACCTGTAACTCCTGAAGCCAATGCGCCTGCTGCACCTGCAACCGCCAAACCCCCTACTGTTGCTGCTGTTGCTGTTGAAGCTGTTGCCGCAACGCCTAAAGCTGTACCAATTGCAGCTAAAGAAGAAACTACTGCCATATTATTCCCCTATATATTTAACTACTACATCTGTTTCATATCCAAAAAGCTTTAATACTCTTAAAACCTTTTGATCGTCATAGCCGATATTGCTAGCAATTCTTACGCTTTTGCAATTGTTTTCTTCGGCAACTTGTTCTAAATGGTTAACAAGTTCTTTAAAAAGTCTTATACTTCCCCTACTTTCTGGTTTAATGTACATAAACAATTCGTTAACGCACATACCGCCTCTAAAATCAGGAGTTATACAGTAAACCATTATCCCCTTTTTGTCTTTATCACAATACCAATGTAATAAATTTTGTGAGTGTAATGATTTAAATAAGTTCTTTACGCTTTCTATAGCGTTTTCATCTGGGAAACAATGCAAATCTTCTTGCGCTTGATTTACCCAAAACTCTAGTTCATTTTCAAAATCCATATTAGTACCCTGCTATATCAAATAAGCTTTGACTTGCGTAAGAATTACGCTCTCTATCACGCTTAAATGATTCGTTATAACTTAGTCTTGCATTTGTAGGCGGTAAAGCGACTTGCTCAGTCATTGCTAAAGCGTCCACGCAATCAATGTACTCTGATTTAATTTCGTCTTTAGTAACCCCTGCGAGCTCTGCTTTTAATTCCCCTAACCAGTCGGCTGTATCAGGAAAATAGATTGTATGAGCTTTAAATCTAGGCTGTAAAAGCTTTATTCTCTCAAGCTTTGAGCCTTGCTTAGCGTGTTCTAACGGTACTACGTTAAAGAAGACATTTCTTCTTTGCATTTCTTTTGTTAAGAAAGGCTCAATAACTTGCACATACCAACCCTTTTCAATGTGGAATGTTTTTATACCGTACTTGATTACCACATCAAAAATTGTATCTATTGTGGTTGCACTATCCCAGCGACCATATTTAACATCTAATACAAACCAGTAATTATCAGCGTCCACCCCAGTAACTGTAATAGCTCTATAACAAGCACTTGCATTTGTTGAGCTAGCGGGATCTAAACAAGCGTAAATATTACATCTAGAAATTAGATCGTCTTTTCTATGAGGTGAATAATATCTAAAGTCTTCTTCTTGAAAAACTCTGCTTTCTTGCGCAAGAGCTTCACACATCTTCTCAGCGAACCAGATATCAAGCTTGCCAATTTTAGCGTATGAATCGCGCTCGCGCTCAATATCTTCTACACTTTGTTTCTCTTCCCAAGTTGATTTTCCGTCGATCATAACAGGGATTTTAATAGCTTCAAACTTGAGTTCTTCAGCGTTTTTTATAACACGCTCTATAACACATCTTTCGCCCAAGTTGTTTCCGATAAGGAAAATCCTAGACTTCTTACCTAAGAATATAATATCTGATAAGAACCAATCCCAGTCTGTTTCTGTAACTGTTTCGCTTCGTGCGTCGTCGTGGTCTTGGATGTCATCAAGAATAATAATTTTAGGTCTTCTGTCTTGGTTAGATAAACCTCTTATCCCTGCGCCTTTACCAAAAGCCTCTATACGAACATTAACTATTTCGCCTTGTTCGTTTCTTACGTCTACAGAAAAAGCATTAGCGTTTTGTTCTTTAATCTCTACTAGGTTATGTTGCACTAGCGGATTATTCATATACTCATCAATAAGCTCTTTTAGCTTGTTAGATGCTACACGCTGGTTTTGCTTGATTATAACAATATAATCTCTGTTTTTTTGCGGGTAAGCCATAGCATATAGAGGAAAAGTCCTTAACGCATAACTGCTCTTGCCGCTTTCACGAAACATCTCGATCGCAACATGGTTTTTATTTTTTAACAACAAGTCCGATAGATCATAATGAAAATATGGACTTTTAAGCTCGTTATCTTGGTCGTTTGATAAAACTACATATCTGAAATTAACCAAGTTGCTTTTAATCTTTTTAAGCTGCTCTTTAGTCAATCTCATTAGCTTTTTTCTCTACGCTTTCTTCAAATAGATTATAAGTCTTAACAGTTGTATCAAGCTTGCTATTTTTAAATCCAGACATCTCAACCGCCTTAGCAAATATTGCAAGAAACTCTTGCTGGCTTATTTCTGAATTGTTTAACTTCTCGACTGCGATTAAAAAAGACTTGTTAACTATTTCATTTTTTAATTCTTCAAGTGTTCTCTTCTTTAACCAGCCTAAAGATTTTGCTTCACCACTAGGCTGATACTCAGAAGAAAATCTCTTCTGTTTTCCCTCTAAATGTTTTGGGGTTTTGTTTTCGTTTTTTTTCGTTTCTTTCTTCTTTGCCATAATCAATTATCCTTTCGGGTTGATTAAAAAAATGGGGGAACAAGAGAAAGCAAAAATTCCCCCTTGCCCGAAACTAACATAAAGTTTTTATTTAAAACATTTTGTATATATTTCATTAAGAACTTCTTTTTGTCCATTGAAATTCTTTCTCAATTGTAAATAGATCCAATTCCCGTTAGCGTCTTTTCTGTTTGTTCTAGAAAAATCCCCATACCAGACATTCTGATTAGTCCAGTTGCCACAAGGCATATCTTCTAGTCTTTTTATAAACGCCCTAAACTTAGCTTCTGCAATTACTCCTGTATAATCTTTAAGCGAATCTGTCCCATCGTGGAATTGTTTATACTCTCTAAACTTAGCTACGTTACATATAGGGCAAATACCATACTCAATTCTATGATAATTGGTTGAGTTATTAATAAGTATTCTAGAAAAACTCCCCGCAAAATGCGTGTTACAACAAGATAACATTTAGATCCTCAGGCAATAGTAACTCTACCCTATATTGCTCCGCTTCAGATGTGGAAACTCGTCGGAATGATTACACCACACCTACCACGTTTGCTAGGCTAATTGTATAGTAGCATTGTTTTTTACCTTTGTCCTCTACCAATAGGTAGATTTTTATAAAGAATAAAAAGCCCGCTTTTAGCGAGCTTTAAGGTGAATTATAGCTTCTCAGCTAAATGGTAAGCAAAATCATCAGATTTTGGCATCATAGGGTTTTCAAGTATTTTTTGAGCCATAAATACATAGTATGCGTAATCTGTAAACTTATCTTTAAATAGACAATATAAATAGTTCATTAGAAAAGCAAAATCATATTCATAATAGTCTTTTTGGGCGAAGTCTATTGTAGGAGATGCTACAGAGATCACATCATCATAGCTCCATTTTACTTGCTTTAATTTGTTTATATATCTGTTATACAGCTTCTCTGTTGCTATATGACAACCGTACTCCTTATAATCTTCATAATCTTCAAACATTTCCATAGCTTCATCAGGCATTAACCTCATAAAGTTGTGCATAAAGTCCTTATCGGCATTAGGATATTTTGAGAGTATTTTATCGTATTCATTCATTACATCTGTTCTTATCATTTTTTACCTCACAAATTTCTTATTATATGACCAACGGCATCTAAGCCGATTATTTCATCAACAATTTTTGCGTATTCCGATAGTTTTAAGGAGGGCAAGGTAATACAACCCTTGAGAGCTGGATATTTTTCAATAACATATTTTGTTAGTCTATCACCTTCAATCATACCGTCACTTGTCATATAATCTGAAATAAATGCCTCAAACATTTGTATTTTGTTGTTGATAAACTGTTCAAGCTTGATATTCTTTGACATTAAGTATAGCTGTATTACTTTACTACATTGGAGATTGTTAATATTTCCGAATATCTTTGTTAAAATATATTCTTCAAATCTATCCAACTCAGATTGTATTACCTCGTTTACCATATTTCCCTGCCTATGTTGTTGCTGCTGGTGTGATTGTTACATTACCCCACCCTGGGCAAACAGAGCTGTTAGGAACAACTAACTTAGTAAGAGCTTCAAGAGCTGCTACTCTGTTTGTTAAGCAAGAAATTCTTTCAGCGTTAATTGCTTCTGCTACTGCGGAGTTTTTATCCATACCAGCAACAAACTGTCCTATTTCGTTAAACTTCTTGTTAAGTTCAGCATATACTTCAGTACCTACTTTGTCGGTATAGCGTTCTGCTTTTAATTTAGCGTTTTCGCTTTCAAGTGCAGAAATCATACGTGTATCGTGGCATTGCATATTGCCATTGTTGCCAAAGATACCGTTAAGACCACCGTTTTGAAGTAAGCCTAGTGCAGTTCCTGCAATACCTAAGCCCAAACCTGCACCAGCAACACCTGCTGAACCTACGTTTTCAATTCCGTCTGCTGTTTTAATTTGCATAATAAGCCATCCTTTCTTAATACAGCTAACAGAACCTCCTACTATTATTTTAAACCCTGCTAGGGTTTAAATAAATAGCCCAGTAGTCCTATATCCAAGAATAAAATTTAGGATTATAAAATTAGCATAAAAGTTTATTTATGTGGAGTGTGTATTATGTATCGAGAATTAGTAATAAGAGCTTATGGGGAAGAAGCTATTAAAAAAATAGATCAACTAAGACAATCAGGAATAAATATAACAGAACTTGTACTATCTGCTGTTATGTTAGCAGATATAGAAAAACTAAGAGAAGAGAAAAGAAAAAGATTAGCTTGTGTGTAATTAATATTTCATAATTACTCCTTAATGTCTATATTATAACACCTAAATTCCCAATCTCTAGTATCATTTTCCGTAAAACAAGAAAATATATTACCTTCTAAATTAAAGTCTTCACAATCTTCAAAATATTTAGAACCGCCATTAGGGAAAAACAAATAAAATCCATATTCTGTTTTCTTAAACTTTAACCTATAATTTTTAGCCCTGTTTGAATCTGGAAACGCATAAATATAACCCTCGTATGGTTTAAATTTAAACATTGGTAAAGGACATATTTTTTGATCTATAAACTCTAAAAAACAAAAAATAAAACTTCCAATAAAAAATAAAAATACCGTCATAGTTACAATATAAATTACACAAGTATAAAAATATTTTTCTGATTGCTTAAAGAACTTTATTGTTTCTTCAATAAATTCTTTTGTAAATTTTATCATCTTAAATCCCTCATAAGCCCTACAATCTGACCTATTACCTCAAAATCTTGGTCTTTATCAGTTATCTTTATAGGCTCATAAAGTGGATTATCTGATTTTATTACAATCTGTGTTATATTCTTAACCAATCTTTTAACAAATAGCTCGTTAGCGTAGCGGAAAACATAAATACAATTGTCAATAATTTGTCCTCCGTTCCAATGCTCAACAATTAGTTTATCTCTATCCTGTATAAACGGTGTCATACTGTCA
>JAEIGA010011649.1_pt1 | contig 13349 bp, 9 predicted proteins | sample 9270691 | NCBI WGS metagenome assembly JAEIGA01 (sample SAMN17057246, study PRJNA624740) | gut metagenome | biome: biome; isolation source: fecal sample | host: Bos grunniens | place: China: Xizang | collected 2019
CTTGATGATGTTAGGAGTGGGCAAGGGAGATGAAGTGATTTGTCAGTCATTTACATTTGCTGCAAGTGCAAATCCTATTGTGTATCAAGGGGCTACTCCTGTGTTTGTGGATAGTGAAAGGGATACTTACAATATGGATCCAGAGTTGCTGGAAAAGGCTGTTAAAGACAGAATTGCTAAGACAGGAAAGAAACCCAAGGCTATCATTCCTGTGTATTTGTATGGAATGCCTGCAAAATTAGATGAAATTCTGGAGATTGCTTGTCGGTACGAAATTCCCGTTTTGGAAGATGCGGCTGAAGGCTTTGGCTCGAAGTATAAAGGACAAATGTGTGGAACATTTGGAGCGTATGGCGCATTGTCATTCAATGGGAATAAGATGATTACAACGAGTGGAGGAGGTGCTTTGATTTGTCCAGATATGGAAACAAAAAAGCGTGTGATGTTTTATGCAACTCAAGCTCGTGAGGCTTATCCTTATTATCAGCATGAGAAGATTGGTTACAACTATCGGATGTCTAATATCTGTGCTGGTATTGGTAGAGGTCAGATGACGGTTGCTCATGAATATGTGGAGCATCACCGATGGGTGCATGAACAATACAGGCGTTTGTTGGGAGAGGTGGCAGGAATTGTTGTCCATACAGCGCCAGAAGAATATATGGATTCGAATTACTGGCTTTCTACGATAAGGTTTGAAGATGGAAAGCATTTGATTGATAAGGATTTGCTGACATTGATGGAAAAACTGAATGAGGCAAACATTGAGACACGTCCGTTATGGAAGCCGATGCACTTGCAGCCTGTGTATAAGGATGCTCCTGCATATGTGAATGGTGTGAGTGAGGAGTTGTTTAGAAGTGGATTGTGTCTTCCAAGTGGTCCTTGTGTGGGAGAAGAGCAGATCGAATATATCGTGAAGAAAATACAAGTTAATATATAAGTTAAGTTGAATATTACAGATGGGTATGAAAAAGATTTATTTCATTTTTATGCTATTGGCTTTTTCTGTGGTAAGTATTGCACAGGAACCGAAGAAATGGAAAGCTCCTAAAAGACCTAAGCCAATTAAGTGGGAAGCTCCTCGGCAAGTGGCACCTGAGGTGATTGATGTGTGGAGACCTTATCATGTGTCGGACAACTGGATGATGGATTTTTATGGGGGATGGAGTATGTCTATGGCCGAGAATATGGCTGGCCGGGGAGTAATTAAAATGGGTATGCCGATGTTTGATTTAGGTATAGGACGGCAATTTTCAAAGGTGTGGAGTACAAGACTCACATTGGGATACCGCCGTCAGAAGGGATGGGCAAGTAAGGAGGCTTTGGCAGTGAGTGAACAGTTGGGTGATGGAGACTATACTTTTGGAATGGCAGCACTTTATGTTGACCAGATGATGAGTTTTACGAATCTGTTCTGTCCTTATAATGAACGTCGCAAATTGGATGTACAGATGTTTGTGGGTGCAGGTTTGAACTATTCGTTTGGGTTTGATGATAAAACAAAACGGTGGTCAAGGCTGGGATACCCTGTTGATGGCTCTGACCATATGAATTTGGCTATACGAGGTGGCTTGCAACTCTTATGGAAAGTCAACGAGTCTGCCGACATCGTGTTGCAAGGAACTGGTACGATGGTGGGAGATAGCCATAATGGTGTGAAGCATTCTGGCACTTTTGCTCTTGAGCCTTATGCCGAAGTGGCTCTTGGAGTCAGGATTCATTTGATGGATCATTATGGGGATTATCGGTATTATAAAGTGCGCAGATGGGAAGCTACGGCTTTGAGAACGGCGGATAAACGAGTGGCAGAACTGCTTGATAATGAAAAACTCAAAGAATATCAAGACAGAGAGGCGAGTGAGGTTGTAGCGTTTGGAGAACTGATGAAGACGCGTATCTCGTTTTATGTTGATAGAGTGTTTGTGAATGACTATCAGATGGAAAATCTGCGTATTGTGGCAGATTTCCTGAAGAAAAATCCAGATGTAAATCTTCTTATAAAAGGATATTGTGGTGCATCTGAGAAAAGCGAGTCGCCTGATATGCATTTGGCAGAAAGACGTGTGGAATCGGTAAAGAAAGCTCTTGTCAGACATTACAATGTGGATGTGTCAAGGTTTGAGACTTGGTTTGATGAAAAAGCGACTCCTCCTTTCCCTATGAAGGGGGAATGGATTGATGGGGTGGTGTTTATGATGCGTAAAAGATAAGGAGTGTTATTTTGATACCGATAAAGTCGTTTTTTTTGTATTTTTATATTTAAAGGTGCGATAGTTATGTGATTTTGTAAGTTTTTTAACATGTTTCCATTAAAAAAAGTGTAACTTTGCAACGTTTTCAGTCCTGTTGACATCTGTTACATGTTTTTGGATAATAATGCGTAAACCAACAGACAACATTGTTTATAAATTGAAAAAGTGGTATTTCTCGCGAGAGGCTTTACCATTTTGGGCAATTGCTACTTTGGACATCATCATCATTTTCATGTCTATGGTATTGATGTATAGTGTGGTGTATGGACCTGCTCATTTAGTGGGAAATGCATCACGGATGTTATATACCTTTTTGATAGATATGGTGTTTTATTGTATAGGTATGAGAGCGTTCCATACTTATGCAGATGTTTCTCGTTTATTGGAATTTAGAGATTTGTCTCGTACGGCTTTTGCCATATTGTTGGGTACAGTCCTTTGTATGGCATTGCGTTGGGCTGTTGATTTGCTGCCATTTACGGAACAGGTTCCTTATCGTGTGTTTATTTTGGTATTTGTTTGTGCGACAGTTCTTCTTTGTGCATGGAGAGCGGTGGCAAAAACGATGTTTGATTTGGTGCGTGAAAACATACGTGAAGAAGTGGAACTGTTGCCTCGACGTGAAATAGAAATAAACATGGAGAAAATCGGTGAGCAGTTGTCTGGGAAACGAGTTCTGGTAACAGGTGCTGCTGGAAGTATCGGAAGTGAAATTGTGCGACAGATAGCCAGTTATACTCCCAATAAACTGATTCTTATCGACCAGGCTGAGACTCCGATGCATGACTTGATGCTGGAGTTGCAGAATAAATGGAATTATATTGATGCGTTATTTTTCGTGGCAACCATCACAGATAAAGAAAGAATGGGGAAAATTTTCAACCAATATAAGCCCGATTATGTGTTCCACGCCGCAGCGTACAAGCATGTGCCAATGATGGAAGATAATCCATGTGCTTCGATATACAACAATGTGATGGGAACTCGTATCATTGCAGATTTGGCAGTTGAGAATAAGGTGAAGAAGTTTGTGATGATATCCACGGATAAGGCAGTGAATCCAACCAATGTGATGGGGTGCTCTAAACGAATTTGCGAGATTTATGTGCAGAGCTTAAATGACCATCTGAAGAAGCAGAATCCAGAGGGGGAACGTACGCAGTTTGTTACAACGAGATTTGGTAACGTGTTGGGGTCTAATGGTTCTGTTGTTCCTTTGTTTAAACGACAAATAGAAATGGGGGGGCCTGTTACGGTTGCTCATCCTGATATTATACGTTATTTCATGTTGATACCAGAAGCATGTGCATTGGTGCTGGAAGCTGGAACAATGGGGCATGGTGGAGAAGTGTTTGTCTTTGATATGGGACAGCCGGTAAAGATTGCGGATTTGGCGAAGAAACTCATTCAGAATAGTGGCCGGAGAGATGTGAAGATTAAGTATACGGGGTTGAGAAAGGGAGAAAAGCTGTATGAGGAAGTGCTTATCAAGGATGAAGAAGAACTGCCGACCAGCAATGCGAAAATTAGAATTGCTAAGGTACGTCCCTATGAATATGGGGATGTTTGTAGGCATCTGGATGAGTTGATGGAAAAAAATAAAACGTATGATGAAATGAGTGTGGTACGAAAGATGAAGATGATTGTTCCAGAATTTAAGAGTAATAATTCGAGATATGAATTGCTTGACAGAGATTCTGAGTTGAATTTCGGAGGGTGCTGAAAATTAAATTAATGAATAAGGTAAGAGATATGGTAAAGAAATTAGGAACATTATTGGTGTTGCTGATGACAGCGGTCGTCTCGTTGGCTCAGAGTGTAGCCGACTCAACTTTAGCAATACTGGAGGACATGTCTATCCCATTAGTGGAGAAGATGCATGTAGCAAACACGGATTTTAAAGATAACTGGTATCTAGGTTTGTATGGCGGTGCCGTGTCAAACTTTGGTAGTGATGCTTCACATGCGGGATTCTTTCAGGTGATGGGGCCTGCTGCGGCATTGACTTTCGGTAAGGAAATTACTCCTGTGAGTGGTGTGCGTTTACAGCTTAATTACACGCGTAATACAGGTATAACGGATAATCAATTTGTGGGAGAATTTAAAGACATGATTCATGATCGATTCAAATGGAACTCGTATGCATTGAATATTGACTATCTTCTTAATTTCACGAATCTTGTTATGGGATTTCGTGAGAATAGGAAGTTCCATTTCCAGGGAATTGTCGGTATAGGTGGATCTGTCTCAAGAAATTACACATCTGGTAAATATGCTTCGGCTCAGGGCGTTGATAATAGTCATGGCGCCCAGTTAGGTAATCAAGATAAATACCAGAATCGTCAGCATTCTCTCATTAACATTCGTGCTGGTATTGCAGGAACGTTTATGGTGGCAAGGAATTGGAATTTACATATTGAAGCAGTGGAGAATTTCCTTGATAACTCCTACGATAGTAACCCTACGACCAAGAACACTTGGGATGGACACCTCGATTTTATGGTGGGTGTAAGCTATCGCTTTAATAACAAGGGAGGTCAGGCCCCTGGCTTCTATTATCCACGCCATGATATGACGGTGTATAAGCAGAAATTGGCCGAGATAGATGATATACGAGATAAGACAAAGAAACGTCAGCAAGAATTGGAAGAACAGACTGATACGATTGATGTTGAAGCGCATGTCATCTATACTTTGATTGCTTTTGATGAAGGTGAAACAGCCGTTGACCGTTTGCAGCAGACAAATATTTATACAACAGCATTAGCTTGGTCACGTGCTCCACAAAGTTTGATTTACATTACCAATAGCTCTGGTGTTGATGATCAATTGTTTCAGAAGCGTGTGAAAGCCATTGGCGACATCTTGTTGGAACGCTATGAGATTCCATCCTCTCGTATTCGAGTTTGTGCTAATGAAAGTAATATCAGGCCGACAGGTGATTATATTGTATGTATCATTAATGATTAGTTGGATGCAGTAGAAGTTCTAATGATTTAATGCAATTGGGAAAATGGCAAAGAATATATATATAGTAAGTCTCTTCTTGATGTTCAGCCTGTTTGTGTCGGCTCAGGAATATCAGATAGTAGATTCTACTCGCTCTCGTATTGAACTGGATGATGACAGCCTTTATTTTGACGATTATGCTTATTTGGATGATTACCATTTTGCAGACAATATTTTTGTGATGGCTCAAGCGGGCTTCAGTCATTCAATGTCGGAAAATACTCGCTTTGGTAATTTCTTTAAAAATCAGCGTCTTAGTGTCAATATAGGTGTAGGAAAATGGTTCTATCCTTCATTTGGTTTACGACTGACAGCCGGTATACATCCGCAAGTAGGACGTGCTGAATGGGAACTTTGCGAACTTACAGATTTGGGCTGGACTTTGGCTCCAGGTGAAAAATATGCGTTTGGCAACTATAACTTTAATATCTTTTCGGGTTATATAGATGCTTTGGTTAATTTGACTAACATTGTATATAAATATCGTGAAGACCGTGTGTTCAACCTTGTTGGTATTGTAGGTCTGGGTTATAATCATACCTTTGGTTTCCAGAAAGAAAAGCTTGCTGCATGGTCTAATGGAGTTTCTTATAATAGTCCTGACGGAAAATCTACGGGAACTTATTCTTATCCTGTAAATTCAGAATCAGGAAACTATTTCGCAGCGCATGTGGGCTTGCAGGGACGCTGGAAAGTTAGTGATGCTTGGGATATAACTGGTGAGGTAACCTTTAATGGTACGGACGATAAGTATAATGGCCATGAATATGACCGTGTTTATGATACTTATTTCGATGTACTTGTAGGTGCTCAATTCCATTTCAAAGATTGTCATGGACGTCGACGCTTTCATTATGTTAAGCACTTGGATTCTGCTGTTATTGAGCGTCTGAACAAGATGGCGAGTGATGAGAATGAACGCCTTAACGAGGCTAACATGATGATGCCTGAAATCTATGAAAAGATTAAACTTAGCGAGGCTTTGCAAACAACCATCTCGTTCTATGTTGACCGTCACTACATAACTGATGCTCAAAAGAAGAACATCAAGAGTGTCGCAACTTTCTTGAGCACACATCCTGATATCAATTTGATTGTTACGGGGTATGCCGACATTGAGACGGCTTACCCTGCTTACAACCTTCGTCTTTCACAGAAGCGTGCTCAGGCGGTATATGACATGCTGGTTGATGAATTTGGTGTGTCAAAAGATCGTCTCCGTATAGACTATAAGGGCGACACCGTTCAGCCTTATGAATCAGTGAATGAATGGAACCGTGCCGTTATCTTCTTCCTTGATAGAGACGGCGGAAAGAGTCAGATTCTTCAGTCAGAACCTTCAAAAGAGTAAAAAGATGAGAACAATTCTATTTTTAATAGCCCTTGGGGCAATTCTAATGGGTAAAGCACAAAGTTCCGAAGGTACAGTCGTTATCCCTGATGGTCAGACTGTTGTGGGGGATTCTTCCTATTATAAGAATATAGAAATGACTGCATTGGAGATTCCGGCATCTGTAGAAGCTTTGGGCAATAACATTGTTGACCATTGTTTCAAATTGACCCATCTGATTGTACATGCTGATAATCCGTATTTTAAGTCTATTGATGGTGTTATCTATACAAAGGACGGAAAGACATTGGTTCTTTGCCCTCCTGGAAAGACTGGCGAGTTTGTTGTTCCAGCTCACGCTACGGTTATTGCGCCTTACGCCTTTCGTACTTGCAAGAAGATAACTTCTATCGTACTTCCTGAAGGTATCGAGGAGATTCCTGATGGTGCATTTGTTGGATGCTGGGGGTTAGAGAAAATAAACCTACCACAAGGCCTTAGGCGCATTGGCAAACGTGCGTTTGATGGTACAATCATTCAGAAAATGAATATGCCAACAACGATGGAACTCATTGATGATGAGGCGTTTGTTAATACAAGTTTGGTGGAAGTTAATTTGCGTGTCACCGAACCATTCGAATTGGGTGAAGATGTGTTCAGCGAGATACATGTTACTCGTTTGAATGTTCCTTCTGCAGGGCTCTCTAAATTTAAGAAACATCCTAAATGGGGAAAGTTTGGACGTATCACTCCAACCAGAAGTTATTGGACTGTGCAGCTTCCATAAATTGGGAGTTTGTAAGTTATTGAACTGAATAAACGCAGGCAGGCGGACAATCAATAGGTTGTTCGCCTGTCTGCGTTTATTCAGTCCTTTATAATCCTAATGTATTGTGGTTCAATGTGAGTGCCCAAAGCGCCCAGTAATTGAAAGTTGACAAGAAACATACGTTTTGCACGACCCTTCGCCTTTAATAGGGTCCCCTCGTAGCCGTCGAAGATTCCGCCTACAATACGTACTTTGTCACCTGTTTTAAGTTCTACCTCCTCGGGCCGAAAGTAAGTGATGTCGCCTTTCATTCTCTCCGTGGAGTCCATGAAACGCTCCATTTCTCGTTCTGGTACATGCAGAATTTTATACCTTCCGTCTTGTTTTTGGTAACAATAGGTGATGAAAGGGTGTTGTCTTCTGATGTTGTTCAGCATGCCGAAAGGTGCAGAAACAAAAATGGTATTTGGAATGAGTGGACGTTCTACAATGTGTTTTTCTCCCTTCATCGTAATGTCTGAAGGCACTGTCGGGCAGAATGTTTTCAATCCTGCTCCTTCCAGCACTTCTGTCGCCAGCCGTTCTTTGCGGCTCACTTTCAGGACAAACCATTGTGTTTCTTCCTCGTTTTGTGCAGTTGTTTTTTTAATGTCCAATTGACTTTCTTCTGACATGTGAGTAAAGCGGTGAAGCATAAAATCTTACAAAGATAATCAAAAAATGATAGAAAAATTGTCAATGACGTCAAATAGTTGTATTTTCGCATGATAAACCAGTTCTAATTATGATTAAATGAAAAAAACGTTCCACTTCATATTGTTTGCAAAAGCATTAATTATATTTTATTTCCTCTTTTTCCATATTTGTGTGGCTCTGTCTCAGTCTTGGCCATCTGTTAGTCAAGAGTGTCAGCCTTATACTCGTTGGTGGTGGTTAGGAAGTGCGGTGGATTCTGCAGGCATTGACTATCATTTGACAGCATTTGCTCAAGCGGGTATAGGAGGTGTTGAGATAACCCCTATCTATGGAGTACTGGGAAATGATGCTAATGACATTCCCTATCTATCTCCGCGTTGGATGCAGATGCTGAAATATGTGGAAGAGAAAGGTGCTCAGTTGGGGGTGGAAATCAATATGTCAACAGGTACAGGATGGCCGTTTGGGGGGCCTCATGTGTCAGTCGAAGATGCTGCTTGTAAGTTAAATTTCAATCAAGTAGGCCGTTGGGAAATAGGGCGTACAGCTCAAAAAGTAAAGCGCGCAGCTCCAGGAGGAGAAGGGTTTGTGATTGACCATTTTGATAGTGAGGCAGTGACGCGTTACCTTGCTCGTTTTGATTCGGCGTTTGCCAGCCAAGGCATGTTGTTCCCGAAAGTAATGTTCAATGATTCTTATGAAGTGTATGGAGCCGACTGGACTCCTCGTCTGTATGAAGAATTTCAGCAACGCCGAGGCTATGACCTTCGTCCTTATACCTATATGTTAGGCAAGAAAGATTCTTTGCGCACCGATGTTGACAGGCGTGTCATTAGTGACTATCGCGAAACGCTTGGCGAACTGCTCCTTGAGAATTTTACCTCTCAATGGACGGCATGGGCACATCGGCATGGTAGCATTACTCGTAATCAGGCTCATGGCAGTCCTGCTAATCTTCTTGATATTTATGCTGCAGTTGACATTCCCGAGTGTGAAGGTTTTGGACTCAGTGATTTTGGAATTAAAGGATTGCGCATAGATTCAGGCTACACAAAAAAGAATGATTCAGACCTTTCTATGCTCAAATACGCTTCTTCGGCAGCTCATATTTCGGGTAAAAAACTTACTTCTAGCGAGACGTTTACATGGCTTACAGAGCATTTCCGAACTTCGCTTTCGCAGTGCAAGCCAGACTTGGATCTCATGTTTATTTCAGGTGTTAATCACGTGGTATTTCATGGCTCTTGCTATTCTCCGAAAGATGAGCCATGGCCAGGCTGGCGGTTTTATGCTTCCGTTGATATGACTCCCTATAATCCGCAATGGAATGCAATGCCAGCTTTCTGTCAATACATCAGTCGGTGCCAATCTTTCCTCCAGTGGGGAAATCCCGACAACGACTTCCTCGTCTATCTGCCTTTCTACGATATGATTTATGAGCAGCCCGGTACGGTCGCCCTCTTCGACATCCATTCTATGGGCAAGCGTGCTCCGAAGTTTATCGAGACCATCCAGACTATCATCAAGAGAGGCTATGATGTAGATTATATATCAGACCGTTATCTGCATACCGATGCCTATCTTCATTACGATGCAATCATCGTTCCCGATGTGCGTTTCATGCCCGTTTCTACCATCAATCGCCTATCGACAATAGCGGCAGAGGGAAAACGTGTCATTTTCGTGCAACATTATCCTGAAAGTGTGCCTGGTTACGGACGAATTACTTCAGAGGCGGCTCAATTTGACAGTGCTTTGGCTGCACTAAAGAAAAAAGCCTTTCTTGCAAAGGATTATGCGGAAGCCCTTTCACTTGCAGGAGGGCGTATTGAAACTATGCGTACCGAACACAATCTTTCTTGTGTTCGTCGCAGCAACCCAGAAGGTCATCACTACTTCATCAGCAATCTTACTCCCGAAGATGTTGATGCTTACATCTCTCTTGGAGTGAATGATAGCAATGCCCTGTTCTACAATCCTATGACTGGTGATATTACCTATCCTAAGTGTCAGAATGGGAGGGTGCGTATTCAACTCTATAGTGGCGAGAGCATCATCCTTCGTACTTTCGCCCAAGGGAATGTACCTTCTTCTGAAAAAGTTGCACAACATCCTTATCGTGGCGCAATGCTTAGAGATGTTGAGTTGCTCCATTGGTCACTTACTTTCCCGAAAGACATCAAGATGAATGCAGACAATAACGATACGGATAGTTCGCAAAACTTCACTGCTACGCAAATTCCGATGGAACAACCTCGATCATGGACTGAATTAGGCGAGAGCTACACTACCCAGATGGCGACAGGCTGTTACACGACCAACTTTACTGTTTCGCGCGACAAGCAGTTTGATGCTTGTCGCCACATTCTAGACCTTGGTGATGTGCGTGAATCTGCTCGTGTAGTCATTAATGGAAAGGAAATTGCAACCTTGTTTGCTGTTCCTTTCCGTTGCGACATCACTCCTCATATTAAAAAAGGTAAAAATGAACTTCAAGTTTATGTTACCAATCTGCCTGCCAACCGTATTGCTCAAATGGACCGCGATGGAGTGGAGTGGCGCAAGTTCAAGGAAATCAATGTAGTAGATTTGAATTACAAAAAAAGCCGATACGACATATGGCATCCTGTCCCATCAGGCTTAAACAGTAAGGTGAGAATCATTTCTTTTGTAGTAGAATAATCTTTTTTATATAGAGCCGACCTTATGTATAAAGGAGAATTGATTTCGTTGCTGGTGACTTTCCTCTGGACCGTCACGGCTATGGCTTCTGAAGTGGCAAGTAAACGCTTGTCGCCATTAGGCTTGAATATTATCCGCATGTTTCTTTCGTTGGTGTTTTTGAGCATCCTCATGTGGGTGGTGTGCGGTCGGCCTTTTCCGCAGGATGCTGATGCTGAAACGTGGATGTGGCTTTCGTTTTCGGGATTTATCGGTTATGTGTTGGGCGATTATTGTCTTTTCAACTCCTATCTGCTCATCGGCAGTCGTTTTGGCCAGCTATTCATGACGCTGGCTCCTGCCGCTGCTGCCATCTTTGGCTTTATTCTTTTGGGTGAACAAATGTCTTTGCTTGCTGTTGTAGGAATGCTCGTCACGATGTTCGGTATTGGATTAAGTGTATTGTCCAAAGGCGGAGGGCATCGCCGTTTGAGCTTAAAACTTCCTTTGAAAGGCATTCTTTTGGGTATCGGCGCAGGACTTGGACAAGGTATAGGACTTGTATTTAGCAAGGTTGGTATGACGCATTACGAAACGCTCATCACAACTCCAGAAGCGTTGGACATGATGCCTTTTTCCAGCACCTTCATTCGTGCCGTGACAGGTTTTGTCGGTTTTTCCCTTGTCATGTTTTTTACGAGAAGGACACGTCAGATTGCTTCTGTTTGTCGCGATCGTCGAGGCATAGCCTTTGCTTTCCTTGCTACGCTGATGGGACCTTTCCTAGGGGTGAGCCTTTCACTCATGGCTACGCTCTATACCAGTACAGGCATAGCTCAGACCATCATGGCAATGACTCCCATCCTTATCCTTTTGCCCAGCTGGTATTTCTTCCGCCAAAAAATAACCATTCTTGAAATCATAGGTGCGCTCATCAGTGTAATGGGTGTCATGCTCTTTTTTATTGACAGATGATGACATTTCAGACGTGCCCAATACAACCACCGTGTGCGAGATGTTTCGTACACGGTGGTTGTAATATTATGCACACGGTAATCATATATGCTAGTTGACGCTACTATAATGATATATCTCTGTACAAATTAAATTATGGGTTTATTGCTGCTTGGGAAGTGCGTCTGCGATGATTTCTGCCATGCGCTGTACACCTTTATCGTTGGGATGTATTCCGTCAGAAAGCATCTTGTCGCCGTCGTTTGCAAAAAGTGTATGCAAATCAATGACTTGCAGGCCGTATTCCTTCGCTACTTCTTGCTGTATGGGGATGATGCCGTTGGTGATGACCGAATCGTTGATGTTCCAGCTGGATTTGAAGGCAGGGATAGGTGTGCAGAGGAAAATCTGTGGCTTGGCTGTCTGTTCTGCTTGGGCTTTTTTGCTTTTCTTCTTTTTAGGCTGCGCTAAATCTGGGCGAAGTGTGGTAATCATCTGCACGAGGTCCTGCTTGAATTCTGTGCCATGCTGCCAGTTCTGTGGCTTGGAGTCGTTGGTTCCCAGCTTGATGATGACAATGTCAGGATTGAAGGCAACCGCGTCACGCCATGCCATTTCGTTCATGTAGGGATTGTCGCCCTTGTTGAGCATGGTGCGTGCACTAACGCCGAAGTTCTTCACTTGATAGTTCTCGCCCAGTTTTTGCTGAAGCAGAGCGGGATAGCCGTATTGACTTGCCATGTCGATGCCATGTCCGTCGGTGATGCTGTTGCCTATGCATGCCACTCGCTGTACGTCAGGTTTGGGTGTTGGGTGGTTTTTGAGCCAAGCTTCAAGTTCGTTTAGCATCTGGTCGTGATATTTGAACCATGTACCGAATCCGAAACCGTGGTCGCCTGTTGGATAGACGTGCATGGTGCATTCGTTGCCGGCATTGCGCATGGCTGTGTAGTAGGCCAGTCCGTTGGTCACGAAAGGAACGAGGCGGTCGTCGCTGGCAGTTATGATGATTGCAGGAGGGGTCAGATGTCGTTTTACTGCGTTTTGTGTGGAGAATTGGCGTACTAGTTCAGGGTTTTTCTGTCCGTCTTCTCCGAGGAAGTTGATACAAGAGTATTTGTGTGAAACGCGTTCATCCATAGAGATTACGGGGTAGAACAGAATGGTGAAGTCGGGACGTACCTCGTACTCGGAGTGTGTGGAAATGACTGATGCCAGATGCCCTCCTGCTGAGAAGCCCATGATACCCACATCACGCGGATGGATGTTCCATATGGTGGCAGAGTCGCGCACAATGCTGAAGGCTTTCTGTACATCGCTCATGGGGATGGTTCTGTCGCCGTTGGGCAGGCGGTAATTGACAACGAAGTAGGCGATTCCTTGCTTGTTGAGCCACTCTGATGCTAAATAGCCTTCGTGGGTGTTTGAGAGGACGGAGTATCCGCCTCCTGGTATGCCTACGATGGCTTTCCCTGAAGATGTCTCTGGCAGGAAGCAGACCATCTGTGCCTTGCCGTCATCGGTAAGGTTAATTGTGAATTTTCTTGCGGTTTGTGCTTGAGCAGTGATGAAGCACAGCAGCAGGATAAAAAAAAGATTTCTTTTCATCATAGTGTTGGTTGGTATTTGGATGTTAGTGTTTGATAATAATGTACAAATGTAAGAAGTTTTTGCC
>JAEIGA010011650.1_pt1 | contig 13348 bp, 20 predicted proteins | sample 9270691 | NCBI WGS metagenome assembly JAEIGA01 (sample SAMN17057246, study PRJNA624740) | gut metagenome | biome: biome; isolation source: fecal sample | host: Bos grunniens | place: China: Xizang | collected 2019
AGATCCGTTCCATTGTGAGCATCAAGCACACCCGATCAGCATGATCCCGCGCCAACTAAACCGCGAACAGCAAAAGGCACAAAAACACACCCGGCACTATCCTTCTGGAAAGTACCGGGCGCGCCTGCTCGTGTGCGTTGGAATGCTCCGCACGCGAACTGAAGGGAGTATTCATGGGGGATAAATTACCTACTTCAGTATATACTTAAGTAGTATTAAATGTCAACTATTCATAATAAAACCCGCTGTTCATGTATGCATTTATTGTGTCCCTGTCAGAATCAAAACCGCTGATTGAAACTGATGCACCATTACACTTTACATATCCGGATAAACTTGAAATTGTTGCACCTTTGAAGTATGGCATGCCCGAAACAGCTTTATATGATGAATCAATCAAACTTTCAGCAGGTCTGCGTGTCAATACCGTTGCTTTTATATCAACACCCATTGTCACACCTATATATGAAGAGATTGAACCGTTTGTTTGTGTGTGATGCTGAAGTGAATTCATTGTTTGGGTTGCACCGCCAACCAAAGCGCCCGCTGATGCAAGCGCCGCGCCGGCAGCCCCTTCAGTTGCAATTGAAGCAATCAATCCGGCAGCGCCACCGATCGCAGTTATCACACCCTGCGTTGCTCCTATTGCATTATAAGAAGATCCACTGATCGGAACATTTGCTGCACAATTACCGGTATATGTTGAAACAATAGAATCAGAACTTCTTCCTATTCTATATATTATATCACCGGTGTAAAGATCAAGATCCGCTTTGATGTATAGGCTCTTGTTTTGTGCGATTGAATCAACATCAAGCGGAACAATACCAACAAACGGAAGAAACAACATGCCGGTTGTATATGGTGCGCAATCAAGATATGAAAAATCAAGCCCCATCTGATCGGTTGGGAATGTAACAGCATGACTACTATTAAATATATTTACAATTCTTTGGTTGTCCGGTATTTTATGACCACTTCCCAGATACCATGAACCGCTTGCTGCATTGATTGCATCCCCGCCACTAACAGCAAGCCGTGGCAATCGTATACATGAAACAAGAAGGTTTTTCACATCGAAAAATTGATTGCCGATCTGTGTGAAAATATTTTTATCAAATAGATTTCCACATAATGTGGTTACATCTGACGATGACATACTATAATAATTTATGCCCTCATCAGAACATATACCAATGATATATTGTGCACCGGTAGATGTGAATCCAGTTAATGAACCAATTGTTGTTACACTTTCCAATAAATAATTTGTAGGCTTGTTTCTTGGATCTGCTATGTCTGTATTTGTGCTTGATGATGTATATTCAACATCTGCATATGTTCCACCAATTGATGATTTAAATGTCGCCATCGGATCAGATGAACATGAAACAACCACCTGCCCACCATCATGTGAAACTTCATCAACAAAATAATATCTTCCGAATGCATTTATATATTTGACCGAATCAGGAACATTCTGAAATATGAAAACCGGGCTGTTTAACCCGGTTCTCTCTTTCAATACTGCGGTTGTCTGTGTGCCACCGGTCGGTTGTTTGGTTGAGTTTTTACGCTTTGAAAAATCCGTCCAGTATTTAACAATCATATATTTATACCTCATTCATAGCTTTATTGAGCGCGCCGCGTGTTTCATATCCATATATTCCATCATTCTTGATGTTTGCTTTAAGCTGAAAAGCCTTTACCGCATATTCTGTCTGTATACCATAGCGCGCATCAACTTCAAGTGAAAGCCCCACATAGTTCAGATCTTTCTGTAATAATTCCACCTGAACACCCTTATCACCCTTTTTAAGAATAGGGACAGCAAGTGCAGGTTTTTTACTTTCAATAAATGAAGAAACCGGAACTTCTTTTCCGCTTGTCATGTCCCAGTAGTATTTAGTGCTTCTGGTGTCAAGATGATCGCCCCATGTATAAAGACCGATCCCACGCATATATTTGCAATCGGTTTCGGCGAACTGTGCTATTGATAGAGGTTTAACACCTTCTATGTGAATGTCAGCTGCTTTTCCGTAGATATGCTGTGAATATTTAGCACCACCGATCTTCTTGTTATATTCAACAGTGCGGTATCCGCTGTTGATTATTACCGGCTTTTTGAAGTGATCACGGATCAGCTGAAGCATTATCACAAGTTTTGAATCAATCTTGATTTCATCAGATCCATCTTTGCAAGCAAATTCAGATACCTTAAAATTACACGCTTTCTTTTCATATCTGAATGTTTTGTTTCCGTCTTTGGACAGTGAATAGATCTTGACACCATCGGTTTCTTTAATGTCTGCATAAAGTGCCATTGTTTTCATCTCCTTTCATCTTCTTTGTGCTGTTTTATATCTTCAATGATACACCTGATTATAAACAGAAAACTTGTTCCGAAAATCAGTATCATTGCAACTAATACGGTATCTATTAAAATATCAACCAATTCATTCATCATTTTCAATTGCCCTGCATAGATCCAGTTTATCAATAAGTTCCTGAAGTGCTTTTGTGTTGTTATTGATTGCGGTTTGCATCGTTCTGTTCTGTGTTGCCTGCTCTGCTCGCATATCGTTCATGTTTTTATTGTTCAGATCTGTCTGATATTTGACAAACCACCCCATGCCGATGCAAGCAGCAATCGGGAATCCCAGTGTTGAAATAATCTGCACAATGTCATTCATTTTAATATTCTCCTTTTAATTTTCATTCAATTGCATATTTTATTATCATTTTGTTTCTTCCTTTATTATATATTAACTAAATTTAAACCGCAACTTGTAGTTAAAAATCATATCATACATGCTATAGTTTTTGAAATACATTCTGCCTTCCGTGATTGCTGCTATGTAATCATAGCATTTTTCAAAGTAGAACCGCCGGATGTCCTTTTCCCGATTCAGGTTGTATGTTTCGATGTCCTTGTTTGTTCTGGATGATGTCATGTATATCAACACATCATTTGTATATATGAAATAATCTGATTTTTTATAATGCAGCTTGCACACCGGGTGATACCCTTTTAATGCTATTTTCTTAACACAAGAAAAATCATTATATGAAAATTCATTATCCCATGCCATAGCACCCCATTGTGTTTCATGCATCGCATTATAGAATTTTGTGCTTTCTTCAACTTGCTTCATCTGTTCAGGCATCGGCAGCATGCGAACAAATATCCCGCGTTCATCATCGTACATCGTAACAGTTTTATTTCCTTTTTGCATGTTTGCCATGATAGAAATATCATCAATAATTTCAAGCGCTGCACATGTTGGATTGTATATGTCAACCGCGTTCGCAAGACAAATCAGTTTCAGTTCGGGCTTGTTTCTTATAACACGCGCTCTTGCCACAGTTCCATAAATATCAAGCAATTGTTCACCTTCTTTTCTTCCCACGCGTTCCCATGCCTGCGGGATGAATTCATCAAATATGATTGAATCACAATCCGAAAAATCTGATCCTTTATATTTTCCACCTGCTGACAATGCCATAATATATCCGACAATAGAACCGGAGATTTCACCATCAAGTGCAGGATAAAAACCACCAAGCCCCTTGACGATCGGGAACGCTTCAATGTTGCAGCCAAGATCATTGTTGATTGATTTGAATGGTGCAATGTCAACATTCATATTGCTTTTCTGCCCCTTTGATGTTATCTGCTTAACATCTTCAATTGTTCTTTTTATAAACATAAATCTGGAATTGTTTGTATAATAGTGCTTCAATGCACTGTATGTTTTACCGGTGTGTCTGCCACCGACAATGACATAACACCATGCTTCAGGATAATCTTTTAGATCATCAGAAAAGTTGTAGTACATCGTCGTTAAAGAATGACAGTTGTAGTTCTTCATCTTCATAACCTCCCAGTGTCAATTCAACTTCCATATAATCAGTGTATAAAATGTTGTTTCGGTTTGCTTCTGATAATATATAATCACATGGTTTCAGATCTATTGAATCCCCGGTTACATTTCCGTTGTGGTCTGTGTATATATCATCAACATGTATATGTGTATGTCCCAGTTTCCCGGTTGTGATTCCATCGAATACAAAACCCGGTTTGAATGCTTCTATGTTATTTTTTAAACATTTTGCACCGGTTTTCTTGGGTACACCTGCAACCGTGATCATCAGATCACCGCCCATCACAAAACCATCACCCCCCGCTATCAATGGTCTATCACAGTAGCATTTTGAATGAAGCGTTTTAAATTGCATATATTCGCCATCATATTCAGCAATTCCGAGATTGAATGTTTTTCCGTTTACAACAACCGGATCATACCCACGATCTTTCAGGCGCTTAATGCAACCGTCATTATATTTTTTTATTCTTTCTTCATTGAATTCAGTTCCATACACTGAATCAGTGTCACTATATAACCAGATCCCGCCCTTTTCATAATTAACACATTTTCCGAGTTCAAAAAGATTTGCCTGCGCATAAGAAGTTACCCACGCGCCCCATTGATACGGCAAGAAACTGTTTCTGTTTTTTACATGTTTTTCATATTCTGCTGCATAATCAAAATCAATGTTTGTCTTGTATTCGCCGGTTGAATAATCTTCATCTATCTGGACCGCAACCGGTTTTTGTACGCACATACCAAAATATGCATTGAATTTTGATTTTTCAAGCGAATACAGAACATCATCAACACCCTTAAGTTCTGATTTCTTTTTATATCCATCATATATCTGATCGGTGAACCATCGGGGAAGATAATCTTTGAATGCAATATATACACCATCAACTAAAAGTGCATCCCATTCATAATATTCTTCTATCAGCTTTATATCAATTTCATTCAGATAATATTCACACAGTTTGATTGATACCGCGCGCCCGTTGTCATTTATCGGATCATAAGTTCCAATTGCTTTATACATTGATAACATCGGCATCGGGAATCTTGGATCTTTTAACCTGATATTTGTGAAAGTGCAATGACACAAAAACGCATAATCTTCATTTTTATGAACAAAGCTAAAATCATTATATGTCCGTTCAATAGCGAAAAATTCTTCCATCGGGTATTTAAACGCTAACATGCAATAAGGATATGAAGAAGAAAAATCATAACATACTGCCGGATATATACCACGGTTAACACCGCCAACCGTGCAATATCTATTTGAATGCGTATATCCACCGTGGAACACAATTTCCATGATCTGCTGTATTCGCCATGTCGGGGACAACTTTTCATACATTTCATGTGCTTTGTGTTTCTTTCCGTTCTTCCTTGTTATATCTCGCACTATGCCGGTTGATGTATAAGGAATAGAAGAAATATTCTTTTTGAGCAGCTGACATGTTGCATCTATACATTCAACCCCACCACGCACATCATTTTCAATGTATAACAGTTCATCATCCGTCAAAACATCAGATTGATTTCGATATTTATTATAATCCCATTTTCCCAGCGCTTTCTGATGTTCAATTTTCAGATCTTTTCCCCATCTGTCAAGTGATCTGGCGGCAAGCACAAGTGAATCCTTTAACATTATTCCGTTTTCAAATTTTACAAAAAGCGGTGCATATGGTCTTAAGTTCAATTGATTTTTCGGTGTGCCAAATTTCGCAAGAAGAAATTTCTTCAGAAATTGCCAATCATACCCGAGATTGTGAAAATATACATATATATCATCACCATCAAGTGCATCCCGGAGTTTTTGAAGCATCGAACAAAAATCCCACGGATCTTGTCCCCATAATGTGGCGATATTTTCATGGTATGCCCTAAATGAGATTGACCACGCTACAATGTGATTATCTTGTTTTTTCAATGGTTTTTTGCTCGTTTCGGTGTCTGCCATGATTATGATGTCATTGAATGTTATGTTTTTTCTTCCCCCTCTATGCTTAACCATGATCAGATCCCGGAGATGTGAAAAATCAAAATCTGCCCAAAAGATCATTTGGTACGGATATATTTTTTTCAGTTTGTTCCGTTGTCTGTTATACTCCCTTGTATACATTTAAACATCCAACCCCTTCAAGATTTCCGCAAGCGCTGAAGGATCTGTTTTCAGATCCAGATTGTTGATAAGGTCTTTATACCGCGGATTGTTCAAATAGTTTTCTGCAACCGTTCTGATAATATCATCAGAAACATTCGGATTTTTCTTTAATGCTTTTTCAACACCATATTTATCTATCTGTTTTATTACACCAAGTGCTTTTATCTTTGTTGGTGATCCACCGGATGCATCATCTGAAAAACTTTCCATCAATCGCCCCATATCCTGCCATTTAAGATCAATTCCGTATTTCTGCTTGATTGTTTCTGCTCTTTTCTTGTATACATTGACAATGCCGGTCTTTGTTGATGTTGGTGATTGCAAAAAATGTATGATGTCAGCAATCTTTTCATTTCGTAAGTTCACGGATTCGGGCATCTTTGTGTTGAAACGATTTCCACCCCACACTTCAAGATTTTTCATTGCTCTGGCATAAGCAAATTTTTTAACACCTTCAAAATCGGGTTCATATGCCATAGCTTCAAGTCTGATCAATCTATGATCTGCTGCATCTGCAAGCCGATGATAGTAGTGTTCAATACTTTCCCCGGGGTTCATGTCAAGATTTATTGTTTTCGGCATGTTTTATCTCCTTTTTGCTTTTCAGCTTATAGCAACCGCATGTTCCCTCTTCCTTGCATAATTCTATATGAAACAATAACGCTTCTTGTCCGTCTTTGTACCCTTTGTTGTATGCTTCTTTTAGGTCGGGGATTTGATTTAATGCTTTGATTGCCATTTCAAGTGCTTTTCTGTAATTGCTTTCTGGCGATTGAAAAATTATAATTGCTTTTTCTCTTGTCATACCTTTGTTCTCACTTTCAAAAAAGAAGCGCCCGAATTAACGAGCGCTTCAACGGCTTATCTACTTATTAAATAAGCGCCTCAATCTGCTTTTCAATTGTGATTATGTCATCCCCAGTCAATTTAACATAAGCGTTATTGTACCACTTGTCATCATTACCCTTCCTACTGGGAAAGCCGATCTTTGCGAATTCTTCATTCGTTTCGTGGTTTGTAAGTGTGCGGTAGCTGCAACCATAGATTGTTACATCGTTCACGATCATGTCAAACATGATCACATTCTTTGCTTCAATCTCGTTTGCCCTTGTTACTTTGATTTCGTGGTTTGTCGCTGCTGCTTCTTTCTTTTTGATCGCCATTTCGCTGATCTCCTTTCATTGTTTAACCTGACCACGGAAAAACCATTCCATGATCTTATATTTTAGCCGGTCATAATTGCCCGGCTTGATACCGCCATGTGCATGCATAAATTTATCACACTTGTTGCCGTGAAAAATGCATTCCTTGCATCTTGAACCATTCCTTGAAGCACAAATATCTGCCATATCCATTGTTGAAAAATGATTATCTACCATAAGACATGAACCCCTTTATTTCAACCGGAAATCTATATTTCACTTTCTGAAGTTCACCATCTTCATTGTAAAAGTGAATGTGGATTTCATCGTTACCGCATGAAAAGATCTTTAAAACATCATCCAGTGTGAACTGCGTGTTGTCATTTCTTCTTATCTTTATCTTCATTTTGCACCACCTTCATATAAAATGCATTGTTACAATCAAAACCAACTTTATACACCAGATCACCGATCATGCAAGATGCATTGAAATTGCCGGTGTCATATTCTATGTTCATATAGATATATGAAATAAGCGCATTTTTTAATCTGGCTTCATTCAGTATTGCTTGATATATCTTTTTGATCTGATAATACACTAATCATCCCACCCTTCCCATGATTCTATAATATTAACCGGTGCTGAATGCCATGTGTCAAGTATAATCCCCTTGTCAATCTCATATCCTGCTTTGCGTGCTGAAATCAACAGTTCATCCATTGCAACACATATCAATGATGGAATGATTATATTTGCGGTGCTTTCATGATGCGTTTTCACATAATTCACAGCAGAATCAAAGTGCTGTCTGATCATACCGACGTGAATGTCGGTTTTATACGCAACATCACCTAAATCATTAAGCAATGCACATTCTAGTGCATCATCATTCGCCTGAAATGAAACGATTTCTTCAAGATCCTTTTTCTTCATCCTTACCAATTCGCAAACCTTTGTTTGCGCTCCTTTCGATAATAGACTATCACCCATATATGAACACACAATTTCCAAATTATGAATAAACTGTTAATAAAATCTTGACAACATTTCTTATTATATATTATTGTGGTGTTGGGGATCATACGCCCACGACACCCGGGAGCGTTCCCGGTGGGCTTGCATAGTCAGCAGCCAAGATCCCCACTATTATATAATATTGAAGGGAGAAAAAACAATGAACATCGCAGATATTATCGCACTTGCAAAAATGGGTTACAAAAAGCAGGACATCAAGGATCTGATTGACATGGCAGAATCCAAAGAACAGACACCGGAAACACCTGCGGATGTTCCCACGGAAGATCCAAAGGTTGAAGCACCTGAACAATCTGCACCCGCTGTCAGTGATTCCGAGAATGCACCGAAGGAGAGCGCACAACCGGAATCAGACGAAAAAGTCAAACAGTTAGAGGAACAGATCAAACAACTTCAGGCAGCTAACACCCGGAAAGATGCATCCGGCAATGTTGCTGATGATTCTGATGTTATAAATGATATTGTCAGATCTTATATGTAAAGGAGAAGAAAAAATGTCAAGAGTTTTAACAACTAAAGATGCATATGCTCTAGTTAATGCCATTGTAAGGCAGGCAACCGGGCAGGATGTGCAGGCAGCTGTTGATGCTTCAACTTTCGTATCAGCAGGCGAAAAAGTACTTGCAACCGGAATCGAAAACACAATGAATGCACTATCACTTGTTCTCGGTCGTACTTTTGCAGCTGTTCGCCCCTATAATGCGAAATTAAGCATGTTAAACAGCATCAACACCGGGGTGTATTCTCACAGACTCCGCAAGATAAGTTACTATGCAAAAGATGCACTTCCTTCAGGCTACTTTAATACTGATCTGTATACTTCACACGCTGATGGTTACACTTCAGGCGATAATGGCGGTGTATCAACCAAGTCGCAGTTTGAACAGCATCAGGCAATGCCCCTTGAAGTTAATTTTGGCGGATCAAGCACATGGCAGGATTGCATCACGATGTATGAAGATCAGCTTCAGCAGGCATTCAACAGCCCCGAGAGTTTCAACGAGTTTATTAATGGAATTCTCACAGAGCATGGAAATGACATTGAAAGTCAGAAAGAAGCATGGAACAGAATGACACTTCTTTCTGCGATGGCATCCAGATATTATCTGGAATCAAACAACATCACAAACGGATGTGCAATCAATCTGACAACCGCTTTCAATGCCGAAAATGGTGGAACGACTTACACCACAGCACAGTTGCTCACAACTTATCTGAAAGACTTCCTTGAATGGATGACCGCAAAGATCAAAGAGATCAGCGATAGAATGACCGAGCGCGGAACAGCTTTTCATGATCCCATGACAAAAACAGTTTCAGGTGTAAATTATCACATATTAAGACATACACCTTATGATAAACAGCGCATCATGCTATATGCTCCGCTTCTCCGTAAAGCTGAAGCAATGGTTCTACCTGAAATCTTCCGCCCTGAATACCTTGATATAAACAGACAGTTTGAACGCGTGGAATTCTGGCAGAGCAATGACAGCGACACCAACAGAAGCTCAATCAATATCAATTCGGCATATCTGGATGCAGACGGAACACAGCATGCAACCGGTGCAGTAAATCTTACATATGTTGTCGGTTTCATCTTTGATGAAGATGCTGTTATGACAGATTTTCAGCTTGAAAAAGCGCTTACATCACCTCTTGAAGCGCGCAAAGGTTATAGAAACAACTGGTTAACATTTGCAAAAAATGCGATCATTGACCAGACCGAAAACGCATGCCTGCTCTATATGGCAGACTAAAGGAGCATCTAAATGATTGATTATATTCCATTGAATTATGATCAATTGAATCTTGTGCAGGGCGGTTATACACCGTCCTGCATTAAGGGAAGAAACAACAAAGCGTTCAGTTTTTGGTGTCGTTCCCTTTTTCAGCGCGCATGCTCCGTGATTGATTTTCAGCTGCCGGATGAATGGCGGGGAGATATTAAAGATTTTTTCTATTATATAATGATAAAATTCGGTTATTGTGCCGTGTGGGATGATCCAGAAATGGGAAAAGTTTTCAATCCTTGCGGTTTATCCGGTTTTGATTTTTATTATCGCCCAACCAGATGCATTATTGCGAATCCTGCACTGAAATCATCAATTGACAGAACAATCGGTGATAATATGGAAGTCTTGAAGTTATCCCCTGATTACTGCGGTATATGGGATGTGATTTCATATTATGCTGAAAAGATGGCACTTCTTGATAATGCTATAAACATATCATTGATTAACAACAAATATTCGTTCATGCTTGCTGCAAAGAATAAAGCAGCGGGTGAAGCATTGAAAAAGATGATTGATAAAATCAATCAGGGCGATCCTGCTGTTATATTTGATAAAAGTTTACATGATGATCCTGCATCAAAATCAGAGCCGTGGCAGTTCTGGAATCGTGGCAATCTCAAAGAATCATATCTTACAACAGATCAGCTACGGGATTTCAGAACAATCCTGAATGATTTTGACAATGAAATCGGAATACCCACGATCCCGGTTGAAAAGAAAGAGCGCATGATCACAGATGAAGCTAATTCAAGAAAAGCCGACACAATGAGCAGATGCAGATTGTGGGTTGAAACCTTCAATTCAAGCGCTGAAGCTGTCAATAGATCTTTTGGTCTTAATTTGAAAGCAAGTCTTAATTACGAAGAAAGGAGTGCTGACGATGGAAATGCGGTTAACATTGATCGGGTTGTATAACTATGACAGCACACTTTTTGATGAAATGGTTTTACCTGATGGTCTTGATGCTGATCTTGTACGCGACACCATACTACAAAGATCGGGTGAGTTCGAGTTATTATACCCCGCACTTGATTATATGAAAATGATGATCGGGTTCTGGTCAAAGAAGCACGCAAGAACATTTGAAAAATGGTTTGATGCGCTGAACATAAAATATGATCCCCTTTATAATTTTGATAGACATGAAGAATATGCCGATGTTAAAGGCGGGAATACTTCATCATCAACAAAGGGATCGACCACACCGCCACAGACCACAACCACAAATACCGACACGGTAGCTGCATATGATGCATCAACATATCAGCCAAAGGAACAAAGAACAGACACCCTGACAGTTAATGCAGCGGGTTCTGATTCAACTGATTCAAATGGTTCTTATAATGAAGTCATAAAACATGAAGCAAGATTATATGGTAACATAGGTGTAACAACTTCACAACAGATGTTACAATCTGAAATAGACATTGCCCGCTTCAATTTATATGAACAAATTGCAGATCTCTTTGTTCAAGAATTTTGTATTATGATATATTAAAGGAGCAAGAGAATGAAAGTGTTGGTCATATCGAAAAAAGATCTGGAATGTTACCAGATCAAAAATGTAATTAGCATATCATTCATCACGACACATGTAACAATAGTTGGTGAAACTACTACAACATGGGCATTGAATGATTATATGATACAATTATTATGGTAAAGGAGCAAAACAATGATAAACTGGCATCTTTACCCATACACCGATCTTCATGAAATGAATCTTGATTGGATCATTGATGTGGTGAACGAACTTGATCACCGTGTGGATGATATTGTTGAAGAAATCACAGATGAAGTTATTGATCTTGCTGTTGTTCAGTGTAAAGAATATATTGATGAACAGATGCAGGTGGTTCTTCAGGACATGGCAGATCTGAAAGAAATAGTTGATGATCTTTCACATGATGTTGGTTCATTCTCACAGCAGTTGATTGACCTTGCCGGTGATCTTGACGATCTTGAACAGGATATGATCGGCAGATTCAACATGGTGTATGGCTACATTGACGGACAAATCGTTGCGGTTAACGCAAGAACCGATGCTGCAATTGTTGCGAACAATGATTATATCCTGAACAATATGCAGCAATATCTGGCTAATATACAAGTCAGAAATTATATTACCGGCGACATGGTAAGCATTCAGGACATGTTTGATTTCTTGTGCATGTTCCATATAACCGATGGCATTGATTATGACACAATGAACACAAGAGCGCTTACATATACACAGTTCAATGCATTGAACATCAGTTATCAGGATCTTGTGCTTCATGGCAATACATTATATGTATAAAGGAGAATAAAAATGCAGAACACAACAAACTACAATATGACTATTGCGGAAGGTTCTGATCCGGTCAACCTTCTTACACAGTGTTATCCCAACTTTAATATCATTGATGGTGCAATGTTTGCGAATAAGCAGGGATCAATTGGAACGGCAACCGAAGTTACAACCGGAACAATACACGCAATCAGCAGAAACAATGCGGATGCAAACATGTTCAGGTTCACCGCAACCAGCGCATGGACGGCAGGCGACACAATGACACTTGACGGTGTGGGTGTTACGGTTCACCTTCCTGATGGTACTACACCCGCAAGCGGCGCATATATCATCGGCGCTGAAGTGCTTTGTGTTGTAAATGGTTCACTTGTAACAATGTATGTTGGTGGCGCACCTCAGACTTATGTTAAAACATTCAATTCAAGATCCAATGATGTAATTCCGCAGGCATCTGATTATGATGCAAGCATGATTGACTATGATAATACGCTTTCGGGGTTGTCCTCAACTGATACACAGGGCGCAATTGATGAACTTGCAGGCATGACCGGAGGTGTTTCTATAATTGAAGACTGGGTGAACCCCGATCCGAATGCAGATTTTGGCGCGCAGACGGTTGTAATTAGTTCAGATGATTATGATTTTCTGCTTTGGGATGTTATATATACCGGTGGTTATCATATAACACAGATCGTGCCAAAAGGATCAGGATTCATTCTTAACATTTCAGCTGTTTCAAGCGGTTCTTATATTTCCGCAATTCAGCGCAACGCAACCCGATCATCTGATACTGCATATGCCGTTGGTGTTGCTTATGAACAGAATAGCGGTTCCACAAGGCAGACTAACAATGCATTGATGAAACCTAACAAAGTATATAGAATCAAACTGTAAACCAACGCACACGAGCAGGCGCGCCCGGTACTTTCCAGAAGGATAGTGCCGGGTGTGTTTTTGTGCCTTTTGCTGTTCGCGGTTTAGTTGGCGCGGGATCATGCTGATCGGGTGTGCTTGATGCTCACAATGGAACGGATCT
>JAEIGA010011651.1_pt1 | contig 13347 bp, 16 predicted proteins | sample 9270691 | NCBI WGS metagenome assembly JAEIGA01 (sample SAMN17057246, study PRJNA624740) | gut metagenome | biome: biome; isolation source: fecal sample | host: Bos grunniens | place: China: Xizang | collected 2019
ATAACAACGGAGTTTCGCTACGAGCGCGGAATATTATATATAGGTATCGCCTCGGGCGTGGCACGTCAGGAGATATTCTTTCGCCGCGATGAGCTTATGGTGCGCCTAAACCAGCGCGCGGGAGCGCAGATTGTAAACTCGATAATTATCCGATAGCCGTTACTTCGTACGCTCGGCCACAAGACGCCCTACTCTACGGAGATTCTCACGAGCAACCGACGGCTGCATAGCCTCATCAACAGACATTGTTTCTGGCATCGAGGCATAGATAGCCTTGAAATCGCTCTGCTTAAGCGCCTCCGACATCTCGACACATCCACCCACCGCGATGCAATCTACACCATACTTCGTTGCACGGCGCAGCACCCCCGAAGGAGCCTTACCCATCAGCGTCTGCGCATCGACACGCCCCTCGCCCGTAACGACCAACATAGCATCCGAGAGTGCTGCATCAAAGCCAATTATATCAAGGAGAAGCTCTATACCCGAAGTAAGCTCTCTACCCATAAAGGCTCGAAAGGCATAGCCCACACCTCCCGCAGCACCTACGCCTGCCGAGGTGGAGGCCTCATAACCGCAGTAACCATCGCCCAACTTGACATAGTGACGCAAGGCATCATCAAGACGCTCGACCATCTCCGCCGAAGCACCCTTCTGTGGTGCAAAGACATAGGCGGCACCACGCCATCCATATAGCGGATTATCAACATCCACGGCTACGGCAATCTCCACATCACGCACCTCACCTTTCACCGCGCTATCCGACACCGATACAGCACGCTCGAGGATATCTATACTAACGGTAAGTTCCTCACCCACGGCATCATAGAAGCGATAACCCAGGGCGCGTAACATTCCCGCTCCACCATCTGTGGTAGCACTACCACCAAGGCCTACGATAATACGTCTGCATCCGCGAGCAATAGCATCGAGTATAAGTTCGCCTGTGCCAAATGTCGTGGCAATGAGAGGATTACGCTCCTCGGACGTAAGGAGCGTTAAGCCTGATGCCGCAGCAAGCGAAACCACCGCCGTAGCGCCACCCACGATGGCGTAACTTGCAACGATATCTCTACCCAGAGGGTCCGTAACACGGCACCTCACAACCTCGCCACCGAGAGCCGAGTGGATAGCCTCCGAGAGTCCCTCGCCACCATCCGAGATTTGGAATAGGCGAATATCGGCATCGGCCACCACCTCACGATAGCCCGCAGCAAAGGCCTCGCCAGCCTCAAGCGAGGAGAGCGAGCCTTTGAACGAATCGAATGCCACAACAATCTTTTTCATACCCCAAAATTAGCAAAAATATACGGAATATCAATGGCCTTGTGTGGTGAATTATATAAACTTCGCACGTTGCCAGCCACCACCCTGCGCCGAGGTTATCTCCCTCTCGACAACTCCCGTAAGCGCATCGGCAGCATCATCGTGGCGGTTAGCACGAAACAGGCGGCGATAGGTGACAAGATGCTCGTAGAACTCTGGCCAACGCTGCTGCCACCCCTGTGGCATACGGATATTATGAAGCACCGTCGCCGAGTTCGAGAGTATTCGCGCCTCCTTATTACCACTCTGATGGAACCACTCCACACGCACCCTCGGCACCAGACGTTGCAACGCACGGGCAAAGCCTCGACCACCATTATTACTCTCGACATAGGCCACGCGCGTTGCCGAGCGCTCCAACATCTCCGCCACAAGCCTCTCCGTAACCTCCATCGCCTCCTGCGAGTAGACCACATCTGTAACGTATATCACACCATCCATATCCACAACATAGGCTATCGAGCAGAGGTAGTCGCTACCCGTATCAGCCGTATCGGTGTAGCTTGCCCGCGTGACTACATCGCGCGGAAGCTCGGCATACTCCCTAAAGCCATCGCCATACAGAAGTCCCTCGCGCGTTGTGGGACGGCCCTGATACATAGTCTCGAAGCGTACGGCATCGAGGCGGCGCTTAAGCATCAACAACTCGGCACTCTGCTGCTCGGGCCATAGAGCCTCACCCTCGGCACGTGGGTCAAGCTGCGTAGGTGGCGAGGCCTTCAGCGCCTCGAAGTTCAATATCAACCACTCATCCTTGCCCACCTCGTCTATATCCGCCATCGAGGTCATAACGCGACAAGGCTCCGTACGGCAAAGTCGGCCGATGAGATCCTCCTCGTGCCAGCGTGTGAAGACTATCAGCTCACGCGAGGCGTTGTGCATACGTGTGCGCACCACCGAGGTGTACCACTCCCAGCAGTTCTCCCTCACAACGGGCGACTGCGCCTCCATAGCATCCTTATATAGGTCATCGAGGATAAAGCAATCTACACGATTTCCCGTCAGAGAGCCCTCACGGCCAACGCTGATAAGTTCGCCCTTGCGCCCTATAATCTCCACCTCGTCCGACGTGCGGATATAACCCGAGGGCTTCGTGCCACACTTAATCGTGGTATCGGGGAATATCGCGCCATACTCCTTTGACTCCAAGATACGCTGCACACGGCGGTTGAACTTCGAGGCCAGCGTTCCCGAATAGGAGGCAATCGCAATACGCATATCGGGGTCGAGGCCAAGCATATAGGCGGGCAGCAGCGTCGTAGCACCTACACTCTTGCCGTGCTGCGGCGGCATCGAGACAATCAACTTACGAATACGCCCCTCGGCATAGGCCTGAAGCACAGCATAATAGGTACGATGAAACGGAGTCATATCCAAGAAGGGATATACCTCTAATGCAAACTCCTCAAACGAGGGCGTGGCCGACTCCCTGCCACACACCTCTCCAACAACACTTCTCTCCATACGCTACGATATTAAAGCCATCATCTCACGAAACGAAAAGTCGTTCACGACCTCCTCATTGCCGATGGTTGTTATCATCTCCCACCATACAGGCACAACTCTTGCCTCGACACTCCTCTGTGGCTCGTCACCACCCCCTTTTGTTCGATGCACCACAGCACTAATTTTTAACCTACAACACACCTCATCATCGTAGTAGGTCACCGCCCCACTGAAGAACTCCTTGCGCCCGATAGCCTGCATCAGGCGCTCGGCAACCTCAAGGTAAACATCATCTGAAAATTCGTACATAACTGATTAATTAGGGTTTATTAATTAAATATTTTGCTCCGTTGCTTGCAATTTTAAAATAAATTGCTTAACTTTGCACTACAAAGATATGTTCAAATATTTATCTTGTCAAGTATTTTGTACAAATTTTTAATATAATATTTTCTTATATGGAGACGATTGGACAGCGATTAAGACTTATACGTAAGCAGCTAAATATGACGCAAGAGCAATTAGCTCAGCATCTTGGCATCGGAAAGGCAGCACTTTCAATGATTGAAACTGGCAAGGCTGGACTATCGACACGTAACAAGAATATCCTTGTTCAAGATTTTAATGTAAACCCAGAGTGGGTAGAGGAGGGCAAAGGTAAAATGTTTAACGCCGAGCCTGATTTTACGCCATACACCCACCGCACCGACCGCTCGTTGCCACTCCAGAGCGTGCCTCTCTACTCGATTGAGGGTACTGCGGGACTCACTCCCCTCTTTGCCGAGGAGTCGAAGTTGGAGCCTGTGAACTACATCCACATTCCAAACCTTCCGAAGTGCGATGGCGCGATATATGTCGTTGGTGATTCGATGTATCCGCTGCTTAAGAGTGGCGACATCATCCTCTATAAGCAGCTTCGCGACGTGCGCGATGTATTCTGGGGCGATATGTACCTGCTCTCGATAGATATGGATGGCGAGGAGTACATCACAGTTAAGTATGTTCAGAAGTCAGAGCTTGAGGGCCACGTGCGTCTGGTGAGCCAGAATCAGCACCACGCAGATAAGGATATTGAGATTAGCCGCATCCGCGCGATAGCACTTATCAAGGCTTCGGTACGAATGCACACGATAGGTTAACCCATCGGCAATATAATGATTAAGGGTGTCCAACTTTTGGTTGGACACCCTTATTTCTGTTACGTAGATATACCAAATCTACATATTCACTTGCGCTTTCTATTGGGCAAAGTACGACGTCTAAATTATAAACGATTTAAATATTTGTATATCCTGCTATTTTTAAGTCGCTTTTCGTTTATCCACATATAGTTTCTTGTATTGGTTGTGCAATACTTAACAAATCCAACTCCACGCAAAAAACAAAAAGCATTATTATTATCAATGTTGCAACAAGTACGCACCTTGTAACCCTTTGCAAGTAGAGTTTCAATCATTAATATCATTCCACGAAAGTAGAGGCGAGACAGAGACATTGACCTACCCCAGCCTCCACCGTGAATAGAGACAATCTTATTGAGTTGAGACTCTTTATACAGATAGACAAATCCGATACTGGAATTATCCGCAGAGGTTTTTAATATGTAGCACTCTGCAAAGTTTTTATATTCGGACAAAAAGTTTTTCCACTCTTCATCAGTATCAATATCACTTGCTATTAGATGCCACTCTCTGAAAGTGAATTTACTACATACTTCCTCTCCATTGTAGTAGTCCCATCTTATCTTATCATCTCCGCATTGTGCATCGATTTGAGACATTACTCTTTCAATGTCTTGCGTAGAGCTTTATATTTTGCTAATTCTGCTTTTGCGTTTTCAACTTTAATTTTTGCATCCGCTACAGCCTGCTTACTATAATTCACAGGGTAACCAGCCTTAATTCTCTCATAAGTAGCTTTAGCTGTTAAAAGATTACTTTCTGCGGTAGAAATCCATCTGTCGCAATCAGCTTTTGTCTTTGGACTATATCCCATAGTAGTGTAATATTTTATTATTCGCTTACTCTTTTAAGGATTTTCAGCTTACTCCATATTTAATAATTATCTTAACATCGCTTTAAGTTGGCACTAAATTCTCGATTTCACATATCCATTATAGTGGTATATAAAAACAGAAAGTGTGGAGTTGATTTCGTCTATCTAATCGAAGGTTGTGGAAAGACCTATGCAAGAATAAACGATACAATGCCCCACACCTGGATAGTATGGGGTAGGTACGCAATAAGCGTACAGCCACATAGCTATACAAGAAATGAGTGCTGTTCGTTATGTCCTCTTGCATTGAAAACTTCCACATTTTCGATTAAGGACAGTGCGAAAACACCGAATATGTCGCTATTTATCCAATAGCATCACAAAATTAAAAAATATTTTCCAATCAGGCAACACTCCTAGGGACATTGTTCGTATAAAACAAAACAAAAAATCGTCCCTTGCACAACCACAAGAGACGATCTAATTAATATGACTACTACTTTCTGTCGTAGACAAGGAAGGCAAATGGCGACTCATACTCCTCGCCACGCTCGAAACGCTCCTCCTTAACCAAAGTCCACTTACTATAATCAATCTCTGGGAATGACGTATCGCCCTCATAATCACGCTCTACACGTGTGATATACATTCTATCCGCCACATCAAGAGCCTGCTTATAAATCTGCGCACCACCCATAATGAAAATCTCCTCGTCACCTTCGGCAAGTGCGATAGCCTCCTCTAATGAGTGTGCCACGAAAGCACCCTCAAACTCCACGTCGGAGCGTGTGATAACGATATTCTTGCGCTTGGGCAATGGCTTCGAGCCGAGCGACTCGAAAGTTTTGCGACCCATAATCACGGGGTGTCCCGAGGTGGTGGTGCGGAAGAAGCGCATATCCTCCTTAATGTGCCACAAGAGCGAGTTCTTGTCGCCGATAGTGCCATTCTGGGCTATTGCAACGATAATGCTTACCATACTCTAAATATTAAAACGAAAGTGGTGCTTTGATTGCTGGGTGAGGGTCGTAGCCCTCCAACGTAAAGTCCTCGAAGGTGTAGTCGAAGATAGACTTAACTTCGGGATTAAGATGCATCGTAGGGAGCTTACGTGGCTCACGCGAAAGCTGCTCCGCGGCCTGCTCGAGGTGGTTAAGATAGAGATGCGCATCGCCCAACGTGTGGACAAACTCACCAGGCTCCAAGCCACACTCCTTGGCAATCATCATCGTAAGCAGAGCATACGACGCGATGTTAAATGGCACACCGAGGAAGGTGTCGCCACTACGCTGATAGAGCTGACACGAGAGGCGTCCCTCGGCCACGAAGAACTGGAACATAGTGTGACAAGGAGGCAGAGCCATACTATCTACATCGGCAACATTCCACGCCGAAACAATCATACGGCGCGAGTTAGGATTGGTCTTGATGGTCTCGATGACCTTTTTTATCTGGTCGATAGCGCCACCATCACCCGTAGGCCAGCTACGCCACTGATAGCCATAGACATTATTCAAATCGCCAAAGCGATACCCCTCGATAGGCGACTCAACGCCCGCAGCAGCAAGGAACGTATCCTTATCTACGGGTAGCACGCCGTGACGTACGCATAGCTCGTTATAGTAGCGATAGGCATCGCTATCCCAGATATGTACGCCATTATCTACCAAATACTTGATATTGGTATCGCCCCTGAGGAACCACAGCAACTCATAAATCACGCCCTTCAAGAAGAGGCGCTTTGTGGTCACCAACGGAAAACCCTCACGAAGATCGAAGCGCATCTGATAGCCGAAGATTCCCTTAGTACCTGTACCCGTTCTATCGCCACGCACAACGCCATCACGACATATCTTATCCAACAATTCGAGATACTGTCTCATCTATATCAAAAGTTTTAAGTTCAAGGTTATCGTTCTCATCCATAGCCACATAGCTCGCCACAGCACCCGACCAGTCGCTCATAAACAGAACATCGAGCGCACCTTCCGAATGACGATAGGCAAGGTGCATATGGCCAAAGATATACGCCCCGACATCCTCGTGCGTAGCGTGATGCTCACGGGCATAATCTATCAAATATCGTAGGTTATCGACTGTTATTTTCTCTGCACTATGGCTCTTACGCGACTTGCCACTCCACCACTGTCCAAAGCGAAGGAAGAGGTCTGGATGGATAATCCAACTAACAACCCTACGCAACAGATTAGAGCGGAACGCAGCGTTCATAAGTTTGAGCATAGGCTCGCCGTGGATATTCATATTATCGCCGTGCGCGAGGTGCAACTTTACACCGCCAACACTCTCTACACGTGGTGCGCGAACGACCTTCACGCCACACTCACGCTCCAAATAGTCGTAGCACCACATATCGTGATTACCGACATAGAAGCATATCTTCACGCCCCTTGCCGACATATCTGCCAGGCGACCAAGCACCCTCACAAAGCCTTGTGGCACAACCCTACGATACTCAAACCAAAAGTCGAAAATATCACCCAAAAGGTAGAGGCGTGAGGCATCCTGCGAGATAGCATCAAGCCATCTGCAAAAGGCACGCTCGGTACGCAATTGTTGAGCCTTATCGCCCGCCCCGAGGTGTATGTCCGACACGAAGTATATCATCCTACAACAATCGCTTAAGCTCTCGCTCCAAAGCCGACATATTCAATGGTGCAACGCTCACATTACCCTCTCGGTCAATGAGATAAGCCTTTGGCAAAGTCTCTACGTTAAAGAGCGTAAAGACATCAGCATTCTGACCTCCATATACCGAAATCCAAGGGTGGCCCTGCTGACGCACAGCCTCAATCCACATAGCCTCATCGCCATCTGCCGAGATGTGATACACCTCGAAACCCTTGTCGTGGTAACGCTCATAAAGTGCCTTCAGGTCGGCATTTATATTGTTACACACCGCGCTCTCCGAAATCCAGAAATAGAGCAACGTAACACCTCCCGAAAGCGATGACAAGCTATGGCTCTTGCGATACATATCCTGAAGTTCGATATCGGGATACGACACCAACTCCACGCTATTAACAACATCCATAAGTGCCTGCTGGTCTGCTACCTCACGCTCCAAAAGTGCGATATATGGCGACTCTGGATAGTTAGCCTTAAGTCCATCAAGCACCGCAGTGTAGTGCGCCAACGTAACACCAAAGCCATCGAGCTGTGGGATATACTGCTCGGCAACAGCGTGACGCAAGGCGTACAACGCCGCAAGGCTTCCCTGATTAGCACCTACGAAGCGCACCTGCGCCTTAATAGCCTCCTGCGCAGCGCGGTAAGCCTCAACCTCCGAGTAGCGTGTCGCAGTTCCAAGACGCTCGGCAATAAGAGCCAGGCGGTCACACGCCGCAAAATAGTCGCGATTGAACTCCCTGATAAGCGAAGACTCCTCGGAACCCTCAACCTCGTAGTTAAGGAAGATGTCGCCAGCAGCCTCCAAGCGAATCTCATCACCAGCCGCTACGACAAGCGTGATAGGACGTGTAGAGTCCGAGAAGGTAAGGCGATAGAAACGTGGCGACTCCTCGGCAACAGCAATCGAGAACTCGAAGCCACCATTATCCTGCAACGCAACACCCGCAATACGCTCTGGTGCTGCTACGCCATCAGCAATCTTATCCAAGTAGACAGAGTCCACGGTATTGCCAACAAAACGTCCCGAGATTGTGGTATTAACACCTCGCTGCTCACCGCCACACGACACCATCAACAGAGCAAAAGAGAGTGCCGCAATAAGATATTTCTTCATAGTTTATGATATTCGATATAGGGTTATTAAAAGTTTCTAATGGTTGTTATGGCGCGAGTGGCTTTTGCCCCCCTTCTGCATCTTGCGGCCATTATTATTACGCTGTTGCTTACCACGTCGCTGCTGTCTCTGCTGGCTACCCTGACGATAGTTGCTACGCATTGTGCTGATAGCCGAGAGGTCTACCTCGAGTCCGTCGCCCGCCATAATACGTATATCGCGAATGATGGAGTCGTTGTTAGGATGCTCGTTGTTGAACTCATAGCTCTTGGTACGCATATATCGTGCGATATTCGAAAGCTCCTGCGTGGCTCTTGGCGACTCCTTCTCTTGGGCAATTAGCGACACGAAACGTTGGGTATACTTGCCGTAATGCTTAAACGTGATACGCGACTGCGGATATGAGAGTTTTTGAGGTCTAAGAGTCAAATCCTGGCGTGATGGTTGTGGGTATGGCGAATCGACATCCAACTGAAAATCGGACATTATGAAGAGATGGTCCCAAAGTTTATGCTTGAAATCCTCCGTATCACGCAACGTAGGATTGAGGTTACCCATAACCGCTATGACAGCCTTCGCCTGTCGTGTGCGCTCCACGCGGTCCTCAATCTCCATTAGCGAATCGACCATCTGATGAATATGGCGACCATACTCTGGAAGATAGAGTCTGCGACGTGTAAAGTTATAATTTTTCCTCATTGTGTAATGATGTTTGAATACAAATAATATAACGAGCGTGGCATCGAATATAGCCGCCTTGGCCCATTATAATACTGGAGTTATGTCACTCCTAAAGCATCTATTGCACCTAAAGTTTAAAGATGTAATCTTTAACCCCCGAACAAATGGCAATAGTTTAACCATACAAAGTAACTAAAAATAATTTACATAAACAAACTATGGCAAAAATTTTACTCCTATCGCAATCGAAAACTATGATTAACTCACTAAGCGAGCGTCTTCACTTCGAGAATTACGACACCTACTCGACCGATAGTCTAAGTTCGGCTGCGGAGATGTGCCACAACGACCACTTCGACGCCGCAATCACCGATGGCGAGATAGACATCCGAGGTATTGGACTTCCGACGATAGTCGTAGTGCGTAAGGCAGAGGTCGAGAGTGCCGTAGAGGCACTACGCAGTGGAGCTATCGACTACCTCAGCGCACCTATAGATATGAACCGTCTACTCTCCACGTTACGTAACCTCGAGAGCGAGACACCTAACGAGGAGTACCCTCGACCTCGCGCCACACGCCACAATGGTAAACGCACGAACTGTGCCACACAACCCATCATCGGCGAGTCGAAGGCCATTGACGAGGTACGACAGATGATCGAACGCGTAGCACCCTCGGATGCCCGCGTATTGGTGCTGGGCGAAAACGGCACGGGAAAGGAGCTTGTAGCGCGATGGTTGCATCTAAAAAGCGCCCGCTCGGAGGCTCCATTTGTGGAGGTAAACTGTGCTGCAATACCTTCGGAACTTATTGAGAGCGAGTTGTTTGGCCACGAAAAGGGTTCGTTTACCTCGGCAGTAAAGCAGCGCAAGGGAAAGTTCGAGTTGGCCGACGGAGGCACACTCTTTATGGACGAAATTGGTGATATGTCGCTTTCGGCGCAGGCGAAGGTGCTACGTGCGTTGCAGGAGAATAAGATTACGCGCGTGGGAGGTGATAAGGATATAAGTGTGGATGTTCGTGTAGTGGCGGCGACGAACAAGAATATTCGCAACGAGATTCGCGTGGGCAACTTCCGCGAGGACCTCTACCACCGTCTGAGTGTCATCGAGATAGACGTGCCACCACTACGTGAGCGACGTGGGGATATAGGGCTTCTTGTAAAGCACTTTCTATCGGAGATATGCTCGCGTCACAACACCCCCACAAAGAGTATCGAGCCTGAAGCTATCAACATCCTCGCAACGAAGGAGTGGTCGGGGAATATTCGTGAGTTACACAACGTCGTGGAGCGGCTTGTAATCCTAAACGACACTACGATAACCGCCGACTCCGTAGAGCGATACTGCAAAGCACGATAGACAAAAAAAATGGCGGATGGGATACCACTGAGGCACTCCCATTCGCCATTATAACGATAGCCGTATCGGCAATAGATTAGAAGTTGTAAGTACAGCTAATGCCGATATTTGCCAAACCTAACTCATTGAAGAAGGCTTCGTTATACTTCTTAACATAGAGTACGCCTGCGCCAAACGTAGGAGTCCAGTCGAGAGCAAGCGTAATAGGCGTATTGTTGAAGGTAAAGCCAAGACGTGCCATACCCGCAATACCTGCGTAAGCGTAGTGAGCAACACCACCTACGTTAACACCAACACCCGCATCGAAGAACCACATACCGCCACGTGGAGTCCAATCCATATCGAGGATATGCCAGTTGTGAAGAATTGTGAAATCTGCCATAACGCGGCCCTGATGTATGCTGACATCACTCTGGTCAGCCAAAACGGTAGTAACCACAGGGTTATTCCACGATGTACCGAAGCGAGCCTCAAAATAGTTTGAGCCATCGTACTTATACTGTCCCACAACCTGGAAGCCTGAACCTACGCGGCCACCCACAGACCAATCCTGCGCGAATGACGTTGTGGCAACAAAAAGCACTGCTACAATAAGAAGTAATTTTTTCATCTTTAGTTGTTTCGATTTTATGTGTTAGAAAAAATTAAGGCCGCCTTACGACGGCCCTAAGTGTTTTAGAAGTTGTATGTACAAGTGAGGGCGAAGCCTGTGAAGCCGTGAGCCCAAGCGTTGTTCAAGAAGTAGATTGTTGGGCGATAGTCGAGTGAAAGAGTTACAGGCTTGTTGAAACGGATACCGAATGCAACGTTACCAGCAACACCCACGTTGAAGTTTAGCTTAGCATCTGGCTTGTTCCACCAACCGAGTGAACCACCGACACCTGCAGAGAGGAACCACTTACCTGCGTTTGGAGTCCAATCCCACTCGCAGCAGTTCCAGTTATACATAACATTTACAAAAGCATCATTCAAATCAAAATCGCTCAAACCGAGGTTAAACTCAAGATAGTTATCTGCAGAGAGATGACGCTCATACTGAAGCTCCGCACCATAGCCAATACGCAAACCGATAGAGTTCTTATAGTCCTGCGCAGATACACCAGCAACACAAATCATAGCAACAATAGCAAGCAAAAACTTTTTCATAGTAATAAGATTTTAAGTTTAACATTTCTGTTTCAAATACAAATATAAGATATTTTTTTCAAATAGAAAACCTTTTTCAACAGAAAAATCAATTTTATAAATAGAAAAACATATACCTTATATATAAAAAAGTATCGCCGAGGAGCGCAATACCCCTCGGCGATTGAATAACTTGGTCGATAAGTTTCTTATCGCTTGGTCTTATACGCAGCGCGATATGAGCCACGCGCCATCTTCTGCAACTTATTCTTAATCAAATTCTTACGAATTGGTGCGAGATGGTCGGTAAAGACCTTACCCTCGATATGGTCATACTCGTGCTGGATGACACGCGCTGGCTTACCCGAAAACTCCTCGTCGTGCTCCACGAAGTTCTCATCGAGGTAGCGCATACGGATTGAGAGCGGACGGCGCACATTCTCGTGCAAACCTGGCAACGATAGGCAACCCTCCTCGAAGAGTCCTGTCTCCTCCGAGCTCTCGTAAATCTCCGCATTGATAAAGACCTTACGGAAATCTGCCAACTCTGGATTCTCCTCACCCCAAGGTGTGCCGTCAACGATGAAGAGGCGGATATTCTTGCCAATCTGTGGCGCTGCAAGACCTACACCCTCAGCCTCGCCGAGAGTAATCCACATATCCTCGATGAGCTTCTTTAGCTCAGGGTACTCGGGAGTGATGTTCTCCGATACGTTACGCAACACCTGCGAGCCGTATATAACGATTGGATAAATCATAACTTTCTTTCTATCTTTAGTTTACATTCCTACTGATGCCATATAATCCTGCAAGATTATCGCTGCCGAGACCTTATCCACAAGTGCCTTATCGCGGCGGGCCATCTTACCGATACCACTCTCGCGGATAGTACGCTGCGCCAAGACCGACGTGAAACGCTCGTCGTATGCCACCACCTTCTTATCGGGGTAGGCGTGACGCAGACGCCCCATCAGCGGCTGTATATAGCGCATCGTCTCCGAAGGCTCGCCACTCATCTGTCGGGGATGTCCCACAACGATGGTCGACACCTCCTCCTTTGCGAAGTAGTCGGCAAGGTAGCGCTCCAGCTGCTTCGTCTCGACGGTCTCCAAAGGCGAGGCGATGATACCCAGAGGGTCGGTCACCGCCAAACCTGTGCGCTTGGTGCCGTAGTCTATGGCAATCAGTCGAGCCATTAAGCCTCCTTAATCTTCTTGAACAACTCGCGGAACGATACCTCCTTCTCAATCAACGCGCGCAAATCCTCAATCTTAACACGCTCCTGAGTCATAGTATCGCGGTGACGTACGGTAACCATACCGTCTGTCAAAGTATCGTGGTCTACAGTTACGCAGAATGGAGTACCGATAGCATCCTGACGGCGGTAGCGTTTACCGATAGAGTCCTTCTCGTCGTAAACAACGTTGTAGTCATACTTGAGGTCGTCGATAATCTGACGTGCAACCTCTGGAAGACCATCCTTCTTAACAAGTGGCATAACAGCAACCTTCGTAGGAGCAAGAGCCGCAGGGATACGCAATACTACGCGCTCCTCGCCATTCTCCAACTTCTCCTCGCAGTATGCCGCAGACATAATCTGCAAGAACATACGGTCAACACCGATAGATGTCTCAACAACGTATGGCACAT